>MDTC01217980.1_pt1 | contig 25378 bp, 22 predicted proteins | sample 811181 | NCBI WGS metagenome assembly MDTC01 (sample SAMN05326644, study PRJNA326480) | marine metagenome | isolation source: seawater | place: Pacific Ocean: North | collected 2011
AGGTGTAAGATTTTATACAAAACTTAAAACAATTACTTCAAGATGGCCTTCAGGTTTGAGATCTGATCCAGAATTTACAATGCCAACAATGAAATAAAATGAAAAAAAAAATTACATTAATTGGTGCAGGACAAATAGGCGGTACATTGGCTCACTTAATTGCTTTAAAGCAGTTAGGTGATGTTATTCTTTTTGATATAGCCGAAGGAATAGCTAAAGGTAAAGCTCTAGATATAGCACAATCCTCACCAGTAGAGGGATTTAACGTTAATATTTCCGGAACAAATAATTATGAAGATACAAAAAATTCTGATGTTATAATTATAACCGCAGGTATTCCTAGAAAACCCGGAATGTCTAGAGATGACCTTTTAGGAATTAATTTAAAAATTATTAAACAGGTAGCCCTCGGAATTAAAAATACTTCGCCTAATGCATTCGTAATTTGTATTACTAATCCGTTAGATGTTATTGTAATGGCTCTTCAAAAATATTCAGGTTTGCCTAAAAATAAAGTAGTTGGTATGGCAGGAATCTTAGACTCATCAAGATTTATCTACTTTTTATCTCAAGAATTAAAACTTCCAGTTAACAAAATTAAATCATTAGTTCTTGGCGGGCATGGGGATAGTATGGTTGCAATGATAAATCATACTTTTGTAGACGGTAAAAATTTAAAAGAACTAATAGAGGGTGGAATAATTAAAAAAGAAAAGTTAGACAGTATAGTAGAAAGAACAAAAAAAGGCGGAGCAGAAATTGTAAAATTTCTTGAGAAGGGCTCTGCATTTTATGCTCCTGCAGCATCCGGTGTTGAAATGGCAGAAAGTTATTTGAAAGATTTAAAAAAAGAACTACCTTGTGCCGCTTATTTAAATGGAGAATACGGCGTAAAAGACCTTTATGCAGGAGTTCCTGTAAAAATTGGTAAAGATGGCGTTGAGAAGGTAATTGAGATAAAGTTATCACAAGATGAGAAAAAACAGTTTGATAACTCTATCAAAGCTGTTCAAGAATTATTCGATGCAGCAAAAAAAATTGATAGTTCTCTAGTTTAAGACAAGAATTAAAAGCTTTAATGCTATTAGATTATAAAAATCTTAGAAATAAATATTTAAAATATTTTGATAATGATGAACATTATTGTGATTTTGTTTTAGCTGATGTAGTTTTTGGCTTCTCTGAAATATTTGATTTTTTAAAGAAAAATCATGTTTCTTCTGTTCTAGAAATTGGTTCAGGAACTGGAATTCTTTTAAATGAGTTAAAAGAAAATTTCCCAAATATCCAGTTTTCGGGCATTGACCCAAATATAAGCGGTTTTCATAACTTAAAAACAATTATTAGCAATCTTAATAAAGACGGATACAACATAAAAGTAGAGAATACGGGTGTAGAAAAATACTCTAGTGACAAAAAATTTGATTTAATATTTTCTATCAACGTCTTCGAACATGTCGAAGATCAAGTTCAATATCTATTAAAAACTCATAAGTTATTAAACAAAAATGGCCTTAATGTAATACTTTGTCCTAACTATGATTTTCCTTATGAGCCTCATTTTGTAATTCCAATTATTATAAATAAAAAAATTACAAAATTTTTATTTAAATCCAAGATTGAAAATTTTGAAAAAAAAGAAAATGAACATGGCTTATGGGATGGATTAAGTTTTCTTGGAAGAAAAAAAATTGAAAAAATTTTAAAAAATAATAATTATACTTACTTTTTAGATGACACTATTAAGGTTAGAATGTTAAATAGGCTTAATAGTGATAAGGCTTTTAAAAAAAGACAAGGAATTGCAGGCACACTTGCTAAAATATCTAAGCTCTTTATGATTGATAAATTGATTTTTAATGTACTTAGGGTTCCTTTCCCATATATGAAACTAATAATAAAAAAATAAATTTATGAATAAATTGAAAACTTTATTTTCTAATAAAGAATTTCTAGTAATAATTTTTTTAATTCTATTTTCAATATTATTCAACCAGTATTATGGAAATAGAGGTGTTTTTCCTCACGATAGTTTTTCGCATTTTGAAACTGGTTATAGAATTTTGCTTGGTGAATTTCCATTTAAAGATTATTGGGTAATATCTGGTCCATTTATAGATTATTTACAAGGCCTGTTTTTTTTAATACTAGGTGTTAATTGGCAAAGTTATGTTTTTCATGCATCTGTAATTAATTGTCTAGTCACGGTAGCAACTTTTATTCTTCTAAGAAATTTTAACTTAAATATTTTTTATAGTTTTATCTATTCAATATTTTTTTCTATCCTTGCATATCCATCTAGTGGAACTCCATTTGTAGATCATCATTCTACCTTTTTTTCTTTATTGGGGATTTATGCTTTGATTTTAGGCATTAAAAATAACAAAAAACATTATTGGATTTTATTCCCTATTTTTTTTATATTTGCTTTTTTATCTAAACAAGTTCCTGCATCATATATAATTTTACTAATTTTACCTATCTCGATTTTCTACTTAATCAAAAAAAAAAAATATCATTTTATAAAAATAACTTTCTTTAGTGGTGCTCTACTATCATTGATTTTGATAATAATAGGATTCATTAATGGTATTAATTTGTTATCATTTATGGAACAGTATATTTTTTATCCTCCAAGCATAGGAGAAAGTAGAATTGAAAATTTGAGAATCTCACTCCCTGGTTTTTTAAATCATTTTAAATTTATTTTTATAGCCCTAGCCCCATTAGTCTATATTAATTTCAAAAGACTTTTTTCTCGCAGAGGTTACTCTAATAAAAACGATTTTTATTACTTTTTAATTATACTTATCTTTTCTGCATGTTTAATATTTCATCAAGTACTAACCAGGAATCAAACATTTATATTTTTTTTAGTTCCGTTAATTACAGCTTTTTCTCATATTTATATTGGAAAAGTTAAAAATTTATTTAATTACTTTATTATTATATTTTGTTTATTTGTAACATTTAAATACCATTTGAGATTTAATGAAGGCAGAAAGTTTCATGAGCTTGCGGGAGCGAACTTTAAATTAGCAATTAATGCAGAAAAGATTGACGCTAAACTTAAAGGTTTGAAATGGATTTCACCTCAATATAAAAACCCAAAAACAGAAGTTATGCTTATAAATCAAATTAAAAAAATCTTAAAAAATGATGGAAGAAATATTATGGTTCTAAGTAATTACCCTTTTTTGTCAGTTATTTTGGAAAAAAATTATTCTTCAACAACAAGATGGCATATTTTTGATGGCACAGATTACCCGCAGATAGGAAACAAATATTATTCGAGCTACAAAGATTTATTTATTAAAGTGCTAAAAGAGAAAAAAATTAAAGTTATTTACTCAATTACTCCAATTAAAAACTCAAATATTTACGACTACATATCTAAAGATTGTTTTGAAGAAACTAAAATAAATGAAAATGTCAAATCTTATGAATTAAAATTTTGTAATGATCTAAACTTTTTTTAGTACAATTTGTCTACCAGTTGCGAAAATCTTAGGGAATAATTTTGTTAAAAAATTATCAAATTTGTCTAAAATTTTTAAAAATAAAGCGTTAAGAGGTATGTAAAAAGTTGTTGAATGAACACCTCCTGAATTTAAAAAAACTAGACATTCATAAATTTTTTCATGTTCAATTTTATACAAATTACCTATTTTTTTCTCAAAAAACTTAACATCATCAAAAATCAGATTGGGCACTGCGGCATTTCCCATCCAGACATTATTTTCCTCTGTAACTGGCTCTTCTTTACTCCAAGGATTGACAGTAAAATCAAAACCTTCGTGTCTCATTAAAATTATCACCACTTGTAAAACCAACGAACAATAAGCTTCCTGAATAATTAACCTACCACCTTTTTTTAAAATTCTATGAGTTTCGTTAAAAAACTTAATTGGGTATGGAATATGGTGCAACATATTTGATGCAATAATGTAGTCAAAAGAATTTTCATTAAAGTGAGTTTTTTGTGCATCAATATTTTTAAAATCTAAGTGTTGATGTTCCGAAAAATCACTGATTTTTAAGTTTTTATTTAAAATAAATTTTTTTGATAAACCTGCGCCAGCTCCAACCTCAAGACCTATATCGTTGTCTTTTATAAATTTATTCATCCATGAATATCTTTTTGATAATAAATACTTCAAGTTTTTGTTTTGATCTTTTTCAAAATTTTCAATTACTTTTTCGACTGCCCCTACATTAGACATCCTATCGTCCTGTTCTTTAAATTTTATTTTTTTTAAAATTTTAAGCATATAATTTAATGCCTTAATACTTATTGATTATTTCTTGATAATTCTAATTTTATTTTGTTAATAAAATCGTTAATTAATTTGGCATCTTCAGGATTTAAATAATTTTCCTTTTCAACTGCATTTTGAAGTTCGTCTCTTAATTTATCTTTAAAATAAATTATATTTTCTCTAGATTTAATTTGGCTTAATTCATACTTAAATTCTTTAATTTTTACTCCAAAAGTTAATTGGAACAGTATAAATATACAACCAAAAATAAATAATGTTTTGTAAACAAATAATTTCATGTTTTAATTTTTTTTATATACCTCATAAACTACAACATTATCAATTACGAATGTATTTATTTTTGAAAAGTTTGATGGGATTTTATACTTATCGTCGTACTTTTTATCTACCTCAGATGTGAAATTTGTATAAATATAATCAGCATTTTGATAATCTTGTCCTACTATATTAATTTTTTTTCTATCTTTTTCATTTAACAGCTTTTTACTTCTTTCTAGAGGAAGATAGGATGCAGAAGCGACAGATATATAATTTTTATCTTTTTCAATTTCTAATATCTCTCTAAGAAACTTATTTCCAGAAAGTCCCCAATAATCTACTTCAAATTTTTTGTGAATTGAGGGAGTTTTATTAAAAAAACTGTTAAAATAAATATTTTGGTAAGGATGATATACGATCATCTTATATAAAATGAAAATTAGGTAAATAGATATAGATAATAGAATGTAATTTTGTTTTGTTTTAAAATTGGAATTTAATAAAATTAAATAGAGAGCGTAAGTAGCGATATAAATAATAAATATATTATTAAAATAAAGATGTCTCCATCCAGTAAATATACTTACATCAAATAAGATCAAATAAAAAATAATGCATGTTAAATTAAATAAAACAAATAAGTCTTTTTTCTCTTTTTTGCTTCTCCATAAATCGTAATAATAATTTTCTTTCTTAATATTTAAAAATTTTAAAAAAAATCTTTTTATGATGAAAAAATAACCAATAAGAAATAAAACTATGTAAAGAACTGGAGTAGTAATACCTATCCAGGTTACTATATAGCTATAAGGCACAGAGTCACCTCTAACGTATTCAGAATTAAAAAGCATTTTAATCCCTGACAGATGAGAATGATGAGAAAAATATTTGTAAGCCTCTACAAAGTTTGCAAATGGGTTACTCCATAGGTACGGCCAAAATAAAGTTAAAAATAATAAAAACGTAAAACAAAAAAATATTAAACCCGTTAAATATTTTACATCTTCTTTTTTTGATAAAATACTCAAAAAATAAAACCCAATAAATGATAGCGGTAAAAAAATTCCATACATTCTCTGTGAAGTACTCAATGCAGTAAAAAATGCAAAAAGTAAAAAATTTTTATAATTCATTTTGTCAAATAATTTAAAGCAAAAATAAATTGATATACTTAAAAGTGATAAGAAAATTATATCTTTAGGATTATAAAAACTATTACCGTAAATTCTAGGGGATAAAATAAAAAACAATCCCCCAATTAAAGCTACTTTGTAGCTATAGAATCTATTAAATAATGTTTTATAAAAAAAAATTGCTCCAATAAAAAATAAAAAAAAAGTTAAAAGATGCTTTAGATAAAAATAATTTTTTGGATCATTTATTTCAAAAATTACTTCTATAAACGCTGCTGGCAAATCAAAGACTACTCCATAAAATGGATGATCTTCGACATGCGAAACAGTAAAATCTTTTGATTGAGCAAATTTATCAGCCACTTCTCTACTCAATTCCTCAAAAGGAGTAAATTCTAATACATATTTTAACCAGTATAATCCAGAGGATCTTTGAAATTCTTCATCAATAGATATACCGTAATCCTTATAGGTCAAAGTACCTACTAATAAAAATAATAAAAATAATAAAAATGTAATTTTTTTTGAATTACTAATATTTTTTTCAATCATTTGAAATTAAGAGAAAATTTACTATAAAAAAGAAAACAATTAAAGTATAAACCCAATCAGATGAACATTCATGAATATCAAGCCAAAAAGATTTTAAAAGATAATGGCGCACCAGTTTCAAATGGTTTCGTAATCTCTTCAACCTCTGAAATTGAGAATAAGCTAATTCAATTAAAAGGACAAAAATTTGTTTTAAAAGCCCAAATTCACGCTGGAGGCAGAGGGAAAGCTGGAGGTGTTAAGTTAGTAGAGGGAACAGATAAAATTAAAGACGAAGCTGAAAAAATGTTTGGAAAAGTTTTAGTTACCCACCAAACAGGGCCCAAAGGCAAAGAGGTTAAAAAGCTTTATATTGAAGAAGCCTCCAATATTGCTAAAGAATTTTATCTTTCTTGCTTAGTTGACAGAGCAAGTTCTAAAATCGCTTTTATAAGTAGCACTAAAGGTGGAGTAAATATTGAAGAAGTTGCAAAGGAAAATCCTGAAGAAATTATAACTACCAAGATAAACCCAACAGAAGAAATTAGAAACGACCAAATTGAGCAAATTATTAAACCCTTCAATTTCAACGAGGAACAAAAAAGAGAGGGAAAAAAATTAATTTATTCTTTATTTAAAATTTTAAAAGATAAAGACGCTAGTTTGATTGAGATTAACCCACTTATTATAACTTCAGAGGAAAAAATAATCTGTTTAGATGCTAAAATGAATTTTGATGACAATGCAATGTTCAGACAACCAGAGATATTTGAATTACGAGACTTAAACGAAGAAGACCCTAAAGAGGTTGAAGCTAAAAAATATGACTTGGCGTACATAAAGCTTAATGGGTCTATAGGTTGTATGGTTAACGGAGCTGGTTTGGCAATGGCCACAATGGATATAATCAAACTTTATGGGGAAGAGCCTGCAAATTTTTTAGATGTAGGAGGCGGCGCTTCAAAAGAAAAAGTTTCTGCTGCGTTCAAACTTATACTTTCTGATAAAAATGTTAAAGCTATTTTGATTAACATTTTTGGTGGTATTATGCGATGTGATGTTCTTGCTCAAGGAGTTGTAGATGCTGCTAAAGAAAGTAAATTAAGCATACCACTTGTTGTAAGATTAGCTGGAACAAATTTTACTGAAGGTAAGGCAATCTTAGATAAATCTGGGCTTAAAATTCTATCTGCATCTGATTTAAATGATGCAGCAAAAAAAGTTGTTGAGGCAACAAAATAAATGTCAGTTTTAGTTAACAAAAAAACCAGGTTAATTTGTCAGGGTTTTACTGGCACTCATGGAACATTTCACTCTGAGCAAGCAATAAAATATGGCACTAATTTAGTTGGAGGTGTGACACCAAAAAAAGGAGGCACAAAGCATTTAGGTTTACCAGTTTTTAACTCAGTAAAGGAAGCTAAGAAAAATACAAATCCAAATGCAACAATGATTTATGTGCCCCCAAAATTTGCTGCAAATGCAATAATAGAAGCAATAGAAGCAAAAATAGAATTGATTGTTTGCATAACTGAAGGCATTCCTATTAATGACATGTTAAAAGTAAAAAGTGAGTTATCTAAAAGCAAAAGCAGATTAATTGGACCTAATTGTCCTGGAATAATAACTCCTGGAGAATGCAAGATTGGAATTATGCCTGGAAACATTCATAAAAAAGGTTCAGTTGGAATTGTTTCTAGATCAGGAACTTTAACCTACGAAGCTGTTGCTCAAACGAGTACAAATCAAATGGGACAATCTACTTGCATTGGTATAGGTGGTGACCCGATTAATGGAACAAATTTTATTGATTGTTTAGAGCTTTTTCTAAGAGACGAAGGAACACAATCTATTGTAATGATTGGTGAAATTGGTGGTTCAGCTGAGGAAGAAGCTTCAGAATTTTTAAAAAAGTCAAAAATTAAAAAACCTATAGTTGGTTTTATTGCTGGATTGACAGCTCCTCCAGGCAGACGAATGGGGCATGCTGGAGCAATAATATCTGGAGGAAAAGGTGGAGCCGGAGATAAGATAGAATTTATGAAATCAGCTGGTATAACCATTTCAAAATCTCCAGCCGATATTGGCAAAACACTGTATAATAAACTTAATGGTTGATTTTTATAAATTTATGTTAAAATAAGCCATTAAATGTCTTCTTCTAAAGATAACAACATCTTCAAAAAAACTTCATTTTTAACTGGAGTAAACTCGTCTTTTATTGAGAAGTTTTATTCAGACTATTTATCTAATCCAGAGGATCTACCTGAAGACTGGAAACTATTTTTTGATGGGCTTCAAGATAATGAGGAGATTATATTAAAAAACCTAAAAGGGCCAAGTTGGTCTCGGGTTAAAAAAAATTATTTAAGCAAAAAAAATATTGAAAAAAATATAAAAGAAAATTTATTAACTGATGATGAGACCAAAATAGATACAAATAAGTCCGTAAAAGCTATAGCATTAATAAGAGCATACAGAATAAGAGGACACTTGATAGCAAAATTGGATCCATTAGGAATGATGGAGAGAAAATATCTTGAAGACTTACATCCAAGTGATCACGGTTTTAAAAAAGAAGATTACAATAAGAAAATTTATGTAGGTGCTTACATGCAAGGTGGTTACTCTACAATAAATGAGATTCTTACATTTTTTAGGAAAATATATTGTTCATCAATTGGTGTTGAGTATATGCATATTTCTGACCCAGCTGAAAAAAAGTGGTTTAGAGAAAGAATGGAAAAAAATGAAAACCATTTAAAATTTACAGAAAACGGAAAAAAAGCAATTTTAAACAAGCTTATTCAAGCAGAAGGTTTTGAAAAGTTTTTAGCTATAAAATTTGTTGGAACTAAAAGGTTCGGACTAGATGGAGGAGAAGCTTTGATACCCGCTTTGGAGCAGATAATAAAAAGAGGTGGGAATCTTGGTTTCAAAGAGGTAAAAATAGGTCAACCTCATAGAGGCAGACTAAATATTCTAGCAAACGTTTTGCAAAAATCTTACAAAAGAATGTTTAACGAATTTACTGGAGAGTACGCTTCTTACAGCTCTGATTCTACTGGGGATGTAAAATATCATTTAGGAGCTTCCTCAAATAGAGAATTTGATGGTAATTTAGTGCACGTATCTTTAACAGATAATCCTTCACATCTTGAAGCTGTAAATCCTGTGGTACTTGGACAAGTAAGAGCTAAACAGTTTTTCCATAAAGACAAAGAAAGAAAACAAGTAGTACCAGTATTAATTCATGGTGACGCTTCATTTGCTGGACAGGGTGTTGTTGCAGAGTGTTTTGCTATGTCGGGTTTGCCTGGTCACAATACTGGAGGCACAATACATATAATTGTTAATAATCAAATAGGGTTTACAACGAGTCCTAAGTTCGCTCGTTCCTCACCTTATCCATCTGATCTAGCAAAAATGGTTGACGCACCAATCTTACATGTTAATGGCGATGACCCTGAGGCAGTGACACATTGTGCGAAAATTGCCACTGACTACAGACAAAAATTTAATAAAGATGTAGTTATAGATATGATTTGTTATAGACGATTTGGTCACAACGAAGGAGACGAGCCATCCTTTACTCAACCTACTATGTACAGAAAAATAAAGAAACATCCAACTGCATTAAGCATTTATTCAAAAAAATTAATTGAAGAAGGTGTAATTACTTCTGAAGAATTTAATAGTATGAAGACAAAATTTAAAAATCTTTTGGAAGAACAGTTTAAAAACGCAAAAGAATATAAGCCTAAATTAGAGTGGTATGAGGGCGTATGGTCAAGATTTAAACCCGAAAGAGGAAAAGACAAACGAGGTGTTACAGGAGTGTCATCGGAAAAAATTAAAAAAATTGGTGAAAAAATTACTTCTATACCAAAAATTTTTAATGTTCACCCAACTTTGAAAAAGATATTTGAAAATAAGAAAAAGATGTTTCAAACTGGAAAGGGTTTCGATTGGGCAACAGCAGAACATCTTGCATTTGCAACTTTGTTAGACGAAGGTTATCCAGTAAGACTTTCTGGACAGGACTCTGCAAGAGGAACTTTTAGTCAACGTCACTCTGTGCTGAAAGATCAATTAAACGGAAGCAAATATATTCCACTAAACAATATTTCAAAAAATCAAAAAAGATTTGAAGTAATAGATAGTTTACTTTCTGAAATGGCTGTTCTTGGTTTTGAGTATGGTTATGCTCTATCAGAGCCAACTACTCTTGTAATTTGGGAAGCACAGTTTGGAGATTTTGCGAACGGGGCCCAGGTAATTATAGATCAATTTATTGCTTCTGCAGAGAGAAAATGGGCAAGAGCCAATGGTCTAGTAATGTTGTTACCACATGGTTACGAAGGACAAGGACCTGAACATTCATCAGCCAGACTTGAAAGATTTTTACAATTATGTGCTCAGGAAAATATTCAAGTTATGAATTGCACAACTCCAGCAAATTATTTTCATGCTTTGCGAAGACAAATTCATAGAGATTTTAGAAAACCTTTGGTCATTATGACTCCAAAATCTTTATTAAGAAATAAAATGTGTACTTCAAACATTGAAGACTTTACTAAAAAGAACTCTTTTCATAGAGTTCTTATTGATCACGCAGACTTAAAAAAAAATAATTTAATCAAACTTGCAGAAGATAAAAAAATAAAGAAAGTAGTAATTTGTTCTGGAAAAATTTATTTTGATCTTATTCAAGCAAGGGAAAAAAATAAAAATAAAAATGTATTTATTATAAGGATAGAACAATTATATCCATTTCCTGTAAAAACACTTGCTAAAGAATTGAAAAGATTTAGAAAAAAAACTGAATTTTTTTGGTGTCAAGAAGAACCTCAAAATATGGGTGCGTGGAATACTGTAAGAAACTATATCCAGTGGAGCTTAAACTATATAAAAGCGGAGAATAAAGAAATCAAATACATTGGTAGAAAGCCTGCGGCTTCTCCAGCTAGTGGATATCTAAAAAAACATCTTGCAGAGCAAAATGAAATATTAGAAAAGGTAGTAGGAAAGTTTTAATTCATGTCACAAAAAATATTAGTTCCAACTTTAGGTGAGTCAGTAACTGAGGCAACAGTATCAAAGTGGTTAAAAAATCAAGGAGACCAAGTAACTTCTGATGAGCCTCTTGTTGAATTGGAGACAGACAAAGTAAACGTTGAAGTTCCCTCTCCATCTGATGGAACTTTACAAAATATAACAGTTAAAGAAGGTCAAACAGTTAACGTGGGTTCAGTGCTAGGAACTATTGGTTCTAAAATCATATCTGCAGAAAAAGAGGTAAAAGAAGTAAAAAAATATACTCCTCCAATAAAAAAACAAGAGAAAATAGAAAAAATTACAAAACCATCAACTGAAAAAAAACAAGAAATTTCTGAGCCTCTTACTTTAGAAACAGAAGATGTATCAGATAAAGAGGAACAGCCACTTATCTTAGAAGAGCAAAATATTGATCAAACAGAAGAACCGCTAATACTTAATAGTTTACCAGAAAAGAAAAAAATAAAAGAAACTAAAAAAGTTGAAAAAACATTTTCTCCTGCAGCAAGAAAATTAGCTGCAGAAACAAATGTTAATCCAGATGATATTGAAGGATCTGGAAGAAATGGAATTATTTTAAAAGAAGATTTGTTAGGACTTATGGGCACTCAACCAGAGCCAACTAAAAGAAGATTAGCCCATGGACCTGAGGAAAGAATAAAAATGACAAGACTAAGATTAACGATTGCAAAAAGACTTAAAGATGCTCAGGACAGTGCAGCAATGTTAACAACTTTTAATGAAGTTAATATGCAAGAAGTCATCCAAATGAGAAATAATTATAAAGATGAATTTCAAAAAAAATATTCAACCAAGTTAGGATTTATGTCTTTTTTTGTAAAAGCATGTGTTATTGGACTCAAAAATTATCCTGTAATTAATGCTGAAATTCAAGGCGATGAAACAGTTTATAAAAATTACTACAATATTAGTATAGCTGTCGGAACAGATAGAGGACTTGTTGTTCCAGTTTTAAGAAATACTGACCAAATGTCTTTTGCAGATATTGAAAAGAATATTTCCTTATTAAGTCAAAAAGCTAGAGATGGAAAAATTAATATTGATGACTTACAAGGTGGAACTTTTACAATTACTAATGGAGGAATATATGGATCTATGTTATCTACACCAATATTAAACCCACCTCAGTCTGCAGTTTTGGGTATGCATAATATTATTGAAAGGCCAATCGTTGAAAACGGGAGTGTAATTATAAGACCAATGATGTATTTAGCCTTGTCTTATGATCATAGAATTATAGACGGTAAAGAGGCAGTTTCTTTTTTAAAAACTGTAAAAGAAAGTTTAGAGCAACCAAAAAGATTATTTTTAAATTTATAAATGGAAAATAGTTTTGACGTCATAGTTATTGGTGGAGGGCCTGGCGGTTATGTTTGTGCGATTAGAGCCGCTCAATTAGGTTTAAAAACTGCATGTATTGAGTCGAGAGGCACCTTAGGTGGCACTTGTTTGAATGTTGGCTGCATACCTTCAAAGAGCTTATTAAATCTTTCCGATAATTATAAAAAAGCAAAAAAAGAATTTAACAATCAAGGCATAGAAATTTCTGATATTAAACTTAATATTAATAAGATGATGTTAAATAAAAATAAATCAATTCAAGTTTTAACAAAAGGTGTTGAATTCTTATTTAAAAAAAATAAAGTTACATATTTAAAAGGCAAAGGGGTAATTTTTTCTAAAAACAATATTATAGTTTACGAAAATGGAAAAAAGAATTCTTATAAAGGAAAAAATATAATAATTGCTACTGGATCTAGCCCAGCCTCACTTCCAGGGGTAGAAATAGACGAAAAAAACATAATTTCATCTACTGGTGCTCTGTCTTTATCCAAAGTTCCAAAAACTTTAGTAATTATCGGAGGAGGTTATATAGGCCTAGAAATGGGTTCAGTTTGGTCAAGATTAGGATCTAAAGTTACTGTAGTCGAGTTCTTAGATCATATAATTCCTGGAATGGATAGAGAAATTTCAAACGAATTTCAAAAAATTTTAAAAAAACAAGGAATTAATTTTAAATTAAATTGTAAAGTTACTAGCGTTTCCGGCGCTTCTGATAAAGCAACCGTTGAATTCATTGATAATAAAACATCTGAAAAAACAAGATTGGATTGTGACAAGGTTTTGGTTTCAGTAGGCAGAAAACCTTATACAGAGGGATTAAATTTAAACAAAATTGGAATTAAAAAAGATGAAAAGGGAAGAATAGAAATTAATGATAAATTTCAAACCTCGATTAAAAATATATATGCTATAGGCGACGTTATTAAAGGACCAATGCTAGCACATAAAGCTGAGGAGGAGGGCATAGCGGTAGCTGAAATTTTAGCAGGTCAAGCAGGGCATGTTAATTATAACGTTATTCCCGGAGTGATATATACTTCTCCGGAGGTAGCAACTGTTGGAAAAACAGAGGAAGAACTTAAAAAAGAAAAAATAAATTACAAAATTGGAAAGTTTCCTTTTTTGGCTAATTCAAGAGCTAAAGTAAATAATGAAACAGATGGATTTGTAAAAATTTTAGCTGACGCTAGAACAGACAAGGTTCTAGGTGTTCACATTATTGGGCCTCATAGCGGAGACATGATAGCTGAAATGGCCTTGGGTATGGAGTTTGGTGCGAGCGCTGAGGATATAGCCAGAACTTGCCATGCACACCCAACTCATACTGAAGCAATTAAAGAAGCTGCGTTATCTGTTGATAAAAGACCAATTCATTTTTAAAAATTAAATTTTTAATTAGTATCTAAAAATGCAGATTCCTGTTTTAATTCCTAGAATATTTAATTACCCACTGACATATCATTCAGAGAATGAAACTCCTTTAAAAGAAGGAGATTTCGTAATAGTACCTTTCGGAAAAAGTAAAGAGATCGGTGTTATTTGGGATAAAATTCAACCAACGCCTAAAAATATAAAAATTAGAAATATTGAAAAAAAATTGGAAAAAATTTCAATTAACAAGAATCTTATAAGCTTTATTAACTGGTTTTCAATGTACAATCTAGTTTCTAAAGGAATGGTTTTAAAAATGTGTATAGGAAATAAAAGTAATCTTCTTAAGATTGAAAAGAAAATAAGTATAAAGACAATAAAAGAAAAAAGAAAATTTTTTTTAAACAAAGAACAAAATAAATGTTTTAAAAATCTTCAAGGTTTTGGTAATACTTTTAATGTATCAGTACTTCAAGGTATAACTGGTTCTGGAAAGACATTAGTTTATTTTGAGAGAATAAAAGAAATTTTAAGTAAAAAAAAACAAGTATTGATAATGTTGCCTGAAATTTTTTTAACCAAACAATTTCAACAAAGGTTTATTGATTTTTTTGGATTTGACCCAGCAATTTGGCATTCAAAAATTACTGTAAAAAATAAAAGAAAAATTTGGCAGGGGATATTAAACAATAAAATAAAACTAGTCATTGGAGCAAGGTCATCACTATTTTTACCTTTTAAGAAATTAGGTTTGATAATTGTAGATGAAGAACATGATCCATCTTACAAACAAGGAGAGGGACTTATTTATAACGCAAGGGATATGGCTATTTCAAGAGCATCTATTGAGAACGTTCCAATACATCTCGTTTCATCAATTCCATCTTTAGAAACATTTAACAATATAAAAAATAGAAAATACAATTTAACTAAAATTTTAAAAAGATATAGTGATTTTCCTTTACCCGATACAGAGGTAGTAAATTTAAATAAATCATCTTTGAAAAAAAATCAGTTCATAGCACTTGAAACCTTAGAATTAGTTAAAAAATATTTGAATAAAGGCGAACAAGTTTTATTCTTTTTAAATCGCAGAGGGTATGCTCCGTTTTTAATTTGTAAAAAATGTGGTTTTAAACATATTTGTCCTCACTGCTCAATATATTTGACCTATCATAAAATTATTAAAAAATTGGTTTGTCATTATTGCGGTTTTAAAACTAAAAGAGAGGTGAAATGTAAAATTCAAAAAAATTGTGATTTTCAAATGTATGGGCCAGGTGTTGAAAAAATATATGATGAATTAAAAGAAGTGTTTCCAAATAAAATATCTAAAATAATTTCTAGTGATTTTTTATTAAAAAAATCAGAAAGTGAAAATATTTTAAAAAAAATTGAAAAAAACGAAATAAATATTCTTATTGGAACGCAATTAATTTCAAAAGGTTTTAATTTCCCTAAATTAAATTGTATAGTTGTTGTAGATGCAGACTTTTCTGGAATGGGATATGACTTGCGAACTACAGAAAAAAATATACAACTTTACAATCAATTAAGCGGAAGAGCAGGAAGATTCTCAAATAAATCTTTAGTTATTTACCAGACTTATTTTCCATTAAATGAAACCTTAAAAGATCTGATATCTAATGATCCAGATAAATTTTTAAAAAACGAACTCTTAATGAGAAAAAAAAATAATCTCCCCCCATTTTCACGATTAATAGCTTTGATTGTATCTTCAAAATCAAATGATAACAGTTTTAGAGGAGCACAAGAAATAAAAAAAAAACTTTTAAAGATCAGGGAGCTTAAAGTTTTAGGTCCAATAGCTTCTCCAGTTTTTAAAATTAGAAAATATTATAGAACTAGGTTATTGTTAAAAACAAAAAGCGACGCCTTGATACAAAAGAAACTAGCATTATTTTTGCAGAATCTTGAAATTTCGAAAAAAATTAAACTTACAGTTGATGTTGATCCAATAAATTTTACTTAATTCAATTATTCTGTCATCTTGAAGAGTATATTCTCATATGGTACGAAACTTCATAAAATTCTTTAAAATAATCATTAATAGGTAAAAAATTGACTTCAAATAAATCTTTTTCAACAGAAACATCTGAGAGATATGCTCTAGCTCTATTTGAGCTTTCCAGAGAAAATTCTGAATTAGAACATGTTGAAAAAAATGTGAGTGATTTTTTAGAATTATATAGATCGAGTAAAGATTTAGAAAACTTTGTAAAAAACCCCACTCAACTTTATATTAATCAAATAAAAGTTATTAAAGAAATTTCAAAAATTATGAAATTTTCCCCAACACTAGAAAAATTTTTATCAATTTTAGTTGTAAAGAGAAGAATTTTTTATATTAAAGAAATTTTTTTGAGATTTTTAATATTAAGCTCAAAAAAAAGAGGTGAACTAACTGCTACACTAACCTCTTCAAAAAAACTAGCGTCCGAGGAAATTAGCAGTTTGAATAATGAATTATCTCATGCGGTTGGTTCTAAAATAGTTTTTAATAATATGGTTGATGAGAGTCTTTTGGGCGGTCTTAAAGTACAGATAGGAAGCCTAATGATTGACACTTCTATAAAGAATAAATTAAAAAAAATTGAAAAATTAATGTTGGAGTCATAATATGTCAATTAATCCATCCGAAATAACAAAAATCTTAAAAGAACAAATTAAAAATTTCGGTGACAAAGCAGAAGTTACAGAAGTAGGAAAAGTTTTGACTGTTGGAGATGGTATTGCTCGAATATACGGACTCGACAATGTGCAAGCAGGAGAAATGGTAGAATTTGATGATGGCTCAAAAGGGATGGCGCTAAATTTGGAGAGCGATAATGTTGGAGTGGTTATATTTGGCGATGACAGAAGAATAAAAGAAGGCGATACAGTAAAAAGAACAGGGTCTATTGTTGACGTTCCTGTTGGAAAAGATTTATTAGGAAGAGTTGTTGACGGACTAGGAAATCCTATTGATGGAAAAGGTAATTTAAACGAAAAAGCTCAAAGAAAAAGAGTGGAAGTTAAAGCGCCAGGAATTATTCCTAGACAGTCTGTAAGCGAACCAATGCAAACAGGTTTAAAGGCAATTGATAGTTTAATTCCTGTAGGCAGAGGGCAAAGAGAGTTGATAATTGGAGATCGACAGACGGGAAAGACAGCTGTAGCAATTGATACAATAATTAATCAAAAAGAAATAAATGAGTCCAGTGACGAGAAAAAAAAGTTGTATTGTGTTTATGTAGCTATAGGTCAAAAGAGATCAACAGTTGCACAAATTGTTAAAACCTTAGAAGACGCAGGAGCAATGAAATATACAACTATAGTTTCTGCAACAGCTTCAGACTCTGCTCCATTACAATTTTTAGCACCTTATACTGGTTGTACAATTGGAGAATACTTTAGAGACAATGGAATGCATGCTTTAATAATTTACGACGATTTATCTAAACAAGCTGTAGCTTATAGACAGATGTCGCTTTTATTAAGAAGACCGCCAGGTAGAGAAGCTTATCCTGGTGATGTGTTTTATTTACATAGCAGATTGTTAGAAAGAGCTGCAAAACTTAGTGATGCTAATGGAGGTGGCTCACTTACTGCTTTACCAATCATTGAAACTCAAGCAGGCGACGTTTCTGCTTACATTCCTACGAACGTAATCTCTATTACTGATGGACAAATTTTCCTTGAAACAGAATTATTTAACCAAGGAATTAGGCCAGCTGTTAATGTTGGTCTTTCAGTTTCTAGAGTAGGATCAGCTGCTCAAACTAAAGCAATGAAGAAAGTGGCAGGATCGATCAAGCTTGAGCTAGCTCAGTATAGAGAAATGGCAGCATTTGCACAGTTTGGATCTGATTTAGATGCTTCTACACAAAAACTTTTAAATAGAGGTTCTAAGCTAACTGAAATTTTAAAACAAAATCAATACTCGCCATTAAAAGTTGCAGAACAGGTAATAGCTGTGTTCTCAGGAGTCAGAGGTTTTTTAGACGATGTAGATTTAAATAAGATTAAATCATTCGAAGCAGGTCTTATAGAGAAAATAAAAAATGACAAGCCGGAACTGATAGAGAAAATTCAGTCAACTGGAAAGTTAGAAGAGGATACAGAGGAGACTTTGACGCAAACAATAGAGGAATATAAAAAAAGTTTATAAAAAATGCCTAGTTTAGATGATCTTAGAAAACGAATAACGAGTGTAAAATCTACACAAAAAATCACAAAAGCTATGAAAATGGTTGCTGCAGCAAAATTAAGAAAGGCTCAAGAAAATGCTGAAAAAGGCAGGCCTTATAGTGAAAAAATGAAAAATATTATAAATAATCTTGCTAATTCTATAACTGATAATGAGACAGCACCAAAATTAATTGCTGGAACAGGGCAGGACAAAACTTACTTATGCGTTGTTATGACCGCTGACAGGGGTCTTTGCGGAGGTTTCAATACGAATATCTGTAGATTAGCAAAAGCAAATTTTGAAAAAATTTTAAAGGAAGGAAAAACATTGAAAATTATCACTATTGGCTCAAAGGGTTTGGACCAGATAAAAAGAGATTATGGTAAATATGTTATTCAAAAATTAAGTTTTAAAGATAGAAAAAAAATTTCTTTTCAAGAAGCTGAGGAAGTAAGTCAAATTATTTTGGATCTTTTCTATAAAAATGAATTTGATAGATGTTTATTATTTTTTAATAATTTTAAAAATGTTATTACGCAAATTCCTCAAGCACAACAAATTATACCAGCTAAAAAAGAGAAGTCATCAAACGAGCCTACAGCAGACGATTTTTATGAATTTGAACCTGATGAGGATGAAATACTAGAAAATCTTTTACCCAAAAATATTTCAACTCAAATCTTTAAAGCTTTTTTAGAAAACGCAGCAAGTGAGCAGGGATCTAGAATGACCGCAATGGATAATGCTACCAGAAATGCTGGTGAATTAGTTGAAAAGTTAACTATAAATTACAATAGAAGCAGACAAGCATCTATCACAAAAGAATTGATAGAAATAATTTCAGGAGCTGAAAGTTTATAATATGAGCAAAAATGGAAAAGTAACTCAAGTAATTGGAGCAGTAGTTGATGTTAGTTTCGAACAAGATTTACCAGAAATATTAACTGCATTAGAGGTAAGTATTGGAAAAAATAAATTAATATTAGAAGTGGCTCAACACTTAGGAGAAAGCGGAGTAAGAACAATAGCTATGGACTCTACTGAAGGACTGAAAAGAGGTGACGTAGTTGTTAATACTGGATCCCCGATTAGTATACCTGTAGGTCCTGAAACGTTAGGAAGAATTATTAATGTGATAGGCCAACCGATCGATGAAAAAGGCGATGTAAAGACAAAAGAAAAATGGCCAATTCATAGGCAAGCGCCAAAATTTACAGAACAGTCTACCGAGACAGAAATATTGGCGACGGGAATTAAAGTTGTAGATCTACTAGCTCCTTACTCAAAAGGAGGAAAAATAGGTTTATTCGGCGGAGCTGGAGTCGGAAAAACTGTAATTATCATGGAACTTATAAATAATATTGCAAAAGCGCATGGAGGCTTTTCAGTTTTTGCAGGAGTTGGTGAGAGAACTAGAGAGGGAAATGATTTATACCACGAGATGATTGAATCGGGTGTCATAAAAAAAGATGGCAAGGGATCAAAAGCAGCTTTAGTTTATGGTCAAATGAACGAACCTCCTGGAGCAAGATCAAGGGTTGCTCTTACAGGTTTAACAGTTGCTGAATATTTTAGAGATAAAGAGGGTCAAGATGTTTTATTTTTTGTCGACAATATTTTCAGATTTACTCAAGCTGGTTCAGAGGTATCTGCACTACTAGGCAGAATCCCTTCCGCCGTTGGTTATCAACCAACATTAGCCACTGATATGGGAAATCTTCAAGAGAGAATTACAACAACTAGTAAGGGTTCGATAACATCAGTTCAAGCTATTTATGTTCCTGCAGATGACCTAACTGATCCTGCTCCAGCCACTTCTTTCGCGCATCTTGATGCAACTACAGTTTTATCAAGACAAATTGCTGAATTGGGTATTTATCCAGCGGTAGATCCTTTAGACTCCACATCTAGAATTCTTGACCCAAGAATAGTTGGAGAAGAACATTATAGAGTAGCTCGAGAAGTCCAGAGAATATTACAAGCATATAAATCCTTGCAAGACATAATTGCCATTCTTGGTATGGATGAACTTTCAGAAGAGGACAAACTTACAGTTGCTAGAGCAAGAAAAATTCAAAGATTTTTATCTCAACCATTTTTTGTTGCTGAAGTATTTACTGGAACTCCAGGTAAATTAGTTGATCTAGACTCAACAATTAAAGGTTTTGATGCTATCTGCAAAGGTGAGTATGACAATTTACCAGAAGCAGCATTTTATATGGTAGGTACTATCGAAGAAGCTATAGAAAAAGCTGAGAAAATGGCAAAAGAGGCAGCAAAATAATGTCAGAAAATTTTAATTTAGAAATTATTAGTCCAGACGAAATGGTTTTAAAATCTGAAGCTAATGAAGTAATCATACCCTCATTTGAGGGCCAAATGACAATCCTTAAAGATCATATAGCTTTGATTACTTATTTAAGGCCAGGTTTTATACAAGTTTCGACTCATAATAAAAAAGAAGTTTTTTTTGTTGAGGAAGGCACAGTAGAATTTTCAAAAAACAATCTTCTTATACTCTCATCTACAGTCATAAATATTAAAAATTTAACCGGAACAATTAAAGAGAGTATTATAAAAGAGTCAATGACCAAATTAAACTCTAACAAAATTAACGATAAAGAAAGATATATTCTATCTCATAAAATAGATTCACTTAAAGAGGTTGCTCAGTAAATCTTTTCAACTCAATAAGCAATTTTTCATATACATGTTTTTTAAAATCTACGATTACATTTGGTAAATCTTCTATATTTAACCATTTCCATTCTATAAATTCAGGTTTTTTAGTATTTAAATTAATTTCACTTTCATCGCCTAAAAATCTTGTTATAAACCATTTCTGTTTTTGTCCTCTAAATTTACCTTTCCAGATTATTCCAATAAGATCTTTTGGCAAATCATATTCAAGCCAATAATCTAATTCTTTCAAGACTTTGATATTTTTTATACTTGTTTCTTCTAAAAGCTCTCTTTTCATTGCAGCAGACAAACTCTCTCCTTCATCGACGCCTCCTTGCGGCATTTGCCATTTATCAACAGGATTGTCTTTTCTTTTTCCAACAAAAACTAAATTGTTTGAATTCAGCACAACAATCCCTACCCCAATTCTTAAAGGCAATGGATTTTTTTGCATGATTAAGATTTTAATAGATTAATAGCATAATTTAACTGATTATCAGTTTCGCTATTAATTTTAAAACTATCTCCTTTTTCTTCAACAAGAATGTCAGGAGTTACACCTACATCTGAGATAGATTTTCCTGAAGGTAAGTAATATTTTGAAATAGTTAATCTCATTCCTCCTCCATTTTTGAGAGGTATTATTGATTGAACTGAACCTTTTCCATATGTATTTTCTCCTAAAATAATTGCTCGTTTATGATCTTTTAACGCTCCAGCAAAAATTTCAGACGCTGAAGCTGAACCACTATTAGTAATTACAATTATAGGCTTTCCATTTATCGCGTCTCCTTTACGAGCAAAAAATTTTCGAGTTTCAGACATTTTTCTTCCTTTAGTTGAAACTATCTCACCATCATTTAAAAACAAATCAGTAATATTAATTGCTTGAGTTAAAAGACCCCCTGGATTATTTCTAAGGTCAAATATATATCCAATAGGCGGATTAGATTTTTTCTCGAAACCTTTGATAATCTTGAAAAATTGCTTATCACTTTTCTCATTAAATGATTTTAATTGAATATAGCCGATATTTTCTCTCTCTCCAAGAATTCTAGAGTCAACTGAAGAAACTTCTATAATTTTTCTTTTTATATTAAATTCTAAAGCTTTTTTTTTACCTTTTCTTCTAATTGTTAATTTAATATTTGTATTAATTGGTCCTCTCATTAATTTCACTGCTTCCATTAAAGATTTACCCTGAACTTGTTCGTCATCAATTCTAACAATATAATCTCCAGCTTTTAAGCCTGCTTTGTCCGCAGGAGTATCTGGTATAGGAGCAATAACTTTTACAACTCCTGCTTCCATTCCGATTTCAATTCCAAGTCCACCAAATTCACCTTTCGTATCAGTTTGCATGCTTTCAAATAATTCTGGACTCATATAAGAAGAATAGGGATCTAATGACTGAAGAACTCCGTTAATTGCTGAGTCCATTATTTCTGCCTGGTCAATTTCATCAATATATTCTTCTTGGACCTTTTCAAGAACTTCTCCAAACAAATCAATTTTTTCATATAAATTATTAGTGTTCGAATACGAATTATTCAATATAAGCAAAAACGTAAAAGTAAAAAAAATTATTTTTTTCATATCATTGCCTTTTCTTTTGGAATGTGCTCTGACCACATTTTTTCAAGGTCATAAAATTTTCTTTTTTCAGGGTGAAAAATATGAACTATAATATCAATAGCATCTACTAATTTCCAATGGTCACTTTCTCTTCCCTCAATTCGACAATTTTCTATTCCAAATTTTTTCAACTCAAATAATAAAATTTCTGATAAAGACTGTAAATGCCTTGATGAAGTACCTGAGGCAATAATCATATAATCTGCTACAAATGATTTTTTTTTTAAATCAATTGCAATTATATTTTTAGCCTTATTGTCATTTAATATTTTTTCAATGACAACTTTTATTTTGTCAATTTTCATCAAGAGACTAACTTTAAATAATTTTTTCTCAATTTTGAAGAAGAAATATCTATTTTTTTACTTTTTATAAATATTACATTTTTTTTACTAAGATATCTTGATATTATTGATTTTTTAGCCTTATTTTGGAATTTATTTCTTGGATATACAACCAAAGTAGTAACTTTTATAATTTTTTTCCAAGATTTCCACTTATGAAAATTTATTAGATTATCAGAGCCAATAATCAAGAAAAATTTTGAGTTTTTATTTTTTCTTATTAAATACATAATATTATTTATTGTTCTTGAAGACTTCATTCGATTATCTAAAAATTTGACTATAATTTTTTTTTCACTTTTTACTAAATTTTTACTTAATTCTATTCTTTTGTTAAGATTAAGATGCGCTACTTTTTTAAATGGGTTTTTTTTTGCAACTAGCCAAAATAATTTATTTAGTTTTATTTTTTTTATGACTTGCTTGGCTATTATTAAATGGCCTTTATGTGGTGGATCAAAGCTGCCACCAAAAATACCAATCTTTTTTTCTTTAGATAAACCCATCAAAACTATGATCTCACTGAATCTTTTCCAACAACAATATATTTATATGAAGTCAGTTGATTAACTCCAACAGGACCTCTAGGCGGAAGTTTATTTGTTGAGATTCCGACTTCACCTCCAAAACCAAACTCACCCCCATCTGCAAATTGCGTCGAAGCGTTATGCATTGCTATTGCACTATTTACCTTATTTAAAAAAAAGTTTGCTGTTTTGTAATTTCTTGAAATTATACTATCTGTATGCATGGTACCATATTTTGAAATATGATTTAAAGCTTCTTGAACATTATTTACAGATTTTATTGAAACTTTTGGTGACAAATATTCTGTTTCCCAGTCAATCTCTTTAGCTAATTTCAATTTATTTTTAAATAATCTATTTATTTTATTATCAACCAATACCTCACAACCAGAAGAAATTAATTTTTTAATAATTGGTACACCATGAGATTTTAAACACTTAGAGTGAATTAATAAAGTTTCTAATGCACCACAAATACTTGTTCTTCTCATTTTTGCGTTTATAACAATTTTTTTTGCAGCATTTAAATTTGCATCTTTATCTACATAAATATGACATAAGCCTTCTAAATGACCAATAACTTGAACCTTAGAAAATTTTTGTACTTTTTTGACTAAATTTTTTCCTCCTCTAGGTATCATTACATCAATAAAATTAGTCATTGATGACAATAAATAATTTACAATTTTTCTATCTTTCTTTTCAATAAATTGAACACAATTTTTATTTAATTTATTCTTATGCAATGACTTTCTAAAAATGTTTGCTAAGACTTTATTAGTTTCAAATGCATCTGACCCACCTCTTAGAATTGTGCAGTTTCCCGATTTAAGGCAAAGAGCTGCAACATCAGCTGTAACATTTGGACGACTCTCATAAATGACACCTATTACTCCAATTGGAGTGGTCACCTTTTTAATTCTAAGACCATTAGGCCTTTTCCATTGTTCTAAAATTCTATTTAATGGACTTTTGAATTTTTCTATTTGTTTTATAGATTTTCTAATTTCTTCAATCTTTTTATCATTAAGAATTAATCGATCTAACAACTTTTTCTTTTTTGATTTATTTATGTCTCTTTTATTTGCAGAGAGAATCTTTTTTCTCTCTTTTAAAAGTGACCTACTAAAATCTTTGAGAACCAAATTAATCTTTTTTTGATCAACATTATTCAAATTTTTTTGTGCTTCTTTTGCGTTTTTACCTATATCTTTTAAATACTTCATAATTAAATTTTTACCATATCGTCTTTATGAACAATCTCTGATTTACTAGAATAACCTAAAACATTTTCTATTTGGTTACTTTGCAAACCTTTAATTTTATTTATTTCAATAGATGAAAAAGATGAGAGACCTCTAGCTAAATCAATGCCATTTTCATTTACAATTAAAATATTTTCTCCTTTTTTAAAATCACCTATAACTTTGGTTATTCCTGCAGGTAATAAGCTTTTACCATTTGACAATGCTTTTGCCGCACCAGCATCTATAAAGATCTTTGCTGACGAACTCAAAGAGCTTATGATCCATTTTTTTCTTGCATCAAGTGTAGATATTTTTGGAATAAAAGAAGTATATATTTTATCTTTTATCATTTTTTTCAATGGATTCAAATTTTGACCATTTGCTATAAACATTCTACAGCCAGAATTCATACATATTTTTGCAGCCTCTAATTTTGTTATCATTCCACCTGATCCATAAATATTAATATTTTTATTTGCTAAAGAATATATTTTTTTATCTATTTTTTTTATTTCTTTAATTAAAGTTTTATTTTTTTTTGAACTGTCATAAAATCCATCTACATCAGAAAAAATTATCAATGTATCCGCACCAATTATCTGGGCCACTCTTGCTGCCAATCTGTCATTATCACCATATTTTATTTCTGTAGTTGCGGTAGTATCATTTTCGTTAACAATCGGGATGTAATCAAGTTGAAATAAATTTTCAAAAGTTCTTTTTGCATTTATTGATCTTCTTCTTTCCTCTGTATC
>MDTC01103512.1_pt1 | contig 25376 bp, 24 predicted proteins | sample 811181 | NCBI WGS metagenome assembly MDTC01 (sample SAMN05326644, study PRJNA326480) | marine metagenome | isolation source: seawater | place: Pacific Ocean: North | collected 2011
GATAGACATAAATGCATTTATGTCTATCCATTTATTTGTTATTGCTATTTCTTCAAGGCAGGCTATCTTTAGACCTTGTCTATTTTCAATTGTTTTAACAAAATTTCCGGCTTCCAACAAGTCATCTGCATTTCCAGCATCAAGCCAAGTAAAACCTCTTCCAAAAACACTAAGATTTAATTTTTTATCTTTTAAATAAGATTTATTAATGTCGGTAATCTCTAATTCGTTTCTAGGAGAAGGTTTTAAGGATTTTGCCCTTTTAATAACGTCATTATTATAAAAATATAAGCCCGTTATTGCATAATTGGATTTTGGATTTTTTGGTTTTTCTTCAATAGAAATTACTTCATTATTTTTGTTAAATTCAACAACACCAAATTGATGAGGAGTATCAGTATAGGCCGCAAAAATTGTAGCCCCGTCATTATTTTTTATTACTTCTCTTAATTTCTTTGAAAACTGATAGCCATAAAAAATATTATCGCCAAGAATCAAAGCTACATTTTTATCTTCTATAAAACTCTCACCAAGTATAAATGCCTCGGCAATACCAGCCGGCTTTTTCTGCGTTTGATAAGTAATTTTAATGCCATATCTCTCTCCTGTACCCAATAAATTTTTATAGAGATCTATATGATCTGGAGATGAAACTAATAAAATATCTCTAATACCCGATAACATTAGAACCGATAAAGAATAAAATATCATGGGTTTGTCATAAACTGGTAGTAGTTGCTTTGATACAGAGGATGTTAAAGGTGCAAGTCTTGTGCCCAAGCCACCAGAGAGGATTATTCCTTTATATGACATTATATTTCTAAATAAATACTAGTTTATGGTTTGCCTATTCTTAGCATTTTTATATGAATTCATACTTATTTCAACAAGATTATCCCATGTGGGCATGCTTAATGCTTTTAAATGCATGCTTTTTGATATATTTTTTAGGGAATTTGGGTTATCAAAAATTTTTGAAATACACTTAGAAAGATGAATATGATCATTAGCTTTGAATAAAAGTCCAGTTTTCTCATGTTCAATCAAATCCTGGAATCCTCCAATATCTGAAGCTATAACGGGCAGATTATTTTCTAATGCTTGTACTAAAACTCCACTACCATCAATATGTCGATATGGCATTACTATGATGTCATTAGTTAAAAACAAATCTTCCACTTCTTTATCTTCTATCCATCCTTCTTTCCAATGAATATATTGATCGACGCCTAACTCAATAGCTTGTTTTTTTAATATGATATTTTTCATAAGAGACTTACCAGCTATAGTAAGAGTTGTTTTTTCTTTGAGAGAGTTTGGCAGCTCTCCAAGTGCTTTAATTAAAATATCTATTCCTTTGTATTCTGAAATGGTTCCAAAAAATAATATTTTATTTGTACTTATGCTTTTTTTCACATCTGTGTCTCTTGGATTTTTAACTTTTTTAAATAAAGGATGTTCTATGATTGATATCTTCTTATTATCTATTTGATAGTCATTTTGTAAAACTTTAGAGCTATATTTAGTATGGCATATTAAAAAATCATATTTAGATATCAATTTTTTAAAGCCGATTCTCTGTATAAAAGATCCTGAAGTGCCATGAAAAGGTGTAGTGTTATGAATTGTTGCTCCTACCAGTGCATACTTTTTTAGTATCATAGCAACAAATATGTCAATTATTGGCAATGGTGAAATTTGAAAATGTACTACATCTATTGAATTTTTTTTAACGTAGGATATTACTCTTATTGATCCTATAAAATAGTTTACTCCTCTAAAAATCTTTTTAAAAAATAAAATATTATCTATATTAAAAAAAGAATAAATTTCGTAAATATAATCAGATTTCTTTTGATTCTGACTACAAAGTAATTTTATAGGTATACCTTTTTTTATAAATGCGTTACAAAATGGAACAGTATAATGAAAAGTAATATTTGCTGAATCTATAATTAAGATTTTCATCTATTTTCCAAAAGATAGTTTTTCCAAATATTTGAGTAATTGAAAAAAAATATCTGTTTACTTATAAGGTCACTTCTTTTGTTTTGAAATAATGATAAAACTGAATACAAATAATACATTTTCATACAGTGCAAATATTCAAAAAAGATATAAGTTTTTATATATTTTGATGATCTATTCTTTTTTACAAATGTTAACTTTGCTTTTACTAGTAGTTTTTGAAAATAAGTGGTTTTTTGATTTATTTTTGTAGAGCTCCCTCCTCTGATATGAACAAAGTTAGCTTTTGAGGTAAACATTATTTTGTAATTTTTATTACGTTTCTTTATTCTAAATTGAAAATCTGCTTCTTCAGCATAAAAAAAATAATCTTCGTCAAAGCCCTCTAATTTTTCAAAAAGATCTCTTCTAACAAGCAATGCCGCTCCATCAAGATAGCCTGTAATTTTTTTTACTGTAGCTAAATTAAATCGTTCAAAAATAATTTTTTTAAACATATTTTTTATAGTTGAAACAAAAAATAAATTAAAACATGCGTCTTTAATGCCAGGCATTTCTCCATAACTTCTTTGCCATTTTTTATTTGCATATATTTGCTGTCCGCCTGCAACGGCAACATTTTTGTCTTTAAATAATTCGATAAGTCTAATTAAAGCGTCTTTTTTAAACTCTATATCAGGATTACAAATTAAACATAATTCTTCATTAAAAAATGACATACCAATATTTACAGCTTTTGCATAGCCTAAGTTTTTATTGTTCCTAACGATTTTAATATCGGTATATTTTTTTAATACTAACTCAATAGTCTCATCACTTGAATTATTATCAACAATAATAATATTCTTTGAATTAATAAAATAATTACTTTCCAACAAAGATTTCAAACAATTTAAAATATACTGACTGCTATTAAACGTAACAATAACAACACCAATACTTCTCATACTAATTATCTGTTTTTATGGTTCGATAGTTTTGTGAATATAGCATATAAAAAATCCAGAAAGCAGGAGTAAGTAAACTTCCGGTTGATGCCAGGCATAAAATGAATAGTGAACTTAGCCATATGCCGGATTGGTAAACAGTAAATAGCAATATTACTAAAAAGATTATTAATCCAGTATAACCAGTTGAACCTAAGAAATATAGCGGAATATTGTGGATAGTAGTCGATACGGTTATTGATTCTCCATTTAATCCTGTTAAGTATGTTAGCTGACCTCCAGAATTAGTAAAAAACACATCAACATTGCCTATTCCACTCCCATAAATAGGAGATCTTTTAACTATATGCATAGCTGTATCATATGAGCCCTGTATCCTCATCACAGCCGATCTATCTCTATCATAACCAGAGCCAAAAACTTGAACAGCTCTATTTAAAATTAAATCATTAAAGACTTTACTTATAGAACCAGAAGTGCTGAAAATAAAAAGCAATAACATCAAAGGCAATCCATAGATTATTCTTTTTTTGTTTAAACTTATATTTAATTTATTTCTGTTAATTACTGAAATAAAAAACAAAGTAATAATTGCTGCTATTGTAGAAAATGAAATAGTTAAAAAGGCAGTGATAAGAATTACAAATATCTTAAAATAATTCTTAATAAAAATTTCATTAAACTTGAATAATAAAATGGCAATTCCCATAATTTGTTGAACGCCAAATAAAGAAGGCTCTCCATAGATTCCTCTTAATTTTATAACCTCAATACCACCCACAACCCATCTATTAAGATCAAAACCAATTTCTCCTATTCCTCCTTGCCCAAACCATAAAAACCTATATGGCAATGAAAAATTAAAAGCAGACATTAAGTTTTGGTTAACAGCAATATAAATTGCAAGAATTGCATGCAAAAACAATACTTTTAACAACATTTCTCCAATCATTTTCTGATTAAAGTTTCTAATGCACACGGCTATTAAGATAATAGAAAAAATATAATATAAAATTTTTAAATAAGATTTGATGAACTCATCAAAAGAAAATAATACAGGATTTGCGCTTGCATAAAATCCACTCAAAGATATCCATAATAATAGTAAAAAAAGAAGTAAAGACCACTTTGGCAATATAAACAATTCATTAAGGGTTATTATTTTAATAAGAAGCAATAAACTTAACGCTAGAGTAATATCACCAAGTGAAATACCCTCTAAAATTAAAGATTGAGACAATGAAGGACTTATAAATATTAAGAAAAGTGCTAATTTTGATGAAGTATTTTTTTTTGGAATATGATTACTCATAAGTTATGTCAGGGTTGTGATTCTTTTATAACTTCATCCCAATTAATTCCTGGAGAAATTCCGTCTTTATCTAGATGAGTGCCAAGACTTGGAATTGGGCTCCAGAGATTGTATTTTTTTCCAAAAATTATCTGCCTCCAACAATATAACCATGATTTAGCAATTCTTACAAAATCTCTATCTTTTTTTAAGAAAAATCTTATTAGAGATGAAAGTTGAAATAAATTCATTTTTGTAATACTCATCCATAAACTTGAATCAAAATTTTTATTAGATGAATATGTTTCAAAAATCCATTTGGTATCTCTCAAGATATTTTTTTTTGTCATAAAAGATAAGGTTGTACAAGACACTGTTCTCCATTTGTATGAGTTATGTGTACATAACTTACTCTTATATTTATGCAAATCCATACTATAATAATCTGAGCTATCGTATATGGTTAAAAAATCTACTTTTTTATTTGAATTTATATAATTTACAGCTTTTTTTAAGCCATCTTTGACAAAAATATAGTCATCTTCAGCAAAATAAATAATGTTTGAAAAATTTTGGTTAATAAGAATGTCAATTTGTTTGTTGAAGGTAGCATAATTACCAACTCCATCAAATTTTATTAATTCAACATCATAATTCTCAATTAATCCATTAAATAATTCTTCATATTTAGGAGGACAGTCATCTAATAATATCCAAATTTTAACAGACATATCACCCAATGCATTTTTAAAAGAGTTAATTGCTATTTTTGATAGCTCATACTTATCATTCTTGTGGATGATTGGTATTTTTGATACTCCAGGATAAATTCTATATACAACTGATAAATCATATTTTTTAATAGAGCTTTCAACTTTCATAAAATTCCTGGGTTATTTTTTAATTCTTGTAGCAAGATTTAAATAAGGATAATAATATTGTTTATCTCGACCAGCTTTAATCATAGTATTGGCAAATAGTGGGATTCCTATAAAAAAACTTACACCAAAAATTTTAAACTTTTTACCTATTCTATGAATAGGAGGTATCGATTTTAGAGATGGATAATGTAAGTGATCTGGCATATAACCAAACTCAAATAAAGAATCTGCAAAGATCGATTTTATTTTATTTAGAAACCTATAATAAACATCCCATTCACCAGTTCTTGAAACAAGATATTTATATTTATCACCTCTTAAATCTATATATTTTAGAGCAATATTTCTAGGCATATAACCCAAAAAAGCTAAACCAGTGTGGTCATCAATTGGCTTAATAGGATTTGGTACAAGAGTATAAATAAAGCCTCTACATATTCTATGCATTTCAGGGATTATCCATTCCATAGTCTCATCATCAAGATGCTCGAATACAGAAAAAGAAGTAATTAAATCGAATGCATTATCCTCAAAGGGAAGCCTTTTCGTGTCATTAAAAATAAATATTGACTCTTCCAAATCATTTTCAACAGCTAATGTTTTGGCTAAATTAAGATGAGGTATATGAAGATCAATACCTTTCACATCGTGTCCTAATAAATTCATTTGAACAGTAAATTCACCAGTCCCACAGCCTATATCTAATATTTTTAATCCAGAATTTATTTCTAGTCTTTCTGAGAAATATGATAATAAGTCTAAAAGAAAACTTTTATAACCTGCGTCAATTATTTCCAGTTTTTCTTTGTGGCCAATAATATCGCTTTTTCTATAGGCGTTACTGTAATTATGATCGATATAGTATTGATCCAATTGATTAAGAAAATTCTCGTATTTCATCTATAGCCACTCAATAGTATTTAGCCTCAAAAGGGGTTTCATTTAATATGCCATTACAAATAACATCTAGATTTTCATTTTTAGAAGGCTCAAGATCATTTAATGATCGAAGATTTATTTTTGAATCTGTATTCATAATGCTGTCAGTTTCTACAAATGGAAAAGTGATCATTCTTCTAAAGAAATAATGAAATGCAAATTTTTTAGCTCTTTTGATATTTTCATCATTTGGTTTTTTAATTAATTTAATATTATCAAGCAGCTTAAAGTAACTGTCACTTGTGTCTACATCTATCGAAAATCCTTTTCCTCGCGCATAAGACTCTCCTGCAATTATTAAAGGAACTCCATTGCAAGCTATCTCGATGCCGAGTTTAGTACCATATATAATTGATGCAATACTATTATTTGATAAGACAACTGAGCTTACATCTGATTCTGGCTTAACAACAAAAACATTCTTTGGGAGTTCAGGAAAGACCTTATTTATATCTTCAAAAAGTGGTTGATTGGTTGTAAATCCGCCTTTAGACTCAGCTGGATGAACTCTTATAACCAGCTGTAAATCTTGCCTTTTTTTCATATATTCAATTGTTTGATAGATCCAGTCCAACATATCAGAGAAGGCGTTTGAATCATAAATAATTTGAGCATCCCAAAGAATATTAGTAAACATAGAAACAACTGGTATATTTTTATCAATTCCTATTTCCTCAGAAATTTTTTCAAAATCTTCTATTGGGTTTGGATGGTAATTTACATTTTCTCTGCCGCCTGCAACTTTAGAGTTTAAGTGAGTATCAATAGCAAGTTGATCTTTAGATGAAAGAGTAATATTTTCCCATCTTGAATTATGTTCATATGGAATCTCCCTATGATATGTATCATTATGAGATAAAAGAATACACCCTTTCCTATAAGGCCTTCCATAAACTATCACCGGGATTCCAATTTCCTTGCAGTAATCTAGAACGATTCCATGCTCAAGATATATTCCATGAACCTCAACAACTTTATCTATTTTATTTTTTTCAAAGAATCTCTCTAAACAGCTAACATATACTATTCCAGATACCAATAATCTTCTGTATAACCAAAATGTTTCTTCATTTTCTAGAGGGCTGCCTCTAAGTGTTATTCTTAAAAGTGATGCATATGCGTGCTCGTTAATATTTACTCCCTTGTAAGATATGTTTGTATTAAATTTATTCCAATTTTTTTCAACAATTTTTAAAGCATTCTTAATATCATTTTTATTAGAATAATCATTTAATTCATGAACAAAAAAACCTGCATTTGCGTGAACATCCAATATAGCTTTATGACTTTTTTTAATTAATTGATCTCCTTTAAGTTTTGATAATTTAGTTCCATTTTTATATGGAGGTAATTTTGAATTACCTATTACATTCCATGAATTAGCTGGGAGTGCTGAATCACATGATAATGCAGATATATTTGCACCTCTTTCCTGAAGCGCGAGTCCGATAACTAACTCTTGTGCAAGGACTATCTCAGCATTGCCGTTGACAGTTGCAAATAGAATATTCTGCTTATTTTTTAGATTAAAATCTTTCTTTGAAGAATTAATTGTTTTTGAGACACGAGAGACTTGATCACGTATAGGTTCATAATATTTACTATTGTTATTTTTTTTGAAAAAAAGATACATTAACTTCCTTTTAATATAATAAATTGAATGGGTAAATTTAAAATAAGGCACCCATAAAATATAAAAAATTTTACTTTTTAAAAATATTTTTTCCATATAATTATTTTAAAGAATTTTTAATGTTAAAGGGTGAAATTATATATATAAATGTATTAATAAAGGACATATTTGGAAGTAAATATACATATCCTATTAAAGAAAATAACCTTGAAAAAAGTAATGCGGAACAAGCTCCAATTAGAGAATAATAAATAGTCAAAATAGGCAAGATAACTATAAATATTGTCAAAGCAATTACCTGAATAACACTAACTTTTAATTGCAAATTATTAGCATTTAAAAATGCTGAAAATGGAGCTTGAATAGAAACTAAAATAGCTGAAATTATCATTATATAGCTTGCATTGATAGCTGGTATTGATGCATCTGTAAAAAATAATGGAACTATTATGGGAAGAAAAATAAAAGAAGTTAAAAAAACAATAAAGGTGGAATAAAATAAGAAATTAGAAGAACTAATTGCCAACGATAGAGCCTTTGTAATATCTAGAGTAAGTAGCTTTCCAAATAATAATGTTGCAAGCGATCGAGCAAAACCAGATACAGCTCCGGATATAGAAGATGCGATGGAGTACAACCCTACTGTTTCTGCTCCAGCAATTGGTGCAATTATAATTGGTGCAGCGTTGATATAAGAAATCGGGACCAAGCTTGCAGGATATTGTTTTATTCCCCATCTTAGACAATCTACAAAAGTTTTTTTGAGCTCGATTATAGAAATTAATTTAGTAAAAAACCTTTCTTTGATAATTAAAAATATTGAAGGGATGAGCCATGATAATAAATAACTTAAGATGACTCCTTCTAAGCTCATCGAAAGCATGCCTGCAAAAAAAATAATAAAAAATATGCAAGATATTGATCTTAAAACATTTGTAATTGCAAATAATTTTGAATTCTGTTGAGCAAGAATAATTCCAGACATAAAGTTAAAGAGCATAAATAACGGAATTGATAAATAAGTATATAAGAGTGCATTTGATGATATTAATAAATTTTCTCTATCCATTAAGGAAAAAATTTCTTCCTGCCACAAGAATATAAGTACAGAAATCGCAAGCATTATTAAAAATATTAATAAAATAAAAGACTGAAATATTATGTTTTTAGAATAAATTTTGTTATTGAGGTGATATATTGCAGCTGTTGTATAACCTAGTTGAAATAATCCTGATAAAAGCCCAACTATTGATATCAAAAGAAAAGACATCCCCCTACCATCAACGCCTATTATCTGAACAATAAGAAATAAAGAAATAAAATTTAGAGGTATTTGAATAATATTAGAAAAAAAAACTACTGCGCCTCTTTTTAAGATATTTTTTAACAATTTATATACCAGATTTATTCATCAAAATTTCAGCTAGTAGTAAGTCTGTTTTGGTATCTATATTTACTGTTTCTCTCTCTATCAAAATATAACTTGGATTTTTTCCCATAATAGTTTTTTGATTTAACAAGCATTCTCTTGTCATTGCATATACTATCCCATCTTTATGAAACGTATCTTTTAGTTGCTGTCTTGCGATTATATTAACTCCTTCTTTATCGTAGAAAGTTAATTTATCATTATCGATTTGAAATTGTTTTAAAGGGTGAGCTTTAGAATCTGTTTTACTAACAGAAAAAACAGAGTCATAACCATTATCAATTAGTTTATTTAAAGCATTATATATATCATCTTGAATTCTCATAGGGCTCGTTGGTTGAATCATTAAAATAATATCGAATTCATAATTTGTATGTTTCTCAGATTCTATAAGTGCATGAGTTAAAACTTCAACATCTGAAACTTGATCGCCAGAAAGATCTTCAGGCCTGATAAATGGAGCATTTAAGCCATATTTAATACCTTCACTAATCATTTCCTCATCATCTGAAGAAATTAACGAAAAATCAATTTCATGGATATTCTTAATTTGATTTGCGGCTAATTCGATTAAAGTCTTTTGATTTAATTTACAGAGATTTTTTCTTTTAATACCCTTGCTACCTCCCCTAGCCGGTACTACTGCAAGAATTTTCTTATTTTTCATATAAAAACTATTTTTTTACAAACCATCTCTCAAAATCTCCTAAAAGTTCTGGATACTTTTGAGGCTTAGAATCCATATTCTTAAAAAATTCATCTGTAGCAGCTTTTGCGCCAGGAAATTTGAGAGAATAATATTCATCCAAATATATAATTCCTTCATCAGACAGTTGGGGCCAAATAAAATTTAGACAAGTCTGGTAGCTTTCATAAAGATCGCAATCTAACATGCCTGCCATAATTTTCATGTTCATATTCTCTTTAATCATAGTTTCTCTGAACTTTCCTTCAACTAAAACTACATTATCAAGATCAAAAAATTCACATTTCCGAAGAATAAGATCCTTTGAATTATCAGAAAAATCAGAAGAGAGTGAAATATTTTTAGCATTTACCTCATCAGCATCTATATTTAAAGATAGTGATCGAATTGATATATTGTGCTTAACCTTAGCTAAATGATCTTGAGATATTTCGCCATTCATAGCCATTTGATCAAAGTATTCAATCTTGTCAGTTATATGATAAATTGGTGGAAACCCTTTAAAAGTATCATAACCGTAAACCTTTTTTGAAGACCCTAACTCTTTTAACATAGCTGCCATTCCAAGCAAAGATGCTCCCCTAAATACACCAGCCTCTAGTATGTCTCCCTCAATCTTGTCATGATTGTCTTTAACGTAACTAAAATATGCATCTAAATACCCTTTACGTTTGTAATTATAGATACCAGCTACATTGAACTCCCAATCTTCATAATATTTCATAACAGTACCTTTAGTTATTAACAATAAACTGAGGCAAATTACCATCTCTTACTGAGACTAAATTATTCATACACCTGTTTAGAGCATTCAAATAAGTATCATAAGTAGAGCCAGCAATATGAGGAGTTGCGACTACCCTTGGATGATTGAGTATAGGGTCATCAGGAAGTGTTGGCTCACATGGGTAAACATCCAACCCTGCACCCCAAATTTGTTTGTCATACAAAGCTTTTTTAAATGCATCCTGATCAACAAGTCCAGCTCTTGAGACATTAATTAAGATTAGATTATTTTTAGCTCTTTCAAATTCGGATTTACCGATAATTTTATCTGTATTTGAGTTGTGATGAAGGTGAAGTGATAAAAAATCAGATGATTCAATAACCTCTTCAAATGTTACATATTTTGAACCAATGTTATTATCAAAATCATACTGAGGACCTTTAATCTCTGAATATATAACGTTCATACCAAAAGACTTGGCCCTTGTAGCTACTTCTTTACCTATGTTACCAAGTCCAACTAAACCTAAGGTTTTCTTATATAACAATCTCATATCCATCCCGTGGCTATTTCCTGCCCAATTTCCAGTTACTGTTCTAACATGACTTGAGGGTAGTATCTTTGATACAGACATGATTAATAACATAGTATGCTCAGCAACTGAAATAGCATTCGACCCACCATTATTGGCAACTGGTATATTATATTTTTTAGATCCTATAATATTAAATTTGTCATAACCCGAACTCCAGAGCTGCATTAACTTAATGTGAGAACAATGAGATAAAATTTCATCATTTAAATGCCTTCCTGGTGCGAATAGCACTAATTCGCATTCTTTAAGCTTTTCTATTTTTATATCTTCAGGCTCACTATACGTCATCTCCATATAATCAAATTTGTTTTCATTAATTTTTGAACGTACTAGTTCTCTAAGATCCTTTGGAATTCTTTCTTCATAAACGTAGAGCAATTTCATAGTTTAAAATTTTAATAAATAATCCAGCATTATATATTTATAATATCTAAATAAATATAGACATGATGATATAGTTAAATTTTGTATGAATATAAAAGATTTTAAAAAAATTGGCTTTGATCTTGATGGAACATTAATCGACTCATTGGATGGTATATATTGCAGCTACGAATCTTCTGCAAAAAACTTAAATTTAGAAATATTCCCAAAAAACATAATAAAAAAAAATATTGGGCCTCCAATAGATATATTTTTTGCAAAACTCTACCCTGATTATCAATTCCTTAAAAATCAATATTCAATTCTTTTCAGAGAGCATTACCTTTGTGATGGTTATAAAAAAACAAAACTTAAAGATAATACATACTTTCTTTTAGATCTTTTATTTAAAAACTCTCATGAATTATTTATTTTAACTAATAAATCTTCTCAAGCATCAAATCTAATTTTAAAATTCTTAAAGATTGAAAATTTTTTTCAAGAAGTTTTTACGGTTAGTTCAGATAGTGAAAAACTAAAAAATAAATCTTTATATCTAAAAAAAATATTTAAAAATCAATCTAATGGGATATATGTTGGCGATACAATGGAAGATTTTAACGCATCAAAAGACGCAAAAATAAAATTTATCGGACTTAAGGATGGTTTTGGAGATTTTAATAACGAAGCTATGAAAACTGGATATATATATGAATCTATTCAAGAAATTATTAAAAAGGAAAATCTAGCCATGAGTTAATAAAAGTTTTTCTATTTTTGTTCTTGGAAATTTCTGGATCGGTATAAAATGAATCATCGATTATATGTGTGGATGATATCTCCTCTAGAATACATCCGTTTTTGGAAGAAAAAATATGTCTAACTCCAGGAAGAACCGTCACTACATGACCAGCTCTCATTGAAGTAAGCTCTCCGTCTAAGATTAGATCTAAATCTCCATATAAAACATGAAATGTTTCTTCTTTTTGATTATGGTATTGCTCGGGATGATTTTGCCCAGCTAAAACAGCAATTATTTTTTTACAGTAATCTCTATTTACAACTGTAAACATTGTGATACCAGTTTCATAAAACTTTTCAATGCCGTAATGATGGGAAATCTCCATTTCAGCTTCATAAGGAATAATTACGCCAGATTCTTTTACAAGTTCATTAACCGCATTTCTGATATCTACTAATTCTTTACCTTCATAATCTATCTCAACATCACTCTTCATGATTGGCTGATTGAGGTTTATTTTTTTATTAGTAGTGTATTTAATGAACTTTGACAAGTCATTGGCTAAAAGTTGGCCTTGAACCGGAGGAATAGAAACAAAATAGTTTTCTTTTCCTAATAATGTGTTCTGGTCTAAATTATCTTTTGCAAAAACACCTCTTTTTAAATCCATTAATGTGTCAATCTCATCCTGATTCATGAAAGTGTATTGATCAACATTATTCAAAGCTAATATAGATTGATGAGCAGTTTCTAGCCACTCTGACAAATCTTCCATAGATGATGAATATTCATTTATGCCGTATTTTTCAGTAGGAAGTGCTACATGTTTTTCAAAAAAAGTTGCTCCTTGTCCTATTGCAAGAGTTACGGGTATTTTTTCTTTTGGATTTTCATGAGTAGAGTACCCCACTTCTAAATCAGGATATCTTTTTAAAAGATAACTTATTTTAGAAATATTGAGCTGACTAAAAGGAGTCGGATACAAGCCAACGCAATGCATAATTTTTAATTCTTTTTTTCTGTTTCTAAAAAAAGTTACAACACTGTCAATCTCCTCTATTGAGCATCCTGCTGTTGAAGCTATAATTGGTAATTTTTGATTTGCAGCTTCTTCAAGTAATGGCCAATCTGTGAAGGAACAACTAGCAATTTTAAGAATATCAAAACCCATTGAAACCACTCTTGGAACACTATTCTCATCAAACGGAGTGCACATTACTCCAAAATTTAGCGATTTAGCATGGTTTATAATCTCATTCCATTGATCGTCTGATAGGACAGTTTCTTCAAATCTTTTTACAAATTTATAATCATGATTACCTTTGTAGTCTGGATGAATAAAAGTATCTAAATCTCTAAATTGAAACTTTACTAAGAAATCATACTCATAACCACTAACAACCTTGGCTAAAGAATCGAGTAAAGCTTTGCCATGTGATAAATCTCCCATGTGATTATTAGCAATTTCAAATGTAAAAGAGTATTTCTTAGTGTTCAATTTATGATCTCCCCAGATTATATTTATAGCATTAAATATGTTTTATTATAACACCTTATTTTGATTAGCATCTGTTAAAAGTATTATTTGAGATTTTGTGATTGGCATTCGAGAATTATAACTTCTATAAAAATATAATGATAGAAGTTTATTTAGCGACCTCATTCTTAATATACTCATCGAGTGAATGCTCCTCTTTCCATCCTAAAAGCTTAGTTTTTTCAGTAATAACTGGTGCTGACATTCTATTTCCTCTTCTTTTTGGCAGCATTTTTGGAGTTAAGCCAAATAATTCTACTAATTCTAAAATGCTGTAAGATTGAGAACTTCCAATTCCATATTCATCTCCACTACCCTTTTTTGCGACCAATAAAAGACCACTTACAATATCTTTTACGTGAGTGAAGTTTCTTCTTTGTGTTCCGGGAGATACAACAGGAAGTTCTTTGTTTAATTCTTTTTTTAATTTAATGAACTTTGCAATAATAGTAGAGTATTTGCCTTCGCCAATCTCTCTATCCCCATAAACATTATAGAAATAAGTTATTGCATAATCTATGTCAAACCATGCACAGTATGTTTTAACTAATTCTGATGCAGCATGCTTAGTGAACGCATAAGGGCTTTCATATCTAGTTTCACCTGAATCACCAAACTTAGTGCTAGATCCTGAATATATAAATTTACATTTTTTTTCTTTTGCTAGTTTTAAAATACTGTAAATAGAATTCCAGTTATACTGAAATACAAGATCAATATCATCAAAAGACTGCTCTACTCTAGAATACTCTCCAAAATGAAAGATTAAATCCAGTTTAATATCTTTAAATATTTCAAGTGATTCAATTGTTTCGCCTTCCATATATATACAGCCATTAATATGATTTTTTTTTGAACCAGAAAAGTAATTATCAAGGACGTAAACGTTATTTTTATCTTTAAGCAACTCCTCACATAAATGTGACCCAACAAAGCCTGCGCCACCAGTAACAAGAACATTCATATTTTTACTTCAGATTTTTTCTCAAATGATTCGAAGGCGACTTCTACGATTTTCATGCTTTTAATACCAATTTCTAAATCAATTGGTGAGTTCATTTCAGGAGAATTAATTAATTGATTGATGTGATTAACTTCTGGAAGAAAATCATCTGGTCTTGTTTTTGGAAAAAGCTTAATTTTTAAATCTTCGTTATTTTTTTTATATATTACCGCATCATTTTGAGAGTCGAAATTAACATGCCACTCCAAATAACCTTCTGAGCCTTTTATTCTTATCGATTTAGTTGCAGGTGATGTTGTTACATCTTGACATATCGTTGCATGGAATGATTTATCAGTAGTAATATAAATTCTCATAGACTCATCATATTCGCATTCATTATCAGTATTCATAACTATATGACTTGATAATTTAATTGGATTTCCTAACTGAAGCAAATCAATAAAATATAAATAAATTGCAATTGCATGTGAATGCTCGCTAGAGGAACCTCCACCTCTTGAGCTAAAGCCTAGGTAGCTAGCATGAGGACCTTCAAGCCATGGGTGTGCAGCAAAAATACCATCCCAGCTCTCTCTCCAGTCAACATGGATAGATTTTATCTCTCCTATTCCAGAATTTTCTAAGACCTGTGAGGCAAAAACTGTATTTGGAGTTAAATTATGATTAAAACCTACAATAATTTTAATTTTTTTAGATTCAGCTAATGCTCTTAACTTTTCAAACCCAGACGTTTTTGGAGGGAAAAGTGGTTTCTCAACAACAAGAATTTTTATGATTAATTCATTAAGAATATTTTCCATTATTTGGAAATGGGTATCAGGTGGTGTCCCAATTAAAGCACAGTCGAACGAATGACCAGATGGAAATGTATTGATAAGCTTAATGGCCTCATCCCATTTACCATACCTTTCTGGATAAGTTTGATTTTTAGTTCTATTTAAGGCTTCCTTATCAATATCATAAATTGTTACCTCCCAATCTATCTGACGAAAAGCATGTGCTAGATGATTTCCAATTGAGCCTGCCCCTACAATAAATACTTTCATTAAATTAACTATAAAACTGAATATTGTGAATTCTAGACTTATTAGATTTATTCAGCAACTTTCTATTTTTATAGACATAATCTAATAAACTTATCTGACAGAGCTTAATGTTATACAATTTTATAATTACTATAAATTTTTATGAATAAATTAATTAAAAATATGTATGACTTTTTGAGAAAAGTTAAATTTCTCAAACATGTCATAACCATGTTGAGAAAAATTAATCCTCAATACATTAAAAATTTAATTTTATTGAATTCAATTAATAAAAAATATCTTGTTGGCAATGGAGTAGAGATTGGTCCTGGTGGTTCACCTTATATGAAAGGACTAACATTAGTTGATAAATTTCCAGCAGAATATCCAAATCTAGAGGCAAAAAAAATAGTGAATACTGATGCAAATGAATTGCCGTTTGATGATAATAAGTTTGACTTCTTAATATCATGTCACTGCCTTGAGCATTGTCCTAATACCATTAAAACATTAAATGAATGGTCAAGGGTTATTAAAAAAAATGGTATTCTTTTTTTAGTGTTACCTCATGGGGATAGAACTTTTGATAAGGGTCGAGAAAAAACCTCTCTTGATCATCATATAAACGATTATAATAACAATGTTGATATATATGATGTCTCTCCTCATGATGAATGGGAAAATATTTCTTTGAAAGCTGATAATCCAAAATGGTTAGAAAATCCTAAAGCAAGAAATGAAAATGGTACCTTAAATTTTAAATGGATGGCCGAAGATGGAAAAATTCATTACCATGTTTGGACAGATAAAGAATTTATTAAATTAGCAGAATATCTGAACCTAAAAGTTCTTAAAAGTCTTGAATTTCATCCAAACAGATATGATAGTTTTTTAATTATTCTTCAAAAATAAAAAATTTTCTATTTCATTTAAAACGTCTTCACAATCTATTGAGCATCTACATGGATGCTCGTTAATCTCAAAATAATCTTCATTTGGAATATCTACTTCAATCCCATTATTAAATTTTTTAAAACATTCTCCAGGAGAATATTGTCCTCCTTCAACATAAATATATTGACTTGTATGGAATGATTTTGCATGGTAACCACAAAATTTATATTCATTTATTTGAACGGTCTTATGTTTTTTTTGTGGTTCTTTTATAAATTCGTTTTGTGAATATTCAGGCATATCCCATTCTGGATTAAAAACATTAGAGATCCCAATTGTCGGTGTTCCTACTGCAACTGCTGCATGAAGATTTCCTGAAATACCTCCAACAAATAAATCACAAAGAGATGAAACCGCAGCAGCTTGTCTCATATTTAAATATTTACCATTAATTTTCATTTTTTGCCCTATTTCGATCAAATTGTAGTCAAGAGCAAGCTTTTTCTTTAACTTTAAAAATTCCTTTTGGTTCCACTTTCTACCAAAATCATCTTGAATTGCAATATATTTTTTACTCTGATCAGCTTTTTCTAAATATACTTTTGCAAGTTTCAAATCTTCATCAGTAAGGTAAAGTTTCATTTTATAATTTTTTTTCTCTAAGCCTGCTTGAACCATATAGCTTTGAAGCATGTTATTCTCAGGCAACCAGTGTAATAAAAATGTTGATTTGTTATAAAAAAATTTAATGGAGTTATAAAATATCGATTCACATCTTTTTGGAATTTTTATTTCAATTGATTTATCAATAAAAGGATTAGTTTCCGTTAATGCCCTACATGAAGAAATATAAGTAATTTTAGAATCAGGATACTTTTTCTTTAAAGCCTTCGCACAAGTAGAACCTACGATAATGTCTCCAAACATTCTTGGTTGATAGATAAGTATATTCATCTAATTAAAATTTTTATCAACAAAAGAGCATATAATATGCCCAATAGTTATATGTGCTTCTTGAATATGAGCTACTGTATTAGATGGAACAACAATAGAATGGTCAATAATTTCTATAGCCTTTCCGCCACTTCCTCCTAATAAGCCAATAGTTTCACATCCTATTTTTTTTGCTGCAGTAATACCATTAAGAATGTTTTTACTATTTCCACTAGTTGAAAGAACTAATAAAACATCTTCTTTTCTGGCAAGGGCTTCAACTTGTCTACTAAAAATATTTTCATAGCCATAGTCATTAGCAACTGCTGTAATTATTGAGGTATCGGTTGTTAAAGCGATCGATGGCAATCCTTTTCTCTCTTTTACAAATCTACCAACAAATTCTGCAGCTATGTGCTGAGCATCTGAAGCGCTACCTCCATTACCACAAAGCAGCAATCTTCCTGAATTTTTGATTGAATTAACAACAACATTAGAAATTTTTTCAATATTCTTATGATCTAATTTCATTTTTTGAAAAACATTTATATGCTTTTCGATATGTTCATTAACAATATTTTCCATGCTTTATTATATTATAAATTTTTCACAAACAAGCCTGTATAAAGATTTATATGTGCCTGAGCATTTTTCAATTATTGTGCTATCGCCAATATAAAAACATTCTGGTATTTTTGCTATATTACCAGCCTCAATATCTGAGCGCTTATCACCGATTAATATTGACTTGCTAATATCTATGTTATGAATTGAGGCAGCTTTTTTAATTAAGCCAATTTTAGGCTTTCTACAAGAACAATCGTCATCAGGTGAATGTGGGCAGTGATAAACTCCGCTTATAATTATATTATTCATTTTAAAGATTGATTTCATGTATCTATTAACAGCTTGATATTCATCCTCAGTAAATAATCCTCTTCCAATTCCGGATTGATTAGTAATAACAATAATCATATATCCACACTTTTGTATTTTTTTTAATGCTTCTATAGTGCCAGGTATCAACTTAAACCTTTCAATAGAATTTATATATCCATAATCAAAATTTATAACTCCATCTCTATCAAGAAAAACAGCTGAATTATTTTTAATTTTCATTTTTATCTAGAGAGCATCAATATATTTTGTTGAAGAGTACCCTTCTAGAAAATCAATAGTGACTACTTTTCCACCATTTGAAATAACATGATTGGCACCAACAATATTTTCTATTGAATAATCTGAGCCCTTTGCAAGAATGTCTGGAGTAATATTTTGGATAATTTTTTGTGGAGTTTCTTCATTGAATAAAATAATAAAATCAATAAACTCAATTGCAGATAAAACTTTAATTCTATCGTTTTCATTATTAATTGGTCTCGAAGGTCCTTTTATACGTTTTACAGATTTGTCTGAATTTAATGCAACAACTAAATGTGTTCCTAGTTTTTTTGATTCCTCAAACAATTTTATATGCCCAACATGAATAATATCAAAACATCCATTGGTCATAACAAGTTTATTGCCTTTATCGCAATCTAATTGTTTTTTTAAATCAAGAAAATCATTTAACTCAAAAATTTTCATAAAGCTAATTGAATAGTTGTGCTTCAATTTCTGAAAAATTAACAGATGCAGTTCCAGCTTTTAAAACAACCTTAGAAGCAGCAAAATTCGCAATTCTTGCAGAAGAGATTAGATCATAACCAGAGCCTAGACATACTGCTAAACATGCTGCAACAGTATCTCCAGCCCCTGTTACATCAAAAATATCTCTAGAGATCGCTTCAAAGTTAAAATTGTTTTTGTCATCAATTAAAGTCATGCCATCTTCACCTCTAGTAATCAACAAAGCTTTTAAATTTAAATCATTCTTCAGCAGTTGCCCTTTTTTTATTAGATCTTTTTCATTTTTAATAGGGCCTACGATATTACAAAATTCATTAAAATTTGGAGTGATAATCGTTGAGTTTCTATATTTTGTAAAACTATCTCCTTTTGGATCAACAACAGTAGGTATATTATATTGATTACATTTTTTGATAAGATTTTGTACAGCATCTAGAGCTCCTTTGTTGTAATCAGAAAAAATTACAACTGATGAATTTTTAATAAGATTAAAAATTTTTGGGTTTGGACTGATCTTATATTTACTTTTATCATCTTCAAAATCTAACCGCATCAACTGATTTTTATTACTAGTTACCCTTAATTTTCGTATTGTGTTTGCGCTTTTTGTAGTAGAAAAAAAACTATTAATTTTTTTCTCTTGCATGATTTTTTTTATTGCTTTTCCTTGTATATCGTTGCCAACAACTCCAACAAGCGAGGTTTTTACGCCAAGTGAATTAACATTAATTGCAACATTTGCTGCAGCTCCTGGAATTATAGATACAGTATTAACATCAACGATAGGAACAGGTGCTTCAGGAGAAATTCGATTTACAGGACCAGACCAGTACTCGTCAGCCATTACGTCTCCTATTACCAAGATATTTTTTGCGGTAAAGCTACTCATAAAATATTAAATTATTTAATCTCTATTATAGACATCTCTAGTGTATATTTTATTTTTAACATCTTTTAGTTCTTTAGCGAAACGATTAGCAATTATCAGATCACATTTTTCCTTGAAGATTTCAAGTGAATCAATAACATCATAGCCATCAAATTTTTCTTCAATAATCTTAGGCTCGTAAATTAAAACATTAACACCATTTGATTTTATTTTTTTTATTATGTCCCAGATTGCAGAAGATCTATAGTTATCAGAATTTAATTTCATGATTAATCTATAAACCCCAACTGTTTTCGGTTTTTTTAATATAATATCGTTAGCAATAAAGTCTTTTCTAACACTATTGGACGCAACGACTGCAGAGATCAATTCTTGAGGAATATTTTTATAAAGGTTTAGAAGTTGCTTTGTATCTTTTGGTAAACAATATCCCCCATAGCCAAATGAAGGGTTATTATAGTAATCTCCAATTCTCTCATCTAATGAGACTCCTTTAATAATTTCTTTGGTATTCAAATTCATTTTAAATGCAAATGTATCTAGTTCGTTAAAAAATGATACTCTTAATGCTAGATATGTATTTGCAAAGAGCTTTATTGATTCTGCCTCTTTTGAATTAGTAAAAATTACCTCAACATTTTTCTTTAATGATGCTTCAAGAAGTAAATTTGAAAATTTTTTTCCATTTGCACTATGACTTCCAATTATAATTCTTGAAGGATACAGGTTATCATGTAAAGCCTTTCCTTCTCTTAAAAATTCTGGTGAAAAAATAATATTATTAGTTTGAAATTTTGTTGATAAACTCTCGACAAATCCAACTGGAATTGTAGATTTAATGACTAAAGTACTATTTTTATTTATTTCAAAAATTTCTTTTATTACATTTTCTAAAATTGAAGTATCAAAGGAATTTGAAGTTTCATCATAGTTAGTCGGCAAAGCTAATACTATAAACTCAACATTAGATATAGCATCTTTAAGATTATATGAAAAATTTAATTTAAGATTTTTATTTTCAAGATACTCTTGAACGTCTTGATCTTCTATTGGAGACTTTTTATTTTTAATATCATCGATTTTATTTGTATCTTTATCAAAGATAAATACATTGTTTTTTTGCGAGAGAAGTATGGCATTTGATATACCCACATAACCCATACCTATTACAGCAATATTAATCATTATATTTTTTTATAGTGTAGTTATTATAGTTAGTTTTCTATTTAAAAGTCATAATTTACAAATTAAGGTAATTTAATTTAATTTTAGTGATATCATAATCGCCTTTGGCTGGATGGCAGAGTGGTCATGCAGCGGCCTGCAAAGCCGTTTACGCCGGTTCGATTCCGGCTTCAGCCTCCAAATTTATAATAATAAAATATCATTTAAATAAATAAAAACATATAATATTCCAATATGGCCGAGTGGTGGAATTGGTAGACACAAGGGACTTAAAATCCCTCGAAGGCAACTTCGTGCCGGTTCAAGTCCGGCCTCGGCTACCATTATTAAATAAATAATAGCTTTATGAATATAAATAGAAGTGACGATGTAGATATCTACCAGATGGTCAAAATTTTATTTAGGAACATACTTCCGATTATTTCGATAACATCCTTTTTTGCAATTGTTTCAGTTATATACGCTTTATCATTACCAAATATATATCAGTCATCCGCTTTGCTTTATCCATCTGAATCTGACGATTCTGCAATGAGTCAATTAACACAAAGATACGGTTCTCTTGCCTCTCTAGCAGGTGTTTCATTGCCGCCCTCCGAGACTGTAAGCAAGGCTAATATAACAATAAATAAACTTTATTCTAGAGAATTTCTTGGGCATTTACTGACTTTTGATGGAGTAACTGAAAAACTTTATGCATCTAAAAAATTTAATACAAATAACGGTGAAATAATTTTTGATCCTGAGATTTTTAATTCTGAAAAAAAAGCTTGGGTTAGAAAGGTAGAATATCCTTTTTCTCCTGAACCATCTTTGCTTGAAGTTCATGATTTATACCTCTCAGAAACTTTGAGCGTATCTCATGATAGGTTAACAAACTTTATAACAATATCCGTTAGACATAAATCACCAATTTTTGCAAAAGAGTTTCTAGAGTTAATTATTAAAGAATTAAATAATATCTCTAGAAGTGAATCAATAATGCAATCCAATGAAGCATTGGTGTATCTAAATGATAGATATAGCAATGCTTATGATATACAAATAAAAGAGTCTATCTCAAGAATAATTGAGTCACAAATGCAAATTCAAATGTTTGCTAACATACGAGATGATTTTTTGCTGCGAATTATTGACAAACCATATCTACCTGAAAAAAAAATAAGTCCAACTCGATCAATAATATGTATATTTGGAACTTTTATAGGATTCATATTTAGCATTATTTTCGTTTTTGGAAGAGAATTTGTTCGTACAAGATAATTTTTAACAAATGGAAGTTTTCTATTTTAGATATATAAAAAATATTAAAAACTAATCTTACGCATAAAATTATTCAAAATATAATTCATTCAGAAATTAATAATACAAATACTAAGGTGCTCATTTTTCAAACTCTTTATCTTTTTTGAAAGTATTATGGGTATAAATTAAGCCTGTATATAAAGTTATAAATAGTGATATAAACAAAAAAATATCTGCAATAACAATTATTAGCATGTTGTTTAAAGTTAGTCCAAACAAATAAATGAAAATAGTTAATAATTGAACAGAGGTTTTAATTTTTGCAAGAAAGGTAACCTTGGTTGCATCACTTTTTCCATTTCTTGCGTTGTAGTCTCTAAGAGCTCCTACCCAAACTTCTCTGGTAATAATTATTGCTCCAATAAACCCAATTAAATAACTTGAAAGATTTACTGCAAGTCCAAATAAAATAAAGATAATAAGAATCTTATCAGCAATAGGATCTAATATTTCTCCAACCTGAGATACTGCGTTATATTTTCTAGCAAAATAACCATCTAGGTAGTCAGTTATTCCAGCTATAAAAAATAACACAAGTGCAAATAAATAACTATCAGGAGACATTAATAATAAAAATATCAACGTAGCAAGAAATATTCTTGATACAGTTAATAGGTTGATAAAATTTGTCAAAATTTATAGCTTTTCTTTAATTAATTTTGCTATTTTGGCATTAATACCTTTTACAGTCATTAATTCTTCAAAATTTGCTGATTTAATATTTTTTATACTTTTAAACTTAAGGAATAACCTCTTCTTTTTAACCTCACCAATACCCTCAATATTATCTAGCTGTGATTTTTTATTTTTTGCATTCTTTTTTCTTCTTTGAGCATTGATTGCAAACCTATGAGACTCATCTCTAATTTCTTGTAACAATAAGTAGCCTTTAGAATTCTTATCAAATTCAATTACACCATCTTTACAAAGAACTGTCTCAGTTGCTCTTATTCTATTTACGCCCTTTACTATTGATATAACTTTTATATCTTTATATTTAGAATTTTGAATTACTGACTGAGAAAAATTTAGCTGATTTTTACCTCCATCAATAAGAATTAAGTTAGGTTTTGTTTCTTTGTTGTCATAATATTTTATTCTTCTTTGAATTACATGCTTCAAAGAGCCAACATCATTGCCTGATAGCTCTTTTGGTATACTAAATATTCTATATTCCTTCTTACAGGGACCTTGGGTCGAAAATACAATACATGAGGCTACAGCATGATTCCCAGAAATATGACTAACATCATATGCCTCAATTTTTTTTATGTCTTTTTTATACCCCATGAAATCTCTTAAATCATCAAAAGCAAACTTATATTTATCATATTTGCTTAAATGATTTTCAATTATTTGTTTAGCATTAAGCTTACATAAGTTATATATAGATCTTATGGATTTACTTGGACTATGAGTAATTAACACATTTGCATTAAATTTTTTTTTCAGCACTTTGCATATCAATTCTTTGCTTTTTAGCTTTTCAGTACATAAAACTTTTTTTGGTATATCCAACTGAGACTCGTAGAAATTAATAATTGCCATTTGATATATAGAATCAACAGATTCAAAAAAAGCTTTTTTAACTAAATGAGTTTTTGTTCCTCTAATCTTGCCATTTCTAACTACTATTATTGAAATGCCTATATAGTTATTTTCTACATATATCGAGAATATATCTATATCAGTTGCTATAGTAACTACGGATTGCTCTTCACGAATAAGCTCAATTCTTTTCAACCTGTCTCTTATGTCTGCAGCCTTCTCAAAATCTAACTTATTAGATGCTTTTTGGATATCGCTATATAGGCGATCAACAGTCTGAGTGTCAGATGATGATAAATATGATTTTGCAGATTGCAAGTCTTCAAAGTAATCAATTTTTCTTATATGCTTTATACATGGTGCAGAACATCTCTTCATTTGAAATTCTATACAAGGTCTAGACCTGTTAGAAAAAGTAGAATCATTACAGTTTCTTAGTTTAAAAATTTTTTGAATTTCCTTAATAGATTTTTTGACAGCCCCCGAGCTTACAAATGGGCCATAATAATTTGAATTAACTGCTTTTTTTGTTCTCTTTAAATAAATACCTGGATAATCATGATCTAATGAAAAATAGATGTAAGGGTATGTTTTATCGTCCCTAAGAAGAATATTAAATTTTGGTTTATTTTCTTTGATTAGCGTTTGCTCTAAGAGCAAAGCCTCAACCTCATTTTTAGTGGTAAAAGTTTCAATCTTGTCTGTTAAAAATTTAATTTGTGAAGTTTTTCTATCTTTATATGAATTGCCAAAATAACTCGAAACTCTTTTTTTTAAATTTTTAGCTTTTCCTATATAGATAATTTCAGTTTTACTAAAAAATTTGTATACACCAGGTGTTGATGGAACCTGTTTAAGATCAACCGCCATTTTCATCTAAGTACTTTTTAGCAAAAATTTTTCCAGCACTAACACCATATTGATCAAAGGGATTAATTTGAAGCATTTTTGCAGTTACGTAGGTTCTATGTTCCCAAGTTGCAATTAAAAAACCTAGAGTTTTTGAATTTAATTTTTTAAGTGTAAATAGATTTGTAGGAATATTTCCATTTACTTGCTCAAATGATTCTAGTTCTTGATGAGGTCCATTTGATAAAAGACCGGCTTGTGCCTGTGATTGAGCATATAACAATTTATTTGTGCCTTTATTTGATTCTATTGTAAAAATATCTGCACATGCAGAAGCTGTACCTTGGTGTAGTAATTGAAAATAACTATGTTGGGCTGTAGAACCAAAACCTCC
>MDTC01112056.1_pt1 | contig 25375 bp, 25 predicted proteins | sample 811181 | NCBI WGS metagenome assembly MDTC01 (sample SAMN05326644, study PRJNA326480) | marine metagenome | isolation source: seawater | place: Pacific Ocean: North | collected 2011
GGCGCAGCGTTCCAGCGTTTCCCCTGCAGACAGGTCAACCGCTGCAAAAACGCCCAGCCCATGGACCGGCGACTCGCCCACGACAATCTTCATGCCCATGCTCCTGTCATCTGCCATCCCTTGTTAACTGTCTGGCAACAAGGCGGGCGGGCTGGCTGAAGATGTATCGCATTTCATGTCGCCTTACCAGCCATGTTGCGCCGCTTCTGATTTCGATGCTCGCGCATGGCGGTCACAATGCCGGCCACCGCAATCATCACCATGCCAAGCCCGGCAAGCGGCGCCGGCCAGTCATCGAAGAACAGGCGGCCCCATATCGCTACGAACAGCAGGTAGGTGAAATCCAGCGGTGCAAGACGGCTGCTATCTGCTGTCTGATAGGCGCGGCTGAGGCAGATATTGCCGACAATATTGAGACAGGACAGGCCAAAGAACGTTGCGATCAGCGCCGCACTAAGCGCAGGCCAGCCAACCAGAAGAAAGGGCAATTGATCGCGCAGGCCGGCATCAATCGGCAGGGATGACATCATGACAACGCCCGCAATGCCGGAGCACAGGAACATCAGCGATACGATACAGACCAGCGCAAGCGGACTTTCCTGCCGGCAATAGCGACGCAGGATCAGGATATTCCAGGCGTAGAAGAAACCGGCCATTACCGGCACCAGCTGATAGACGTTGAAAGTTGCGGCAAACGGATTGAGCACAAGCAGACAGCCTGCTGCGCCAAGACAAAGCGCGCCAACACGCCAAATCCCGATTCGCTCGCCAAGAAACGGCCCAGCCAGAAGACTGACAAAAAGGGGATAGGTGTAAAGGCCTGTGGCCATCTGCGCGACAGTGATTTTCTGCGACACACCAAAAAAGCAGATCATGCAAAAGGCCAGCGCGGTTGCACGGGCAAAGGCCGGCAGAGGCCGCTGCGGCCAGGCCAGATGCACCCCGCTGCTGGCGACCGCCAGCAGGACAATCATGGTCAGGTTAAAGGTCGATCTGACAGTCTGCAGTTGCCAGAAGCTGGTGTCGGCAGCTGTCTGCTTGACCAACACATCCTGCAAAGACAGGAGCAGCACACCAACTAGCAACAGCACAAAGGCCAGCATCGGGCGATCCCGACTTGGCCCTTCCAGAATTGACCTGCCTATCATTATGCCACCGGACTGGATATCGCTTGCCGGCACGTTTCCGGCAGATCTAGCCTAATGCAGGCTACCGGGGGTGGCGATGAAAATCTGCCTAGAAAGGATCGGGCCCGCGCCGCAGACAAAGTTTGCCCGGTTCCCATCCACCAGACTTTCAGAACGGGCGGTGCAGCAGCGCAATGTCGCGCGCCGATTGGCGGTGGCGCCGCACACAATATATTTGCATGATGGCATATGACAGAACATGCACCGCGATGGGGCAGGATAATGGAACTAAAGCTTGTCAGCTATATTACCTCGAAATTCACCAGCAAGAGCGACATGATGTATGCTGAAACATTGTGGCAGGAGGTGCTAGAGGAGATGCTGCCACGGTTCAAGGAAGCCGGCGCCATTCGGCAGGTGGTGACCCAAGTCTAGAACCAGGAAGGATGCTACATCCTTGGTAATCTCTGGGAATATGAAAATGAAAAACCTTTATTTCCTGTCAGGAACTGTTTCGCGATGCCGAGGCAAAAATGGATGAACGCGCCGATATCGCAAAAATCATTACGCCATCGCGCGGAATCATCCTGCGTGATATCCGCCTCTGAAAGACAATGCCAGATGCCCTTTTGTTGTAAGGAGGTGTGAATGACCGAGCCTGTTCTTGTCTATCTGAAAATGCGCGCGCTTGCTGAAGCACCGCAGATGCTGATGCATCATGCAAGAATGGCCTACAGCTATAAGATGGCATGGGACCATTTTGGTAAACCATGGCCTGATTCAAAGCGGGAAGCGCCCTTTCGCCAACTGCCAATGCTTGTTGTGGAGGAGGGCAAGCAGATTGCTCAAAGCGGGTCGATCATACGCTATCTTTCCAATCATCTTGGGATGATGCCGGCCGATCCGGTTGCCGCGGCATGGGTGGATTCTATCTTTGAGGCGACGCAGGAACTGTTCATGCCACTGAACCCAACAATCAATTTTGCTGTCGAGGATGACTTTGAGACGAAGCGCACGAACATTCTGTCCGCCTTGCCGCCGCGCCTTGATGATTTCGAACGTATCCTTGATCGTAATGAGGGCGGCTTTCTGGTGGGAAAAATGCCACATTATTGTGATTTTGGCCTGTTCCACCATCTCGATCTGGCACATTTCCTGGATGATGACCCGCTGACCGACTTTCCACAACTTGCCGCCTTCATGCAGAATATGCGCGGTATTGATGATATGGCTGCCTATCTTCAATCTCGTCCCGAATTGACCGGGGTCGGGGTAAGGCCGCAACTGGTCATTTATGGTAGACCTGTTTCCACAGGGCTGAAGGCGAATTAGCCTTGTCCATATCCATTTCAAGCGACGGCCTGCAGCAGGCGAAACCGAAAACGCATGACACGTATCGCTATTCTTGACCTGACCACCCATCCTGCCGACCGGCTTCACGGCGTGCAGCGCGTCTGGGAACGTATTTCCGGCTGGCTGTCGCCTTCACTGCCTGATGCCATCCTGATTCCCTTTGACATTGCCGAAGGCGGCGGCGCCCTACCGACCACAGGTGATTTTGACGGTCTGGTTGTTAGCGGGTCCGAATTCGGGGTTTATGACCAGACGGAATGGATGACGCCGCTGCGCCGCCTATTGCTGGACACACGAGACGCCGGCAAGCCTCAATTCGGCATTTGTTTCGGACACCAAATCATGGCTGATTGTTTTGGGGGCCGCGCGGAAAAGGCAGCCATCGGCAGAATTGTCGGTGCCCGAGAATTCACCGCCGCGGGGCAACGGTTTAGCGCCCATGTATGGCATCAGGACCAGGTGACAGCCGTGCCGCCATGCGCACAGGTGACGGCCTACGCAGATTACTGTCCGGTCGGGGCCCTAAACTATGAATTTGCGGCGCGGTCAGTCCAGTATCATCCCGAATATGATGCTGCACATCTGCAGGACTTGTTTGCATGCGGCCGAGATTACTTCATAGATGGCCCGTCCGCAGACGCCGCAGCCGCAGAAATCTCGACCGCAACAGTCCCGGTTGATCTTGATGCAGGCGATGTTGCGGCCTTTTTCAGGCAGGCGATCCGGCATCAAAAATGATCTGAATCTGCCTTGCGCCTGCAGACACACGCGCTAATGTCAGCTTACCGGTGCATTACCACAGCAGCCCGAGACCCTGCACATGACCAATCTATCGCTTCACAAAGATATTCATACTGTAGTCCTTGGCATGGGCGACCTGAACGGGATCATGCGCGGTAAACGTATCCCAGCCACCCGATGGCAGGATGTCTGTGAGACCGGCAATGCATGCTGCCTGTCCCTGTTTACCATGGATATGACATGCGATGTCTGGGACACACCACTGGTCAATTTCGAGAATGGATTTCCCGATTTTCACATTATGCCGGCAACCAGGCCGGTACCCATCCCGTGGGAACCGGGCGTGGCTATATGTTTTGGTACAGGTCTGGGCATGGACCACAAGCCCGTGCCTGTCGATCCGCGCCAGGCCCTTGTCCGCCAGGTAGAACGCGCGGCCACCATTGGCATTGATGTGCAGGCAGGTGCTGAACTGGAATTCTATTTACTTGACCCGCAGACAGGCCAGCCTCGCGATGTTGGCAATGACTGTTATGGGCTGGAGCGGGCCGCTGCTTTTGAACATGTGCTGGGGCCGATCCGCCAGCAGATTGACGCAATCGGTATTCCAATCGAACAGTCAAATCCAGAATATGCACCCGGCCAGGTCGAGGTGAATATGCGCTATGACAGTGCGCTGCTTGCTGCCGACCGCGTGGTCATGTTCCGGTCGCTGGTAAAACAGCTGGCCACCCGGCATGGCTATCTGGCTAGCTTTATGGCAAAGCCCTTCATCGATCTTGGCGGCAACGGATTTCACTTGCATTACTCGCTTTGGTCTGAAGGCCAGAACATTTTTTCTGATGGCGGCAGTCTGAATGATACCGGCCGACATTTTCTCGGCGGATTGCAGAAACGAATGGTTGAGACGTCGATCTGCAGTGCGGCGAATGTAAACAGTTATCGCCGCCGGGTGCCCTATAGCTTTTGCCCGACAAATGCCAGCTGGGGCATGGATAACCGTACCGTAGCCCTGCGAGTAATTGAGGGCAGCGCTGCTGCCACGCGGGTTGAGAAGCGCGACGCCGGTGCAGACTGCAATCCCTATTTGCTGATGGCCACCGATATTGCCGCCGGGCTTGATGGCATCGAACAAAAGCAGGAACCCACAAAGATCACTATGGGTGATGCATACAGCGACAGCCATGATGACGCGCTGCCAAACACACTGGCCGACGCGATCCGGCTGGCGCGCGGGTCAGACTGGCTAACGTCCGTGTTGGGTGCACCGCAGCTTGAGACCTGGCTACAGCAGGCCGAGCGGGAATTGAAGTTTTTTGGTGATCAGGTGACACCTTTCGAGACCGACCGATACTTGCGGCGGTTCTAGGACGGTCCTTCTGGCGCTGGCCTGTCTCGCCCGAACATGAAGACATGTCTCTGGAATTGCCACCCTCGTACCGCTATATGTGAAATAGGCAGTCACCACATCGTGCGGAGGTTATGCTGTGAAGATGACACGGAAAGTCAGGTCGATCCTTGAGAATTATGGCTCGGACAGCCCTGGGGTAAAGGCCAGCCTGACACGCATTCTGATGCAGGGACGACTAGGCGGTACCGGAAAGCTGGTAATCCTGCCGGTCGATCAGGGTTTCGAACATGGCCCGGCGCGCAGTTTCGCCGTCAATCCAGATGCCTATGATCCGCATTACCATTACCAGCTGGCGATTGATGCAGGCCTATCAGCCTATGCCGCGCCACTTGGCATGATTGAGGCTGGCGCCGACCGGTTTGCCGGACAGATACCGACAATCATGAAAGTCAATTCGTCAAATTCACTGGCACAAGGCGGCAGCGCGCCAACACAGGCCATCACCGGATCGGTGTCTGAGGCGCTAAGACTCGGCTGTTCTGCCATCGGCTTTACCATCTATCCGGGCTCAGATGCCACCTTTGACATGATGGGCACCTTTCAGGATATGGCAGCAGAGGCAAAGGCGCTCGGTCTTGCAGTTGTGCTGTGGTCCTATCCACGCGGCGGCGGGCTTAGCAAGTCTGGCGAGACAGCCCTCGACATTGCTGCCTATGCCGCCCATATGGCGGCGCTGCTGGGAGCGCATATTATCAAGGTCAAGCCTCCCACAGATGCGCTGGAACAGCCTGAAACCGCCAAAATTTATCAGCAGGTCAATCTGCCGCGTGCAGACCTTGCCGCACGCATCCAGCATATTATGCAGGCCTCATTCGGCGGGCGCCGCATTGTTGTGTTTTCTGGCGGTGCCGCGAAGGATCGTGAGGGCTTGCTGGATGAAGTCAGGGCGCTACGTGATGGTGGCGCCAACGGTTCCATTATCGGTCGCAACACTTTCCAACGGCCACGCGCCGAGGCGTTGGGCCTCCTCGGCGATATCATCGACATTTATCGGGGTAAGGCGTGACGATCAGCGGGGTGCCTGCCGGTGCTGGTCGTGGAGTTTGCCTTGCCAACAGACCTGCCGATTTCATCATAAACACAGGATAGGGTGGATCCGGGATGAGACTACTTCGCTTTGGAGCGTCAGGGAATGAGAGGCCCGGCCTGATGGATGATTCGGGTATTATCCGAGATCTCTCCAGCCATCTGTATGATATTGACGGGGCTGCAATGGGTCCGGCCGTACTGGACCGGCTGCGTGCCCTTGACCCGTTACAGCTGCCAGCAGTGGATGCCAGCACGCGCATCGGTCCCTGTGTGGGTTCGATTGGCAAGTTCCTGTGTATCGGATTAAATTATTCAGATCATGCGGCAGAAACCGGCATGCCGGTTCCCGAACATCCAATCCTGTTCATGAAGGCCAATTCGGCCATTAGTGGGCCAGATGACATTGTGATGCTGCCGCGTCATTCACGCCACAGCGACTGGGAAGTGGAGCTTGGCGTGGTGATTGGCAAGAGCTGCAAATATGTAGACGTAGAACATGCGCTGGACTATGTAGCGGGTTACTGCATTGCCAATGACGTGTCCGAGCGGCATTTTCAGTCGAAATTGACCGGACAATGGACCAAAGGCAAGTCATGCGATACTTTCGGGCCGATTGGTCCTTGGCTTGTCACCGCCGACGAGGTGCCCGATCCGCAATCACTGGAAATGACTCTAGATGTGAATGGCATACGCATGCAGACCGGCAATACTTCCACGATGATATTTTCGGTGGCTGAAATCATTACCCATCTTTCCGAGCTGATGACCCTGCATCCTGGCGACGTAATTTCTACCGGCACACCGCCCGGCGTTGGTATGGGGAAAAAGCCTGATCCTGTTTTCCTGAAGGAAGGGGATGTAATGGAATTATGGATTGATGGTCTTGGTAGACAACGCCAAATGGTTGGCCGCGATCCGGTCTGAACCGGCGGCTTTCTTGCCACCTGCTTATTTAAAAATCCGCTGCCCAGACTACAGATGTCTTATAAGAGGCCTAACTCCGCGCGAGTTGGCGGGTTGCATCCCTGACGTGCGCAATTAATTGAAGCTGCCTGTGTAGCGCGGCGCATGACGGTTTCAAGGCCATCAAGTTCAATAGCGTTCAATGCGGCACGGTCCGTCCTGCCAGTGTCAAGGGCCCAAGCAAGGATGCTGGCCATGAAGGTGTCGCCCGCGCCCACGGTATCAACCATCTGTGGGACGGGCGTTGCCGGCACAGTGATGTCTGCCCCGCCGGCGAATCCCCTTGCCCCGTCTGGCCCCATCGTCAGGATAAACAGTGCGGCATCACATTCAGCGCGGCACATCTCCAGCGCTGCATCCAGCACATGGTCAGGATAGATCCACAGCAAATCTTCGTTGCTCAGCTTGAAAATATCGGCTTTCTTCATCATCCGCCGCAGACGGGCAAGATAACTGTCACGGTCGAGGATCAGAGCCGGTCGCACATTCGCGTCGATCGCTGTCAGAATCCCGCGCGCCTTGCAGCGCATGAAAAAGTCTTCCCAGACATCCCCATCCGCGCCGTCGACAAGTGCAAGCCCGCCGACATAGAAGATTTGCGTCGCTGCCGGAAGCCATGAATCTAGGCCGCCAACTGTCACCTGCCTCTCGGCAGTACCGTTTCGATGAAAGGCATACGAGGCACCGCCGTCAGGCCCCACTGATACAACGGCCAGTGAAGTGGGGTGTAATACACGCGGCGCGGCAACTGTCACGCCACAATCGACCAGCCTGTTGGCCAGCAATTCACCTAGAGCATCGGTCGAGATGGGGGTAAGATAGACAACCGCTTGGCCTTGCAGGCCCACCGCCATGGCCGCGTTAAAGGGGGCACCGCCCGGGTTTGCACGATAGTTGGGCAAACCGTTACCTGCAGGTTGACTAGACACAAAATCAATCAGGTTTTCGCCGCCGACAGCCAGCATTTCACTTGCACCCTTATATTTCATGGCGACAGTGCTATTCCGTGTTCGCTGCCCCGTCAAGCCCACCCTTGCTAGTCATCAGAGAACAACAGTTCTTATGGGTAACAGGAACGATAATCAAGGCCGTTGCCCGTTGACGTATCACGGTGTACTTGTCCTCATGAAATGCTTCAAGGATATCTTCGTGAAAGGCGATGCCACCGGATACCTTCGAGACGGCGGGTTGGGCGATGTTTGGTGCCTGACGCATATCCATGAAGGAAAAAATCTCCGTTGCAAAACGGGGTATGTTTGAATTAACTTAAAACGACATCACGAGTTCGCCACTAGCCTCGTTTATCAAAAGGCAACCCAGCAGGAAAAATGCCGCCCAAGGAAAATGACTTTACCAAAATCCACCTCACGAACGGGCTTACACATGGCTACAACAAGGGTAGTAACCGGGGATCTTTGCTGCCGAGGTTAATAGTGCTTGTGATTGTGCTTAGCGCCGGATGGGCAATATTCGATTAACCATTACGCAAGGAGAGGGGATAACCAAATGAACTACGTTGTCACGACCACTTGGAGCCACCCTGCCGAAATGAACAAAGCTGAGATGGCCGAGTTTCAGCAAACCTTCACCGATAATCCTGATCTGCTGAATATCTACTGGTTTGAAATTGATCCAACGACCCATGGGTCGGTCAGCATCTTCAGGGACAAGACCGCATATGAGGCTGGTTTGCCGCGTCAACAGGCCAACCGGGAGCATACCAGCACCGAATCAGGTATCAAAATGACGCATGAAGCGCATGGCGAGTGTTTCGCTATTCTCAGAAGCTGACAGGTCGATAATCCTGTATATGACAATAGCGAGCTTTCAACGGCAAGCGGCGACAAATCTGTTTTTGAAAAACCGCCGCGATACAAATAAGGCAGGATAGGGCGGATAAGGTCGGCAATCATCAGATAGCGTTTTTCCTGTGTCAGCACCGCCGCCTCGATAATCGCAAGACAAGGTGTGACCTACTCCTCCAGCGATGCGGGATTAACGCCAAATTAGTCAGCGGTCTGTCGCAAGAATCTCTCTGCGAGACGGGGCCACGACCGCCTGGTTAATAGACTATAGCAACCGCCGTTGCTGCCGCGGCAGCGATTATCGCCAGCCATACCAGCGGGCGACGAGATGCCGGCCGTGTCCGGTAATTATTATTTATCGAAAGACCATTAGTCAGATAGGTCTTGCTGAAATCAATCTCGCTCATCCATTTTGCCTTTTGCCGTTGGAAGCCCAGAACCCAACTGAGATCAACACAAAATATAGTTGGAGCTATAATTATAATTAACAGTATGTGGTGTGTCACGCCTGTTTATGCAAAAAGATGTTGGATCTTGGGTGACGCGGTTCAAATTGGTTGACTGGGGCTGATGCCGACAATTCCGCAAAGCGAGCCGTGGTTTCGCTATCAAAGCCGCTTGCTTCATGTGCGTGCTTGAAGGTGGCCAGCTTCTCCATATCAAGATCATTGAAGACATCAATCATCCTGACAACCTTTCGCGCCGAGCCGGCCGCCATAGAATAGGTAGCATGGTCGGTGTTATGCTTTGCTTTTTCGCAAACTTTTCACATTGGTTGTATCTCCCTCCCGGTAGGGATAACGATAACGAATTCATTTAAAACGAATAATAGGCAAATTCATGGCTTCTGGATTCGGTTGCCCCATGGTCAAAGGCGAAAATGGGCCACCCGTGGGCGTGACTATCAACCAAGACAGAAAGTACCAAACACCAAAACGCATCATCTTTTCACCCATGATGACGCGCACGGTCTGGTGACAGCATCCATTAAATGTTGCATTTCCTTACCGTATTGAAATCAGTCGCCGAGTGACGGTTATCAGTATTTATTCGACTGGTGCAAGCTGGCCTATAGAATAAAGACACGCGTGACCCGAAATCAGAACACGGTCTTCAGTAAATTCACAATAAACATCGCCACCACGTTTAGACAACTGGCGCGCCGTCAACGACGGCTTGCCAAGCTTTTCGGCCCAATAGGGCGCAATGGTACAATGGGCCGATCCCGTCACCGGATCCTCGTCAATCCCCGATTTAGGGGCAAAATAACGTGATACGCAATCACATGAATCGCCCGCCGCAGTGATGATCAAGCCATCACCTTCAAGGTGGCGGATATAATCAAGATCTGGTTTGACCGCGCACACTGCCGACTCGTCTTGCAGCACCGCCATATTCATCACTGCGCGTCTGAAATCGATAATAGGGTTCCCGATAGCAACCGCCAACCCTTCAGGAACATCCATTTCGCGGCCAGGGCGCGCCGGAAAGTCCAGTGTGATCATGCCATCATCCCAGCGACGCGCAGACAGCGGGCCACTGGCCGTGGTAAAGCGCAGCATGTCGGACTGCCAAGCAAGTTCTGTGAACAGGACAAAGGCGGAAGCCAACGTTGCATGCCCACAAAGGTCAACTTCTACAGTCGGGGTGAACCATCGCAGATGAAAATCAGCACTACTATCAACATCAGGTATAAAAAAGGCCGTTTCTGAAAGGTTATTTTCGGCTGCGATGGCACACATCACTTCATCCGACAGCCATTTGGACAACGGCACAACCGCTGCCGGATTGCCGCCAAACAGTCGGTCTGTAAAGGCATCAACCTGATAGAGATAAAGGGACATTGGTGAAGGTCCTCAATTACTAGCAAATGAGCAATGATCACAACTCGACAAGCATAATAGCGCGTGCAAGCATTCTATTGACAACCCAATCAGATAAGTCAATGACAACCCGAATATCAGGATTAAGCAGATATCATGACCGACTCGCGCCAAGCCTTCACCGGACCTGAACTCTGTGCCCTAGAGGCACATGAAGTTGTCAGGATGCTGAAACGCGGTGACATCAGTCCACACGATTGTATCGATGCAGCCTTGGCGCGGATTGAGACAGTTGAACCGGCGATCAATGCAATGCCGACCATCTGTGCCGAGCGCGCCTATGCTGCTGCAGACGCATTGAGGGCCGCCGCGGGGGACAGGACAGAACAAGATGCAGCCGGCTGGCTAGCTGGCTTGCCACTCGGAATCAAGGATCTGACTGATGTGGCCGGCGTACGCACAACTTATGGTAACAGCGCGCTGGCTGCCAATGTCCCTGCTGCCAGCGACCCGCTTGTCAGCCGAATTGAATCGCGTGGCGGGATTGTTATCGGAAAGACAAATACGCCCGAATTCGGGGCCGGTGCCAACACCTTTAATGAGGTGTTTGGCGTGACCCGCAATCCGTGGGATCCAGTGTTGAATGCGGGCGGATCATCAGGCGGTGCGGCCGCCGCACTCGTGACGGGCGAGACATGGCTAAGCCACGGATCGGATCACGGCGGAAGCCTTCGTACCCCTGCTGGCTATTGCGGCATTGTCGGCATGCGCCCCAGTCCTGGGCGTGTGGTCGGGGCCAGCAATGCCGGCTTTCTAATTGAGGGGATAGACGGTCCTATGGCCCGTTCGGTCAAAGATTGCGCGCTGTTCCTCGACGCGATGTCGGGGTTCAATCCAGAATCGCCGATCTCTTACCCAGCTTGCGAAACTGGATCCTTTCAGGACGCGGTTTTACGCGCAACCCCTGACATAAAGATTGCCTTTTCACTGGATCTGGGTGGTATGGCACAGGTAGATGCCGAGGTGCTGGCACATCTTGGTGAGGTCATGAAGACAATGGAGGCCGCTGGCGCACATGTTGAGGAGACCTGCCCTGATTTACCGAATTTAGAACGTACCTACCATACGCTGCGCGGGATCGGCTATGCGACGTCAGCAAGAGGCATGCCAGAAGCGGTCTCAAAAGTGGTCAAAAAGACTATCGTGGAAAATGTGGCTTTCGGCCGCAGCCTGACAATTGATGATGTTGCCGATGCCCATCTCGACCGCACAGTTATCTATAACAATATGTTGCGGCTGTTCGACTATTTTGATGTGCTAGCATGCCCAGTCGTTGGCTGTATGCCGCACCCTCAGGCGGAAGAATGGGTCATCGAAATTGGCGGACATAAACTGGATGGCTATATGGATTGGCTGCGCTTTGCCTTTTTGGCCACCACCGCCAGCCTGCCAGCAATATCTGTACCCGTCGGCCCTGGCCCACGCGGACTGCCAATCGGAATTCAGCTTATTGGCAGGCCACGCGGCGAAGCGTCACTTCTTGCTGCTGCCCGAGCCGTTGAAGTGGTTATGGGTGGGCCAAAACCACCAATTGATCCGGTCACAACGCAAACATAGAGTTACGACTACTCTTCATCAGGGGCGGTAAGCGCACGCTTTGCAGCAACCAGTGCCTCCAGCGTCTGCGGCAGGCTTGCCTGTCGGGCTACAGTCAACCGTCGGGCGCGTATGGTCTTTGCCATTGCAGTTTCGATGGCACAGCCGGTGCTGGAAAGTGCGGCAGCAAAATCCGCGACTGTCTAACCAGCAAGCTGTCTTTGCATAATCAACAATCCGCGCGCCATCATCGCCGCACTTTACCTGTTACCTGGATCGGCGCGCAGCGTTGTTTCAAACTCTAACTGCAAAGCGACCGCAAGCATGGCCGTCTTATCGCGTGTTGATGTTGTTTCTGCCGACATCAGCGAGGCATTCGTCATTTTGATTTTGAGTTTATAGTATTACAGCGTCTCAGGCATGCCAGGAAGTCAACTATAGCGTTCCGGGCCAACCCATTGCCCAACAGAGTAACGATCACCATTAGCCCAACCGACGGGCAAAGTCGTTTCAATCGCCTCAAGATCATCCAGTCCAAGGGACAGCCGAGCGCCGGCACAATGTTCACGCAGATGTGCTGGCGAGCGTGTTCCCGGAATCGGGATAATGTTATTCTGCCGGTGTAGCAGCCAGGCAATGGCCAGTGCTGCCGCACTTGTCCCGAGATCACTAGCTAGCGCTCGAAATGGCTGGGTCAATTCGATGTTCCGAGACAGGTTAGGTTCCTGAAATCGCGGATTCTCCTTCAAAAAGGGCATGGTCTCTACCTTGCCGCCTTCATGTGGTTTATCTGTCAGTAATGATCGGCCAACCGGCGAGAATGCCACTAGGGCCGTTCCTAGCTCGGCTGTCGTCTGCGTGAGCCCCAAGTCGGGCGCGCGCACCGACAGGGAATATTCAGACTGGACCGCCGCAACGTGGTGCCGGCATGCAGCGCGGCGCAAAGATGCAGGTGCAATTTCTGAAAAACCAAAACTGCGTGTCTTACCGGATTTGACCAGTGCAGCAAGTGTATCCGCCACTTCCTCAATGGGCGTGTTGGCATCACGGCGATGCACATAGAACAAATCCACATGATCAACACCAAGACGGGTCAGGCTGGCATCAAGACGCGACTCAAGGTAGGCAGCACTATTGTCAAAATAGCGCTTTCCAGTGTCGGCATCACGGGCAATACCAGCCTTGGTGGCGATGCTGAACATGTCATTGCGCTGTGACCCCTGCCGCGCAAGAAAGCTGCCAATTACCTCTTCAGATGTCAGCGGTCCATAGATATCAGCCGTATCGATGTGGTTAACGCCCTCATCTAGTGCGGTATTCAGGATTGCGTGGGATTCAGCTTCATTGGTCTGACCATAGAAATTGCAAAATGACATTGCGCCTACGCCAATCGGCGAAATCATAGGTCCATGCTTGCCAAGTCGACGCTGTTTCATGATCTTTATCCAGAAAATTGCACGGCAAGGGCCGCCAGCCAGAACCGCACCGGCAAAGAGATACTGGCGGAAAATAACCCGACGTCCTGTATGTCATCTAACAACAAAGCTGTTGATTTGTCAGCCCTGATAGCGGCCAGAGTACATTGCCACGTCTATTCGGCATCACCGCGGCAGATAAAAGTAGCGGTTGCAACTGCCCCACGCAGGGCCATCACTTCTACCACGGCAACCTGATACCCCTCTGATATGCAATCAGCCTTTGCAGCACGACGCACCTCAATTGGCGGTGACAGAAATCCTGAGAAATCGGTATCCCACTCATAAGTTAAAAACGGGGCAGTTACAATTTCGGCAGATACGGGCCCAGCTGCATCGGCACTGTCACCGTCCGCGTTGGTGCCGCCAGCCGGTGGCGCAATTTCTGTTTTTTCAGTCTCTAAGGCTGACCCAACAATCTGTAGAAAGCTGCAGCCGCCCAGCGTTGCCGCAACTAGAACACACGCCGCAGATTGACACAGTAACTTGATCATTTCCCGACACCGTTCAGACCTACATTCTTCGAGAAAGGCGATGCCACAAGTTCAGGATTTGTGCAAGCCCGTTACCACTTATTTCAAGTCTGCAAGACACATGCTGTCCGGATCTAACAACTAAAATACCAGCAGCCAAGTACACAGGACGACAAGCATTGCGCCGGCCCAGGCGCCCGGTGCCGGTGCCCTTTTTGTCTCTGCCCAAATAAAGGGCAGAATGAGTACCGGCGTTGTTGATGACAAAATGGTTACTAGAGCAACGCTACCTTCCTCCAATGCCTCTAGTAGCATGGCTGCGCCAACACCCAAACCAAACAATCCATTTAGGACGACCAAAATCAAAGTGCGCCCCCGCGGGAAAAGCGGCCGACCCCTCATGCGCGAATCAAAGGGAAAAGTCGCCCAAAACACAACGGCTCCAATTGCCACGCGCGCCAACCCAACAGCCACCGGGTCAGCACCATCGGCCATAACTGGCCGTATCGCCAGAACGCCAAGCGCTTGAAATACAGCCGCAAGAAGCGCCAGTGACAAACCAATCCACAAAGGCGGGGTTATGACCTCCCACTGATGCACCAGATCACGCCGTTTGCCGTAAATCACCGCCAAGACCACGCCGCAAAAGCCGCATACAATAGCAAGACTTGTCAGCGAGGTCAGCGCCTCGCCCAGGATCAGCCAACCAAGAAGTGCTGCAAACACCGCATTTGTGGCAAACAGCACATTCGTCCGGCGCGGCCCTATCCGTCGTATAGCGGCGAAAAGAAAAAAGTCACCAAACACAACGCCGCTTATGGATGACAGGGCGATCAGCCAGAGATGTGACGGGGCTATGTCCATCGGCCTGCCTGTAAGTAACAGCAAGCCGAGCATGATCAGCGCAGCAGCGATCATCCTCACCCGGTTGAAATGCAGTGACCCCAGTTCATTCGCCGGACGATGCGAGAACAGGGCTGCAAGGGTCCAGCTGAAAGCCGCCCCAAGCGCCAAAAGCGCAGATACATCAGTTACCATAGGAGAGTTAAGAGGCTTGTAGATGCAGGACAGGTAATGAGGAAACGGACGTTAAAACAGGACCGCCACACCTATGGAGCAGTAATCAAGTGCGCTGCCACGATCTGTTTATTGCCGGCTAACAAATCACACCCGCGGCGCATGCTTGCTCAGAATACGTTGCAACGTCCGGCGGTGCATACGCAATCTGCGCGCAGTTTCAGAAACATTACGCCCGCATTGTTCGTAAACACGCTGGATATGTTCCCAACGGACACGATCGGCGCTCATCGGGTCTTGCGGAGGAGGCGGCATGCCATCCCCCGTATGGCGCAAGGCTGAAGCAAGACTGTCCGGGTCTGCCGGTTTAGGCAGATAATCCAGTGCGCCTGCTTTTACAGCGGCAACCGCTGTCGCGATATTACCAAAACCTGTCAGCATAACGATCCGGCAATCCGGCCGTTTGCTGCGGAGTTCGGAAACAAGGCTCAAACCTGTTCCGTCTTCAAGCTTCATATCAAGCACCGCATAGGCTGGCGGTGTTTTGCGAACGATATCGACACCTTCGCTAACAGTCCCAGCATCTACGACTTCGAAGTCGCGGGCCTCCATCGCGCGGCGCAACCTATTACGCAGCGGTGCGTCATCGTCAAGAATCAGCAGGCTATTATCCATCATTATGCCATTCCCTTCACAGGGCCGTCCCTTTTCAGGGGCAATCTGTCAAACAACCGTCAAACGGTGGACTGATTGTCAAAAATCGTTATGAACCAAAGGCTTTCATGGGCAGCAAGACAACCACTTCGCCACCGCCTTGATTTCCGTTATTGTATAATATTGAGCCGCCAAGGGTCTCAATCAAGGTGCTAGCAATAAAAATCCCTAATCCGCGATGCGCATGCTCGCCCTGGCGCGACGTATTCCATGGGGCGCCAACCCGCGACAACACTGATCCAGAAAAGCCGGGACCATCATCTGAAATGGTGATTTTAACGTCAGAAATAGTACAGCGAATAGTGATATCCACTCGGGTTTTTGCGAATTCAACTGCATTCTTCAGCAAATCTTCCAATGCATGAATAATTTCGGGCCGGCGGCGGGCATCCGGCATGGGCATGGCAGATCGGGAATCAAGACTGATGTCTATGGTCAGAGCGCCAATATCCATTCGAGTTTTGGCAATTTCGTCAATTAACACCGATAAGGGCACCGTATTTCCAGCATCCATATTTTCGGCCTGCCCGTAATCATCAAGTTCAGCGAGAATCAGCCGGCACCGCTCTGCCTCGCTCCGCAGCAGCACTACATCTTCATGAAGCGGATTTTGCCTGTCGATTTCGCGCATCATTTCATGAACGATCACGGTAATGGTATTAAGCGGCGAGCCAAGGCGATGTGCTGCCGCAGTTGCGAGTGTACCAAGCGCTACCGCCTGCTGTTCCTTGGCAAGCACCAGACGCGCCTCGCCAAGCGCCTCATCAAGGCGACGCGCGCGTGATGAGAGCCACCAGGCGCAGATTCCGATAAAGAAAACTGACAACACCATCGACAACCAAAGCCCTACAAGGTACAGGCCCGATTGCCGAATGTTCGAGGCATCCCATGGCAGCGGATAGTGGAACAACGCGACAAAACTCACACAGCACGCCACAAGCACAATTAGAATCAGAGTTTCACGACGCTTCAGGATAACAGCGGACACAGCCACCGGCGCCAGCAGCAGAACAACAAATGGGTTGAGCAATCCACCGGTAAAGAACAGCAAGCCGCTAAGCTGCAAAACGTCAAAAATCAATGCCATAAAGCTCTGGTCAGCCTGGTCTTGCATGATCATTGCACGACGCGCCTGAAATACATTCATTGCAACGCCAAGACCGATGACCAACAATGCGCCCCCGATCGGAATGTCAAATTCGAGAATAAAGTAGGTAAACAACAATGCAGCGAGCTGGCCGGCGAGGGCCAGCCAGCGAATGTTCAGGATCTGACGTGCACCAATAGGTTTCGGCGGGCGGGCATAACGACCGCGCGGCCGCAGAAACGGAGTTCTTGTCCGAATGCCATCCCATCCCTGGTCTATCAGTTTCGAGAGCAGCATGATACCCCGCGGTCAGATATCTAAATTGGCAACACGCAAGGCGTTCTTCTGAATGAAATCCCGCCGTGCCTCGACCGCTTCGCCCATGAGGGTCGAAAATGCCATGTCGGCATCTTCTTCCTGTTCGATAGATACCTGCAGCAGGGTGCGCTGGCCCGGGTCAAGGGTAGTTTCCCACAGCTGTTCAGGATTCATCTCGCCAAGCCCCTTGTAGCGCGAAATCTGCGCTCCCTTCCGTCCTGTCTGGAAAATCATCTGCGACAAACCGGTCGGGCCACGAACATCACTGACTGACGATCCAAGTCGAATCTGAGATGCACGGGCATATATTTCCTGCAAATGCGCTGCCATGCCATCCAGCTCAACGGCCTCGGGCATCGCTACCGTCTTAAGGTCAATCACATAACGTTCTTTGATTCCACGCAACTGACGAGTGGCAACAATGGCCGTTCCATTCGGAGTGTCCTCTATTGCTGCATGCCAACCTTTTTCTAGCGCATCAGCCTGACTTTCCAGCCGCCGTCCCAGATAATCTGCAGCATCGGCACTGCCCAGGGTTTCGCCATTCAACAGGCCAGCTATTGCCGCTTGCTCGACAACGTCCCGGTGCCCGACACGGCGGCCAAGCGTTTCAATAAGGCGGCTGGCTGCTGTGGCTTTCACCACCGCATCCTGAAGATCGGCACCTGCAATCTGCGCCCCTTCATCCTGCGTCAACACAGCATCCTTGAGGCCGGCCTCCATCAAATAGGTGTCAAGCTCACGCTGATCTTTGAGATATACCTCGGATTGTCCGCGTTTGGCCCGGAACAAGGGCGGCTGGGCGACATAAAGAAACCCAGCCTCGATCAGCGGGCGCATGTGCCGGAAGAAGAACGTCAGCAGCAGGGTGCGGATATGGCTACCATCAACATCGGCGTCGGTCATAATGATGACTTTGTGATAGCGCGCCTTTTCGGTCTCCATTTCATCATTTCCGACCCCCGCGCCGATCGCCGTGATTAAAGTACCGATCTCAGCCGAGGACAACATCTTGTCAAGCCGTGCACGCTCAACGTTGAGGATTTTGCCACGCAGCGGCAGGATTGCCTGATTGGCCCGGTCCCGCCCCTGTTTTGCTGACCCGCCGGCAGAATCACCTTCAACTAGGAAGATCTCGGACTTGGAAGGATCGCGTTCCTGACAATCGGCAAGCTTGCCCGGCAGGCTGGCGATTTCCATTACACCCTTACGCCGCGTCAAATCACGCGCCTTGCGCGCCGCCTCGCGCGCGCCAGCCGCCGCATAAGCCTTTGAGATAATCTTGCGAGCGTCGGCAGGATGCTCCTCAAACCACTGGTTGAGACAGCTCGCAACAGCACCGTCAACCACCGGCTTGACCTCGGACGACACAAGCTTGTCCTTGGTCTGCGACGAAAATTTTGGATCTGGTACCTTCACCGAAATAATGGCTGTCAACCCCTCGCGCGAATCCTCGCCCGTCAAAGCCACTTTTTCGCGTTTGGCGATACCAGAAGACTGCGCATAGCTGTTCACCACTCGCGTCATCGCAGCGCGGAAACCGGCCAGATGCGCGCCACCATCGCGTTGCGGTATGTTGTTTGTGAAACACAGGGTATTTTCATGGAAGGAATCAGTCCAGGCCATTGCCAGTTCGACCGTGATATCATCACGGGTTGTAGTCAGGGTGACCGTTTCATGAAGAGGATTGCGCGCTCGGTTCAGCCAGTCCACGAAAGCAGTCAAGCCCCCATCAAAATAAAACTCCGACACCATCGGTTCGGCCGGCCGATTGTCGGTCAGACGGATGCGCACACCGGAATTTAGGAATGCCAGCTCGCGCAGGCGATGTTCCAGTGTTGCAAAGTCAAAAGAAATGGCTGAAAAGGTCTCGCGCGAAGGCATAAAAGTGACGTGTGTACCTGCCATTTCGCCAGCATCACCTGTCTCTGCCAGAAGGCCCGCAGCCTCTCCATGATTAAAGCGGATCTGGTGGCATTTTCCATTACGGTAAATTGTCAGATCCAGCCATTCTGACAATGCATTGACGACAGACACACCAACCCCGTGCAGGCCGCCCGACACCTTGTAAGAATTGTTGTCAAATTTTCCACCCGCATGCAGCTGCGTCATGATGACCTCTGCGGCAGACACACCTTCTTCAGAATGTATTTCAACCGGTATGCCTCGGCCATTATCGGTTACTGTGACCGACCCATTGGCATTGAGCATTACTTCGACAATATCGCAATAGCCGGCAAGCGCCTCGTCAATGGCATTATCAACCACCTCATAGACCATATGATGCAGGCCGGATCCATCATCAGTATCACCGATATACATACCCGGCCGCTTGCGCACCGCATCAAGCCCTTTCAGGACCTTGATCGAATCCGCACCATAATCTTCGCCATCGTTTGGCGTTGTTTCATCATCGGTCATATCACTCCCTCCGGCTGGCCCAATTTCGCTGTCTTGCCATCACTGCTGATAGTGACAAGCTGCGCAGACAGCCCTTCAAAATCCACCTTGTCGGTTCCACTGAACCAGCTTTGCCCGCCGACGATAGACACAGCCTCAAACAGCGCCTGGCGCCTTTCGATATCCAGATGTGCCACCACATCATCAAGCAGCAGCACAGGCGGCCGGTTCAGCCGCCGTGCCTGCATCCGCGCATGGGCCAACACCACACCGATCAGCAAGGCTTTCTGCTGACCCGTGGATGCCAGATGCGCCGGCATGTCGCTGTCGGTATGGCGGGCTGTCAGGTCGCTGGCATGTGGGCCGGGAAGTGTGATATCGCCAACACTTCGCTTCTTTGCGGCCACAGCAATGAATTTGTCCTCAGCATCCAGCGCCGACATGTCGCCAAGCCAAGTCTCAACCGCACCATTCAACGCCAGACGAACGCCGGGAAAGCCGTGCCAGCCGGCGCCAGCCTCGGCATTCAGGTCTGCGATCAGCGCCTGCCGCGCAGCGGTTACCGCAACGGCTGATTCAGAAAGGCTTGCCTCGATTGCAGCAAACCACACGTCATCTCCGCCACCTCCGGCAAGAAGCATGTTGCGCTCGCGCAGCATCTTTTCATACCTGCTGGTGCGGCCTATATGCGCTGCGTCGAACGCAATCACCAACCGGTCCAAAAAGCGCCGGCGCACACCCGGGGAATCCGTAAAGATGCCGTCCATGCTAGGCGTCACCCACGAGGCCGAAAACAAGCGTCCTATATCTGACTGCGAAACGGTTTCACCATCGCGCCTCATGATGCGGTAGCCGTTCTCCGACTGCGCCGGCACGCCACTGCCAATCTGGCAATCCGTCCCGTCAACATGGACACCTGCCGACACCGCCCAAGCGCGCGTGCCCGTGCCCGCCCACGGGAGATGTTCCGCACGCGCACGACGCAAACCCCGCCCAGGCGCCAGCATGGATACTGCCTCCAACAGATTTGTCTTGCCTGCGCCGTTCGGCCCCAGCAGCAGCACCTGTGGCGAATCGATTTCAAACCTGCATTCGGCATAGTTACGAAAGCTGGTAACCGCAAGCGATGTAAGGCGGGTTGTGGCCGCTTGAGTTTCTGCTTGTCGTTGCTGTTGATTCAGACCCGTCAATTCCGATTACACCCGCATTGGCATCAGGACGAACAAAGTAGCCTCATCACTGGGGGCACGCACAAGGCTTGGCGAGCCCTGATCTGCCAGAGCGAATTCGATGGTATCGCTGCCAACCTGCGACGCGATATCCAGAAGATAACGGGCATTGAAGCCGATCTCCATTTCGGCCCCGTCATAGTTAACTTCAATCTCTTCGACCGCGCTGGACGCATCAGTGCTGCTGGCGGAAAGATTCAAGCTGCCGGGCTGCAGCCGCAATTTTACCGAACGCGATTTTTCGGACGAGATTGTCGATACACGGTCAACCGCCGCTGAGAAGCTGGCGGCGTCAACCTGCATGATCCGGTCATTACCACGTGGAATCACACGCGTGTAATCGGGAAAGGTCCCATCAATCAGCTTTGTCTTCAATCGCACAGCGCCAAAGCTGAATTCAGCCCGCGTGTCGGACAGGGCAATGCCAACATCCCCCTCAAAATCATCAAGAAGCTTTCGCAGCTCACCAACCGCCTTACGCGGCACAATGATTGACGGCATATCGTTGGCACCGACTGGCAGTGGCTGTTTTGTCATTGCAAGCCGATGGCCGTCCGTGGCCACAGCACACAGATCACCTGCATCGGATTTATGCAGGTAAATACCGTTCAGATAATAGCGGGTTTCCTCGGTCGAAATCGCAAACCGTGTCGCATCGATCATGTCGCGAATATCAGCGGCGGTTACAACGAACCCTCCCGGCATATCGCCAGTGGCAATTGCTGGAAAATCCTCAACAGGCAGAGTTGGTAGGCGGAAATTCGAGCGGCCGGCACTGATCATCGCATGGCCGTCGGCAACGTTGATTTCTACTTCAGCACCCTCCGGCAGTTTGCGAGCAATATCGTAAAGCAGATGCGCGGATATCGTAGTAGAGCCGCTGTTTCCAACGGCACATTCAACCTGTGTGGCAATATCCATATCCATGTCGGTTGCGGTCATCAACAACATGCCGCCCTCGGCTTGCAAAACCACATTCGCCAGAATAGGGATGGTGTTGCGCCGTTCGACAACAGACTGCACCTGGCCAAGTGGCCGCAGGAGGCTGATACGATCTATGATCAGTTTCATTGGCTGTCTCTTCTGTTTTCGTCAATTCCGGAGACAGAACAATGCCCGCAGGCATCAGTCGACCCATCAGAATGCAACACACCACAAAATATAGCATGGTTGTCACAAACAAGCATCAAAATATTGAGTTTTCAGCAAATCGACCGCGCCAATTTCTTTATAGCTCAAGCTGTTGACTTTCATTATTTTTCAACTGGCCTGAATGGCTTCAATGTGCCAACAGTGACTTCAGCAGTTGGACATCCTCTGCGATTCGGGAATCACTGGCAATAAAGCCTTCGACAGCGCGCACCGCATGCATCACTGTCGTATGGTCTCTCCCACCGAACTGGCGGCCAATTTCAGGATAGGACAGAGCGGTCAGCATCTTTGTCAAATACATGGCTACCTGCCGCGGACGCGCCACATCGCGGGAACGGCGCGCGGCAAACATCTCAGCAACACGCATGCCGTAATGCGCAGCGACTCGTTTCTGAATATCATCGACGCTGACCTGCCGGCTGCTTGACCGCAATAGATCGGCCAGCAGGTCAGCAGCGCTTTCAATTGTGATCTCACGACCAATCAAGCTGGCATGGGCAGCGATACGGGTTAACGCGCCCTCAAGCTCACGGATGTTGCTGGAAATACGATGCGCCAGAAATTCCAGCACTTTGTCAGGCACAGATATCTGTGCGCTTTCAGCCTTTGCCTGCAATATACCCAGTCGCAATTCATAATCGGCAGGATGAATGTCGGCAACCATGCCCCACCCCAAACGGGAACGTAACCTTTCTTCTAAACCTTCAAGGTCTGTCGGCGATTTGTCAGCCGAAACGATGATCTGCCGGCCATCTTCAACAAGTGCGTTAAATGTGTGGAAAAACTCTTCCTGGGTCGAATCTTTGCCACTGATGAACTGCACATCATCAATCATCAGCACATCGACTGAACGGAACTGCTCCTTGAAAGACATAGTATCACGGAAGCGCAACGCCTGAACAAAACGATACATGAATTTTTCCGCAGACAGATAAACGACATGCCGCGTTGGGTCCTGCGCGCGGATATGCCATGCGATGGCATGCATCAGATGCGTCTTACCAAGACCGACGCCGCCATAGAGGAACAGCGGGTTAAATGCAACTGAGGCCGATTCCGCCGTGCGGCGTGCCACAGCGAAGGCCAGCTCATTTGGTTTGCCGACAATAAAATTTGCAAATGTGTAACGTGGCTCGAGCCCAGCACCTAGAGGGTCCTGTGCTGGCCTCCTGGCTTGCGCAGCCGGCTTCTGCTGCGACATGCGGGGCGGATGCGAGTCCGACAGGCGGATCGCTACCTTGCGAACAGCCCCGAACTCTGCCGACGAGATCACACGCAGCCGGTCAGCATACTGACTCGTTACACGCTCTCGCGCCAGCGTTGTGCTTGCCTCTAGCGTGAGCGTCCCGTCTTCAAGGCGCCCAAAGCGCAGCGGTTTAATCCAATTGCGCCAGGCTATTTCACCAATGTCATGTCGCATGCGCGTGGTAACGCGATCCCAGGCGGCATCATGGCTTGCCGTATTTGTCGTCGCCGCGTTGGACTCGGCTGTGCCCCGGGACAGCGGATCTTTAGTGCTTCTTTGTATTATAGTGCCTTCGCCGGTCTGATTTGGGTCAGATGAAATGGTAGGCTTTCCCTCTGACATTCCGTCGGTCTCCGTGTGGTAATGGGCGTGGCGATAAGCGAAAGCGCGGCTGTCGATCCCAACCCAACGCTCTATGCCACAATACGGGGTACCAGAAGGAATAGGCAAGATGCCGAAAAGCCGAAATCACCAAATAAAGCTACCTTAATGGTAGAAATTTCGATTGACAGGATGTTCATCGCCATCGCCGCCATTAACACGTAAATCCAGTTTTTTCAGTAGCCGAATCGGACCGCAGTCAGATTGAGTCTTAACGAGCGGTCACAAGTCACGTGCAAAGAGGCAACAAACATTCTCCAGCGGAATGCCGTGATTGGGATAGCAGTTGTAACTCAACGCATGAAAAATCGCCGTGAAACAGTCAGGTCATTCGATGGGCAGGCGATTCGCGTTCAAGACGGGTCAGGCGGCAGCCTTTACCCGTGCAGCAAGGCGCGAGATCTTGCGCGATGCTGTGTTGCGATGAAGAACACCGCGGGTCACGCCACGCTGGATTTCAGGCTGGGCAACGCGCAACGCTTCACGCGCAGCATCTGAATCGCCAGCAGCGATTGCGGTCTCAACCTTTTTAATGAAGGTGCGGATGCGACTCATCCGTGCGCCGTTGATGGCGGCGCGACGGGCATTCCTGCGGATCCGTTTTTTGGCAGAAATATGGTTGGCCATAGGACCGTCCTATTCAATTCTTTAGAGGATCGGCTTATAGGATGCTTTGCACGGATTCGTCAAGTGGAATTGCGGCTTAGGATATTAGCAATTTCCAGTCTCACAAAGGACTGAGCCTAATACGCCACAGGCGGCCAGATGCCATCTCCACCTGCGAGATAACTAACACCTCACCGTCGCGCTGCCAACGGCCATCAGCGCCAGCCCAGCCGAGGCCCGCCAGCGCCGTATTATAATAGCTAATCACGGGCACATTTTCCGAAGGTCCAGTGACAAACACCTGCACGATGCGGCCTTCCGGCGAATCAAAGGCAAAGCCCAGCTGCGGTTCGATTGCCATGCCCTGCATGATTGGCAAATCACCAACCCATCCCTGTTGCGGCGTGTCTGCGGCAACCGGCGCGGCAAGGTTGATCATCGAAAAAGTGCACAAGACTGCCGCCAACGTCGCGCGGCACTGTGCACCGACATTCGCCTTGGCATGTTTTGAACCAGCGTCACCCATGCCGATAGCCTATCCTAGCGTTGACAGTCGGGACAGTAAAAACTGCGGCGCCCTGATTGGGTAATAGATCGTATGGTGCTGCTACATTCTGTGCAGGGCTGCCCGGCCCGCCCATAAACAGCCAGGCTCTGCGCAAAATAGCCAATTTCCCCTCCCGGCTGCACATGGTCTCGCAGGCTTGTGCCACCATCTGCAATCGCGCGGGTCAAGACTGTCCGGATAGCGGCCACCAGCCGTTCAGCACGGCCACCGCAAATGGTGCCGGCCTTCCGCCGGGGCGATAAGCCAGCAAGAAACAGCGCCTCACACGCATATATGTTACCAATTCCCGCAACCAAGGTCTGGTTGAGAAGCGCTGTCTTAATCGGACCGGTACGACGGTCAATAGCGGCGCTGAGGTATTGTGCAGTAAAGCTATTGCCAAGGGGTTCCGGACCCATATCAGCCAGCATCCTATGCGTCTCGCCGGAAAACAGATCCAACCAGCCAAAACGCCGCGGGTCATTAAAAGTGATCCAGTGTTGCGGTGCTCGATCAACCAGATTGTCCGACCCGGTTTCTGCCGGCGGGCTGGACATCGCCAGAACAATATGGTCGTGCTTGCCAATCGGCGGTTCTGCTTGATGGATCCGGATCGATCCCGACATGCCAAGATGTAGCAGGATGGTTTCATTCTGATCTAGCGCCACAAGCGTAAATTTTCCACGCCGGCGCAATCCGCCGACAACCCGCCCTGCAAGCCGTTCAGCCAACCGGTCTGGCAGGGGCCATCGTAAATCAGGACGGCTGACATACGCAGACAGAATGCGCCGGCCTTCCATCACCGGGACAAGGGCCCGCCTGACGGTTTCAACCTCTGGCAACTCAGGCATGCAATGCTCTTCTGCTGCGGCAATCGGAACC
>MDTC01197533.1_pt1 | contig 25354 bp, 17 predicted proteins | sample 811181 | NCBI WGS metagenome assembly MDTC01 (sample SAMN05326644, study PRJNA326480) | marine metagenome | isolation source: seawater | place: Pacific Ocean: North | collected 2011
CGTGAAACTGCTGGGTTTTCTTTTTTCGCCTCTGGTATTCGGATTGGCTTTTCTAGCGCCGTTAATCGGCCAATCGCTGCTCGCGCTGAATTGGCAAATCGCGGGCGTCGATACGATCTGGGTAGGTCTTGTGATCGGCGGCGGGCTTGGACTTATGGCGCAAATTCGTGGCTCCTGGTTTTGGGTAAGGTGATGAGCAACGTCGACTATGCACATCTAGACAACACCAGCGATATCGACAAAACCGAGCGCTTAATCGCGGCCAAGTACACGCGGATTGTGCCTTGGGGCGCTGTGGTCTGGGCCTTCAGCAATTTGGCGGTTTGGTTGTCGCTGTGGCCTCTGGTGCTGCTCGACATCATGCCGTTATGGCTGGGCTTCATCATTGCGTCCATCAACGTCAGCCTCTCTTACCTGCCCTCCCACGAGGCTCAGCACAATATCATCGCGCGTCGCGGGCAACGTCTGCGCTGGCTCAACGAATTGGTAGGTCACACCTCGGTTATTCCCTTAGCGCAGCCTTATCGAGTACTGCGCGACACCCATATGGAACACCACGCGCACACTAACGACCCGCATTTGGACCCAGATTACTCGGTTCATGCGCCGGGCGATTTCGCATTCTTGATCAACAGCATTAAACGCCGCCAACCCGGCTCCGACGCAAACCAAGATTATGCAAATGCACTGCAGCGCAAGGGTAAGAGCCATGTATTAATAGACGCGCTGGTTTATGAATTTGTGTACTTAGGATTCTTAGTCGGCATGGCGTGGAGCGGCTACGCACTTGAAGCGGCGCTGCTGTGGTGGCTACCGCGGCATATTGCACTCACCTACATTCAGTACTATTTAAGCTGGGCGCCTCACCATCCGGGCAACGCTAAGGGTCGCTATCAAAACACCCGGGGGTTCAAAAGCCAACTCGGTAATCTGCTGTCATTAGGCATGCAGTACCACATCGTACATCACCTCTACCCGCGCATTCCGCTGAGCAAAACACCCGCCGCATACAGAGAACTGAAACCTATACTGCAACAGCGCGGTTGCGATCTGGGTGATCTCTAAATCAAAGCCTAGGGCTGTCTAGCGGCCGATTAGACACTGGCATTCGTGCTCGTATCCCCTCAATATGGCGACTGAATATCGTTGGGGAGCGAGCATGGAAAAGCAAAACACAGCCTGGTTCTTGCGCGGCAATTGGGCGCCAACACAACAAGAGCACACCAGTACTGAACTCAAAATCGAAGGCAGCATTCCGCCTGAACTGAACGGCGTTTATCTGCGCACTGGGCCTAACCCAGCGTCGGGCAGCGGCGATCATTGGTTTCTTGGAGACGGCATGGTGCACGGCATTCGCCTGAGCAATGGCAACGCCGAGTGGTACCGCAACCGCTTTGTGCAAACGCCGGACATTACTGATCCGCTGACCGATCCAATGGGTGGCCTGGGCGATCTGCGCCGCGGCAAGGGCAACACCCACATCATGGCCCACAACAAAAAGATTCTATGTTTAGAAGAAGCGCACTGGCCTTGGACAATTGATGCCGATCTAAACACCGTGGGCTGCGAAAACTTTGATGGTGCACTCACCTGCTCAATGACTGCACACCCAAAAATTTGTCCGGTTACCGGCGAATTGCTGGCGTTCAGTTACTTCTCCTTCGAACAGCCTTATTTGCAGTACATTCGGGTTGGCGCAGACGGAAAGCTGAAACAAATTGAGGGCATTGAGTTACCCGAAATGGTCATGATGCATGACTTCAACATCACCGAGAACTATGTCATTTTTATGGACCTGCCGTTGGCCTTGGATCTCAACTTGCTCGCCAGCGGTATTCCATTCCGCTTCAAGCGCGAAAACCAAGCGCGCCTTGGCGTTATGCCGCGTAACGGTAGCGCTGATGATATTCGTTGGTTCGAGATCGACCCTTGTTACGTCTTCCACCAAGTAAACGCCTGGGAACAGGGCGATATCATCACCTTGTTCGTGTCTAAGCAAAATTCTGCCTTTGGCGCCGACTCTGGGGACTTTTCTGAGGTATCACGCTTGCATCGTTGGCAAATTAATCTCGCCACCGGCCAAGTAACAGAAGATAAAGTCGACGACCGCCCAGGTGACTTTGGTAGAGTAAACGACCACTTCGTTGGCCAACAAAGCCAATTTGGCTACTTAATGGCTCTAGATGGCGAAGGCAACAGTGAAGAACCAAGCTATGGCCCCAAGCTCTACCAGTACGATTTGATTAGCGGCCACTGCAACGAACACTTCTTGGGCAAAGGCACCCGCGGCGCTGAACCCGTATATGCGGCTGTCCCATCCTCCAAGGCAGAAAACGATGGTTGGGTAATGTGCTTGGTGCATAACGAGCACAACAACAAATCCAAGCTCGTCATCATCGATGCCGACAATTTTTCTGCAGCTCCGGTCGCGAGCATCGAGTTGCCCTATCCGGTGCCCTACGGCGCCCACGGCAACTGGATCGAGGATCGACAGCTGAATTAATCGCGTGGTTTATTCTCCCAACAAACCGACCGCATAGTAGGAATCCACAGTGTCTCTGACGGTGGTTTCTAAATCGAAAGTCTCCAGACCGAGCTCTTGCTTGGCCAGCAGACAGTATGCCCGTGGCGCGTCATAAGTCGGCTTTGCTGGAACCTCGTCATTATCTGCCTGCATAGGCTCGCCACCGATTTCGTCAACCATTGGGAACAGCGATTCCAGCAGCGCTTGCAACTGCCAAGTAAATAACTCACCGCTGCGATCCGCGGCCGCCAAGATATAACGACTGCCATTCGCGCCCTGGGTGGTCTCCATACATAAACGATGCGCACGCGCGACATCGCGCACATCCACACAATTCCACAACATCCGACCTTCGCGCCCACCTTTGTAGGGCTGCCCTTGCATCATACGTTTGATGTGATTTTGCCAGCTCCAGCCTTGGTCGTTGTTACTCGCAATCAGCGGCCCAATAACGTGTAAGGGTAAAATCGCCAGCGCTTCAAAGCCGCCATTAGCCTCGGCTTCGGCATAAATGAGTTTTTCGGTGTTAGCTTTGGCCATGGCATAAGCAATGTCGCGATCTTTCGCTATTTGCTCATCGCTCCAGCGACCCTTATACGCGTCTACATTATCTCCACACCAATCTTTTTCGGTGAACACATAGCCTTCGGGACGCGGATGACCAACAGCCGCAAAAGACGAGGTGAAGACAAATCGTTTAACGCTCCCTGAACGCTTTACCGACTCGATAACATGCGCGTTTTCCTTAAAGCAGCCGTCGTAGACCTGTTGCGGGGTTTCGCGGTTAAAGCCCACCGTTGCACCCGCATGGATAACCGCAGAGCAGCCCTTAAAGGCCTCGTCATAACTGTTAGGCTTAAACAGATCAGCCTCGTATAACGACACGTGACCTCGCAAACCGTCATTGTTCAGATCGAGTAAGTGCGCGGTCTTTGCCGGATTACTGGCATCGCGCACGCAAGCACGCACCTCGTAACCCTGTTCCATACAATCGTGAACAATCCAAGAGCCGATATAACCACTGGCACCGGTTACCGCGACCGGTCCATCCGCTGGCGACACTGCGTATTTATGAGCAGACATATTCCCTCCCCGAAAAAAAATTCCCGTAACCCGTTCAGTTGCTATTGCGCTCGCGCCAAATCGCCCAACCGTGCCGCAGCGCCTCAAAATGGCGGCCATTCAACAGCGCTAACAGACAATCAATTTGCGCAAAACTGACTTTGCCGCGCTGAAACAACACAATCGCCCGCAATGGCATATTTTCGGCCATTTCGGTAAACATTTTGCGCGTGGTCTCATCGGCATTAGCCAAGCCCATACCGCCCATAAAGGCCTTGGTCAGCTTCGTCCGAAGCTTAGAGCCTAACCATGTTGCACCCAGTTCACCTACGGAAGAATTGCGGTGGAAAGGCCGAGCCGTCTCTCGTTGCGGTATGGGCGCATTCAACATTTGCGCAAACACCGGGTCAGAGACAGCTAATCCTTGCGACGCATCTGCAGGCAAAAAATCTGGGGCTGACACCCCGGCGGCTAAGCTGCTGGGAACATCCACCGAAGCTACGTTAAGCATTTTCATCAGGCGAATGTCTCGACTGGACACGCCAATACGCAACTCCACCGGCCCAGCTTCCAATACCCAACCTTGTGTTCCATGGTCAAAAATCTGAAAGCTGTCCGGCGACAACGTGATGTCCACCGAGCCTGTGGCTCCCGCGGCCAAGTGCAGCTTGGCAAATCCGCAAAGCTCTTGCTCGGGACGATGCACCGTACTGTTTTTTACATGGCGATAGACCTGCACCACTTCTGCCCCTGCCACGGCGCCAGTATTTTGCACCGCTACTGTTAACGTGACTGAGCGCTGAGCCGTCAACGTGTCGTTTGATAGGGTGGCTTGCGGCAGATCAAAGCGGGTGTAGCTCAGACCATGACCAAAGGGAAATAACACCGATCTCTGCGCGGTGTCAAAGTAGCGATAGCCAACATATAAACCTTCACGATATTGCATCTGCCGATACGCACCGGGAAACCAGGGCTGCGACGGAATATCCGCCAGTCGCTCGGCAAAGGTTTCCGCCAATTTACCGCTGGGGTTTTGCTTGCCCATCAACACATCAGCAATACCACCACCTGCAGCTTGACCGCCGAGATAGGCCTCTAGCACTGCGCTGACCTGATCCACCCAGGGCATTTCCACCGGTGCTCCATTGGCAAGCACAACAACCGTACGTGGATTGGCTGCAGCCACCGCCTGAATCAACGCGTCGTGCTGTGGCGGTAACTGCATGTGCTCGCGGTCGAAACCCTCGGATTCGTAAATACCCGGCAGTCCCACAAAAACCACGGCCACCTTAGCTGCAGCAGCAGCGCTCACCGCCTCGTCGATCAGCGCTTGGTCTGGCTCACTGTAAACGGGGTCGTAACCCGCAGCATAAGTTATCAATTCCGTATACTCAGCCAACGCCGCTGCTAGGGTATCGATCTGGATCGGACGCACCTGAGAACTGCCTGCACCTTGGAACCTAGGCTTTTCCGCAAAGGCGCCGATCAACGCAATAGACTGCTGTGTTGACAGCGGCAACAATTCATCATCGTTCTTCAGCAACACACAACATTGCGCAGCTGTATCTCGAGCGAGTTCGTGCTGGACATCGGGGTCGGCGGTGATCGACGGGGTTTGTCGATCTTTCGCCGACAGACTCAAAGCTACGTTGCGCGCAATAGCGCGATCTAATACCGCCTCATCTAATTCGCCCGCCTGCACTGCGGCGGCCACCAGATCATCGGTAATGCCGCCACTGTTGGGCATCTCTAAATCAAGCCCAGCTCTAACGCCAAGCACTCGGTCGTTGGTCGCGCCCCAATCCGTCATGACCGCACCGTCAAAACCCCATTCTTCTCGCAACACTTGATTCAATAGCCAGTCATGTTCGCTGCAATACACGCCGTTTAGGCGGTTATACGCGCACATTACGGTCCACGGCCGTGAAGTCTTAACCGCAATCTCAAAACCTTTTAGATATATCTCTCGTAGGGTTCGATCGTCGACAATGGCGTCCATGTACATGCGACCGCGCTCTTGGTTGTTGACCGCAAAGTGTTTTAAACAGGCGCCCACGCCCTGCGATTGAATACCTCGAACCAAACTGGCTGCAATGTGTCCGTTTAAGAATGGATCCTCCGAGAAGTATTCAAAATTACGCCCACACAAAGGATTACGCTTGATATTCAGGCCCGGGCCCAATAACACACTAACCTCTTCATCCACACACGTCTGACCAAGGGCCTCACCGACCCGCTCGATAAGCGCTGTATCCCACGAACTGGCCAAAGCCGACGCCGTCGGGAAGCAGGTTGCGGCAACGCTGCGATGGGCACCAAGGTGGTCTGCCTTTTGCGCCTGCTTACGCAGCCCATGCGGGCCATCCGTGACCATAATTTTGTCGACACCCAATCGCGGCAAATCCGCCAAGTGCCAAAAATCCTGACCAGAACAAAACTCGGCCTTTTCAGCCAACGTCATCTGGCCGACTAACGCTTCAGCCGCGGCAAGCGCGTCTGCAGAAAACGGATGATTCACAGTCCGAGCACCAACTTAGCCATAATATTTCGCTGCACCTCGTCGCTACCGCCAGCAATAGAACTGGCTCGAAAGTTAAAATAATTAGTAAACGCCATCGCCCCCTGCTCTGGGCCGATCATCGCAGAATTGCTGCCTACCGAGCGCGCCTGGGGCTGATGCACCCCTGCATAGTGACCCGTAGCGATCACTGCTAACTCGCTAATCTGTTGTTGCATCTTGGCCGACAAAGCCTTCATTACCGACGACTCTGGTCCCGGATTTTGGCCTTTCGACAGCGCGGCCATCAATCTAAATTCTGTATATTGGATGGCTTCCAACTGCACTTCCGCCTCTTCCAGTTGCCGCTTAAACGCTGGATCTTGCGCAACAGTGCCCGTATCTAGAGCAATCGACTCAGCCAGTTTACGTACCCTTTGCAGCGACACTTTACGTGCGGCATTACCACCAGTGGAACCCCCACGTTCAAACTCCAAAAGATACTTTGCGACCTGCCAGCCTTTATTCTCTGCACCAACGATATTGCGCTTGGACACTCTAACGTCGTCAAAAAACACCTGATTCACCTCGTGACTGCCCGACGCAAAGACGATGGGTTCGACCCGCACACCCGGGCTGTGCATATCCATCAGCAGAAACGTAATGCCTTCTTGGGGCTTACCGCTGTCATCACTACGCACAAGCAGAAACATTTTGTTTGCGTAATGCGCATGAGATGTCCAGATTTTGCTGCCATTAAGGACAAAATCATCGCCATCTGAAGTTGCCCGTAATTTCAGGCTGGCTAAATCAGAACCAGAACCGGGCTCTGAGTAGCCCTGACACCAATAGTCTTCGCCTGAGAGAATGCGCGGCAGGTATTCGTCTTTCTGCGCTTGCGTACCACAGCCAATCAGCATCGGGCCGCACATGCCCAACCCCATAGGCGCCGTATCTGGAGCATGGGCTTGAGCTTTCTCGATGGACCAAATGTAACGCTGCATCAAATCCCACCCGGTACCGCCGTACTCTTGCGGCCAGCTCGGGGCGATCCAGCCCTGTTTGTGCAAAATACGGTGCCAGACAATATTGTGCTCATAGTCTAGAAAAATACCCGGACACAACCGCTGCGCGTCGCGAAGATCATCGGTTAAGTTGTCGTCAAGAAACCGCCGAACCTCATCGCGAAACGCCTCATAATGTGGCGCAAATCCTATATCCATGCCTCTCTCCCAAAAAACCACAACGCGCCGAGCACGCAACTCCCATTGCCACCCCGCATTCAACCGCGCTCAATTCGATTCGATACCCCCTACACAGAGGTACTTGATCTCTAAATAATCATCCAGTCCATAGCGCGAACCCTCGCGCCCGTTGCCTGATTCTTTAACCCCGCCGAACGGCGCCATTTCGTTCGACACAATACCTTCATTTATGCCGACAATACCGTATTCCAGCGCCTCCGCGACCCGCACCATACGCGCGGCATCAGCCGTATAAAAATACGCCGCCAGACCGGCCTGAGTGTCGTTCGCCAGGTGAATCGCCTCGGCCTCTGAACTGAAGCGCAGTAACGGCGCGACCGGACCAAAAATTTCTTCTTGGGCGACACGCATTAGCGGAGTCACGTCCGTCAAGACCCCTGGCTCAATAAAGCCCGCACCCAAACTGGATGGCCCACACCCACACCGGACACGCGCGCCGTGCGCCAGCGCATCGCTTACCAAACTGGCAACCTTATCGGCGGCACCCTGATGAATCAGCGGTCCCATCGTAATGCCTTCATTGCTGCCGTCGCCTAGAGCGAACGCCTGCGCACTGCGCACCAGCTTATCGGCAAAGGCGTCGTATATGTCGTCTTGCACAAGAATACGATTAGCGCACACGCAGGTCTGTCCGGCATTGCGGTATTTTGACGCCACCGCACCGGCCACCGCCGCATCCAGATCCGCATCAGCGAAGACGATAAATGGCGCGTTACCGCCCAATTCCATCGTTGTTCGCTTCATCGTGGCTGCGCAGTCGGCGGCCAGAATTTTACCTACACGGGTCGAACCCGTGAACGTCAGCTTACGCACCTTGGTGCTGCGTGTAAGCGCCTGACCGATCTCCTCAGTTCGGCCACACAGCACATTAATGACGCCGCCCGGAATACCCGCCTGCATCGCAAGATCGGCAAGCGCCAGCGCCGACAATGGCGTTTCATTCGCGGGCTTGCAGACTACAGTACATCCGGCGGCCAAAGCCGGCGCAATTTTGCGCGCCAACATAGCATTGGGGAAATTCCATGGCGTAATGCACGCCACAACCCCAACGGGCTGCTTCAGCGTAATGATGCGCTTGTCTGCACTGGGCCCGGGAATCGTGTCACCATAGATGCGTTTTGCTTCTTCGCTAAACCATTCAATATAGCTGGCACCGTAGGCAATCTCGCCCCTGGCCTCAACCAACGGTTTACCCTGCTCCAGAGTCAACAATTGCGCTAACGTTTCCTGCTGCGCCATAACCAGATCAAACCAGCGCCGCAACAAATCCGCCTTGTCTTTCGCTGGCCGTGCTGCCCATTCGATCTGCGCTTTACTGGCGGCATCAATGGCCGCATCTGTTTCGTCGGCACCACAGTTAGCGACCTCAGCGATGATCTCTTGATTCACAGGATTGACCACAGCAAAGGCGCTGCCATCGTTGGCAGGCACCCATGCGCCATTAATCAGCGCCCGGGATTTCAGCCAATCTGGAAGTGCCAAATCTGTCATCACGCGGCTTAGCGCCGGCCCTGAAGAATCAGTTCAACCAGCCGTTCGCCATGGGTGTTTTGCGGAAAATGCCCGGCTTCAGCAATGGCATCGAAAGGCGCATTCATTTGCTGCGCCCATTGGCGCCCCCAACTCTCAACAAAAACATCATCCGCGCAGCCCCAAATAAAATGGCAACTCTTATTCCAGCGTAAAAGTGTTTGGTAGTGCAAGGTTTGCGCAGCAGCATTGCCATTATGGTAACTGTCCAGAGGAATCGATAAGGGAAAGCGCCGAAACCCATTATATCCCGCATCAGGCAGACCTCTGTAGGGCGCAGAAAAACCCTGATACATCGTCGCCGCCGCACCACTCAACTCAGGATCTTTACCCTGCATGAACGCTGGCACGTATTGTTCTCGGGACATAAGTCCAGCCGACATGACCATCATCAAACCCAAATCAGGCTCGGAGCGATCGAAATTGCCGCCCGTATGCCAATTCGCGTTCCAACGCCTTATGCCTTCGGAGTACTCGTACTCCGGATGGTGTAACCACGTATTCATTATCACTAAGTGATCAAAGCGTTCGGGCATCATCGCCGCCTGAGCCAAACCGGTAGGGCCACCCCAGTCCTGGCACACTAGGGAAATATTACGCAAATCCAGTTCGACAATAAGCGAGGTTAATACTTCTGTATGCCGCGCGATGGTGTACCAATGCAAATCCGTAGGTTTATCCGAACGGCCAAAGCCTAGATGGTCTGGCGCAATGCATCGGTAACCGGCGGCTACTAGCCCAGGAATCATATTTCGGTAGAGATAAGACCAAGTCGGCATGCCATGCATGAGCAGCATTACCGGAGCGTCTTTTGGGCCTTCGTCCACATAGTGCATGCGTAGGTCCTGCCACACGTGGTAGTTGGGCGCATAGGTAAAATCCGGCAAATTCTGAAAATTTTCCTCTACAGTACGCACAAACTCTGTCATTTCACCGTCCTCCTCAACGTCTCGTTCTAGACCGACCTATTTAGGGCGCGACTCAGCACATCATCACCAACACCAATGAACGAAATATATCTCGGCTCAACGTGCTTTGCGCGAACAGTTTACAGCGCCGGCAGCGCGCATAGATAGCCGCCGCCAACGGCGCAGCGGCGATAAACAGCCACCACTCGTCTGAACCGGCGGACAAAGTCAATTGCTCAGACTTCGCGACCTTGGTTATGCTGTGACAAACGCCGTCAACGGTCAGAACATCTATGAACAAGAAGCCGCTATGAATGCACCCACTGCCCAACACGAGGTCGCTAACGACGTGCTCGACGCCATCGACTATTGCTATGAGCAGGGCTGGACCGACGGCCTGCCTGTCGTACCCCCAGAAACCAGTCGCGTTGCCGCCATGCTGCAAATGGAGGGACGGCCGCCAGAAACCGTAATCGCCCATCATCCGGCCACGCAAATCGATCTGACCTTACAAGGGGCAGCGGTCAACGCCGTCATGGCGGGGTGTTTGCCCGAGTACTTTCCTGTTTTGGTCGCAGCATTTGAAGCCATGGCAAAACCACCCTTTAACTTTCACGGCAGTACCGCCAGCACCGGGGGTTCTGCGCCCCTGTTAGTGGTCAGCGGCCCGATTGTCGATGATATCGGCATGAACGCTGGAGTAAATCTATTCGGCCCCGGCAACCGGGCTAACGCGACTATTGGTCGAGCGGTGCGTCTGATCATTTTGAATATATTCCGCATGACTCCAGGCATTGCTGACAAATCTACTCAAGGTAACCCCGGTAAATACAGTTTTTGTATTGCTGAACGAGCAGATAAAACGCCGTGGCAATGCCTGAACGAGGAACTCGGGTATCCACAAGAAATCAGCTCCGTGACTGTTTTCGCTGGAGGCGGGTTCGTCAACGTAGAGAACCATGGCGGCCAAAGTGCCGAGGCTGTGCTGGAAACGATCGCGGACGCCATGGCCAACTGCGGTTGCATCAGCATCGGCCAAAGTGCCGTGATTCTGTCTCCAGAACACGCCGAAATTATCGCCACCAGCAACTTCAGCAAATCCGACACGCGCCAATTTTTGTTCGAGCATGCTTCGCGTACCGAGGACACTTTGCGGCGGATCGGTAAATTCAGCCCTCGCGAATACGCCTTGCAAGCGCGTGAAGATTGTCACCGCGGCTTAAGCGCGGACGATATATTACTGGTGGTTGGCGGCGGCGACGCCGGCGGTCATTCATCCTTCATTCCCTCGTGGAGCCGCACCCGCGGGTCAATGATGCAAAGCGAGGCCATCGGCGTCTGCATCGATTGCTGACTACAAGCCGCGCACACATCAAACCAATTTAAGGAACGAACCATGCAACTCATAGACCCCACCGCAAAGAGCCCGACTCAAAATCATCAATTCGCCCCGCGTTTAACCTCATTGGCGAATAAACGCATCGCATTGTTGTCTAACGGCAAAGCCAACGCGCGGCCACTGCTATTGAAAACTGCTGAGCTTTTCCGTCTGCATGATCAATGCGAAGTGCTTACCGATATGGTATTCAAAAGCAACGCCAGCGCACCAGCAGAAGACGGTGTAATCGCAAGCTTGGCGGCACACAGCGACATATTGATCACCGCCAACGGCGACTGAGGTTCTTGTTCGACGTGCAGTTTGCACGACGGCATTATCTACGAGCAATTCGGCAAACCCGCGGTCGTATTGTGTACAACGCCCTTCGAGGTCACCGCAAAAAACATCGCACGCATGCTGGGTCTGCCCGACTACCCGTTTGCGCTGCTGCAGCATCCACTTGGAAGCTGCACCGAACAACAAATCGATGCCCGCGCCGCAGACGCTTATCAGCAAGCTAAACAGATTTTATTAGCCACCAACTAGACCGATCAATGTCTACGGCTGAGGCTTGCGGGCTATAAGCCTGCGGCCTGCCAATCAGTGTTAATGACACTCTCAAGCATCGGAAACTGTTGGCGGTAGGATTGATCTAAAAGCGACGCGGACTGATTAATACTCAAGGTCGCTTGGCGCTGCCCATAAGATGGCCACGCTTGTCCCGCGACTTCGGGGCTGCCTGAAGCGGCAAACGCTACCCAAGCCTTACGCATAAACTCAGCCGTTTTATCGTAATCGGTAAAGCCCGCAAAAAACGGTAACGGCAAGCCGTTACCAAACACCATCAAATCGAGGGCATGAGCAGCGCCGATAAATGGCGACGACCATTCGAACAAATACAGATAAGTGCTCTGTCCTGAATAGCGCTGATGGCCTTCGGCAATACGCAAACTTGGCACTCGAAACCACATGTCACCGACAGCGACGTTAAAACACTCCTGCGCGTCCAACTCCGGCCGTAGTTCCTGATATCGAGCCAAAACCTCGGACCAACGTGCGCCCGCCACCGCAACCACCTGCTGCGCACGGCGGTCGAATTGACTGCCCTGAAGATCCAGCAGCAGCGAAAAAAGATTCCCTTCGTCGCGGCAGGTGCCGATCAAATAATCAATATCCAAGCCAATCCCATAATGCGGCGCGTCGACCGGATGAACAGGCATATGTTCATTGAGTACCGGCAGATAGATCTGCGGTTGCGCCCACTCCACACGCGCATCGAGATCGGGATACAAATCGACAAATTGTTGCCAAGGCACCTGACGTAGGGCATCCAGATCACCGCGTTGCACGTTCAACTGGTTAGTCACATGGCGAGCAATCGCCGTTGCCGTAACAGGCCGCTGAACCGCATGTCCGCCGCTTTGCAATATCGCTTTATGCACGAGACCCGCACAGCCGGGCGTCGCAATGGCTGCTTGCGTCGCCGCAGAACCACCCGATTCGCCGAATAAAGTAACGTTGTTTGGATTGCCGCCAAAGGCTTGGATGTTGTCCGCTACCCACTGCAACACACAAATCAGATCTTGCATGCCGAGATTCCCCGGACCAACGCCATCACCGAACAACTCTTCCAAATATAAAAAACCCTCGGCGCCTAAGCGCCGATTACAGGTCACCAACACCACGCCTTCACGGGCAAAATGCCCACCGTCATACAGAGCATTCGCGCCGCTACCAGAAATCTGCCCACCCCCATGCGCCCAAACCATGACCGGAAGATCACGCGCGCCGGGATCAGGCGTCCAGATGTTTAAATTCAGACAGTCTTCGCCCTCGAGCAGCGCCGCAGATGCCATGCCACCTGTTTGCGGGCAAATCTGGCCATAGCCCGTCGCTTGCATAACACCCGACCAAGGGTCGCGTCGTACCGGCGCGCGCCAACGCCGCTCGCCAAAGGGCGGCTGGGCATAAGGAATACCCAAAAACTGATGAACTCCAGCCACAATATGGCCTTGCAGTTTCCCTGCTGGCGCAGCAACAACCGCCGACCGTGTGGGTTGGGGTGCACTGCAACCGCCACCAATCAGCAGCGTTGTCGCCGCACTGCCAAGGATGAATTCTCGTCGGTTCATGCTGACCTCAATTTCCCGCCACGACCAGTCGCAGCCTATCGGTTCAAACGCGCTGTTGCCTCCGGCGGCCTAGGCGTGTTTAGAAAGGTGGCAACAAAGTGCACTAATACAACCAGCGCAAGATCCCCTGACTGCGCCAACAGCCGACTCAGGCCTAGTCCACCCAAAGCCGTGAAAACACAGTGGCTGAACTTCCAACGCAAAGTATAGTAATGAATCGCACCAAAAATTAGATTACTGATCAACACGCCCGCCACCTGCCCAAGATGCGATTCAAGGACAACCGGCAGATACAACCTAAAGGCAACTTCTTCCACCACCGAGATATAAAACAGGTAACCCACCCATAACCACTGCCTGCCGTCCAAGCCGTAGTCACGCCATTTCAAGTACGCCGTAAAGGCCCCTAAAATCACCACCACTGCGAGTACAAAGACGCCCGGGCTCTGCCAAACAAAATACAGAGCGTCCTCAAGTGCTGACCCGTCTTGCACCAACAACAAAACCATGGCGGCACAGCCCATCAACGCACCATGCCGATAAAGTACCTGCGCGAAGGAGCTTACGGGGGTCGTGTCGGGACTGTAATCTCGCTGCAATCGACCCATATTGTTATGCCTCCAAGGCTTGGAAAATTTACACGCACCTCGAACCTAAAGGTGTCGAAGCACTGGGTCGCGATGCCGGCAGAGGATGTGACCTATGCACTATTTTTAATGGCAGACATCGCGGCGGCAGATTTTTACCACGAAAGCCCCTTAGTGCGCTTTATATTCTTAGTCCGCTTGATCCCTTGACCAGCTCATTAGCACACCCTACATTGCCGCAGACGTGGCTTAGCCCGCGCTGCTTTTCCTTTGGTTCTTTGGTCTGCGAGGGGTTTGATGAATTTACTTGGTTTCTCTCGAGTGTTCGCGGTCGCACTGTTGCTATGTCTTACCATGCGGGCGCAGAGCGCAGACCCAGACTTCCAGCCCAAGTTTCCACGCACTATGTCTTGGAGCGCCTACAACCTTGGTACCACCGGTTACAACCAAGCCGTGGCAATCGGTAAAGCCCTTAAGGACAACTACAATGTCAATCTGCGAGTTTTACCCGGCAAAAACGACGTGTCGCGACTGTTGCCACTGCAGCGCGGCCGGGTACAGTTTTCTGCCAACGGCGTCGCCACCTATTTCGGCCAAGAAGGCGTATTTCAGTTCGCCGGCAAAATCTGGGGCCCATTGCCGTTACGGCTGGTCATAGCGTCTCATGGCGACAGTAATCAAGCACTGGGCGTGGCCAATGACTTAGGCATCAAAAGTTACGCCGATTTGCGCGGCAAACGTGTGCCCTACGTGCGCGGCGCACCAGCACTGAATGTGACCACCGAGGCCTTTCTAGCCTGCGGCGGTTTGACGTGGGACGATGTGGAACGTGTCGATTTTCCAGGCTACAACGCCATGTGGACAGGTATCGTAAACGGTCAAGTGGATGCGGCTTACGCCACAACAGTGTCTGGCCCCACGCGTAAGCTCGAAGCCTCACCACGAGGCATTTTTTGGCCTGCTGCCCCCCACGACGATGACGGCTGCTGGAAACGCATGGCCGATGTGGTGCCGTTTATGCAAAAACACGTAGCGACGCGCGGCGCAGCGATCTCTGAGGATAACCCTCACGAGGGCGCGACCTACCCTTATCCCATGCTCATAACCTTGGCTGAGCAAGACGAACAAATCGTGCATGACTTGGCCAAGGCAATACACATTCATTACGAAGAATACAAAAATGCAGATCCAGGCAGTATCGGCTGGGCTATGGAGCGACAGAATTTTCGGTGGGTGGTGCCGTTTCACGAAGGCGCTGTGCGCTATTTTAAATCCATCGGGGTCTGGAGCGACGACGACGACGACCACAACGCTCGACTGATCCAACGCCAAGCCGTATTGGCGACGGCTTGGCAGGCACATGAAGCCGAGGATCCGGACGACTTTAGCGCGGCGTGGATGATTCGCCGAGCCGCCGCACTCGACGCGGCCGGGTTTGATCCAATCTGGCGCTAACCCGCCACACCGCCACATGCAAACAACATCGCTTTCAGCCCTTCGCGGCATAGTGGCCACGCTGGCCACCTTGGCACTGTTGCTGGCCATGGACACGTTGCGCCTGTTCGGCGATCAGCAGTGGCTGCAGAGTCTTATTGGCATAGAAACCCAATACTTTTACGCGTTAGCCGCTCTGTTAGCGCCGTGGGCATTTATTGTTTATCCAAGCAAGCCATGGATCGACTGGCCCTTAGTTGTCTTAAGTGTCGGGGTTTTGTGCGGCTTTTTTGTCACCGCCGAGCAAGCGTTGGATGAGGCTTGGGAGTTCGCCGCCCCAGACTTGGCCGTCTACGGAGCCATGGCCTTATGGATCATCATATTAGAAGCATTACGGCGCGCAGCAGGTTGGCCGCTGTGCATCATCGCCGGTGTATTTTCCGTACTGCCTGTGATCACCGAATACATGCCCGGCCCGTTGAGCGGCCTGCCGTCCTCTTGGGCAGAGACCGCGTCCTATCACTTCCTTTCGATTGAGAGCGTATTCGGTCTGCCTTTCCGCGCCTTTGCCGAACTGGTGATCGGCTTTGTGGTTTTCGGCGTGGTGCTCCAACACACGGGCGGCGGTCAATTTTTTCTTGACCTCGCTTTTGCACTGCTGGGCAAGCAACGCGGAGGGCCTGCTAAGGTCGCTATCGTCTCGAGCGGCTTGATGGGTTCAATGAGCGGCAGCGTGGTCACCAATGTGCTCACCACCGGCCAACTGACGATCCCAGCGATGCGCAAATCCGGCATGGCACCCCATGTCGCGGGCGGCGTGGAGGCGTGCGCCTCCACCGGTGGCGTATTGTTGCCACCAATCATGGGCTCCACCGCTTTTGTAATGGCGACCTTACTGGACATCGCTTACATCGATGTCGCAGCAGCGGCCGCATTGCCGGCGGCGCTCTACTTCGCCAGCCTGTATCTGCAAATCGACGCCTTTGCAGGACGCGAGGGCATCACTGGCTTAGCCCTAGAGGACATACCGAACTTACGTAAAACCCTCGCTGAAGGTTGGTTTTATCTGGGCGCGTTTGCGTTGCTGATCTTCTTATTGATTTTTCTGCAACGCGAATCGATCGCGCCGTACTACGCCACCGCAGCGTTGTTAATTCTGAATCAATTCTCTAAGACTCATCGTTTCAATGCCAGTGCCGCTGTCGATTTAATGTACGCCGTCGGCAAGTTACTGATTGAACTCGTGGTCGTGCTGGCTGGAGTGGGGCTTATTGTCGGCTCATTGTCGCTCACCGGATTAAGCGGCACCCTCGTGAATGACCTGCTGAGCCTAGCTGGTGACGACATCGGCCTGCTTCTATTTATGGGGGCAGCCACCAGTTTTGTACTCGGTATCGGCATGACTGTGACCGCGGCTTATATATTTTTAGCGGTCGTCTTAGCGCCGGCTCTGGTGAGTCAAAATCTCAACCCTCTAAGTGTGCATTTATTTATCTTGTATTGGGCAATGCTGTCTTACATCACACCGCCGGTTGCTCTAGGTGCCTATGCTGCGGCTTCTATTGCCGAGTCTAATCCACTGCAAACAGGCCTCGCCGCAATGCGCATGGGCAGCATCATCTACATCATTCCGTTTATTTTCGTACTCGACGTGGCCTTTATTCTGCAAAGCGATTGGTACACGTCTTTGCAGGCCTTTGCCGAAGCTTTGCTAGGCACGTGGTTGATCTGCTCTGGCCTGCAAGGTTACCTGGCGGGATTGGGTCGTATGCACTCTGCCCTAACCCGCTGGCTGATCGCTCTCGGTGGGCTGGCGATTGCGTTACCGCAATTAAATTGGGTACTACAGAACCCGCCGTCAAACCTAACGGGTTTTGTCGCCGGCGCCATTCTCGTTGGTACAGCGCTAATCAGCCACCGTCTGCGCAGTCGCGAGAGTTCCCAAAGCTCATGACACACGGCGCTTTATGAAACTGTTTTTTGGCCATGACGGCGATCCGCTGTTTTCATCCAAACGTGTCGCCGCCAACTTTATTGTCTTGGTGCTGTGTTCTCAGTTCGCGTTTTCTGTGCTCGCTATGAAAGGCGCACTGCTGCCACAAATGTTGGAGCTGTGGCAAATCTCGAAAACCCAATTTGGCCTACTGATGTCCATCTACGGCATTGTGCATAACGTCTTTTATGTGGCTTTGGCTTGGGCCCAGGATCGGTTTTCGCCGCGGGTGCTGATCCCGGTGAATATGGTATTCGGCGGCGTAACGACATTTTTTCTGGGTCAGACCAACGACTTCGCGACTCTGTGCTTTTTGTTCGTGATGTTGTCGTTATGGTGTGAGGGGGCATTTTGGCCCGCCATATTGTCCAGCGTTCGTAAATCGACTTCTGACAGCAACCAAGGCAAAATTTTTGGGCTGCTCGAAGGTGGGCGGGGCGGCATTGAACTGCTCCAAAATGCGCTCACCGTAGGACTCTACACCTACCTCGGCTACCGCCTGTTGGGCTTAGAAATCGCCTTTATGGTTAACGCCGTGTTAATGATTGTTCTGGGTATCGCGGCCTGGTTTATGTTGCCCACGGCAACCTTGCTGAAATCCGGTAGCGACCAGAACGCCGCCAATCGCGAGGTTCTGGCGGGCATGTCGATGACGCTACGTCTGCCGGAGGTTTGGCTGGCGGGCTTTGCAGGCTTCAGCGTTTATCTCGCCTACACCTCTATGCCGTTTTTTCTAACTTATTTGCAAGATCTGCACGCGCTCCCAGTGCTGGCCATTTCTATCTTTGGCATCGTTTCAACATCTGCCGGGCGCATAGGCATTGCGTTGCCTTCAGGTTTTATTGCCGATCGTTTTTTGGGCGGCGCCAGCGGCGGCCTGCGTCTGGGATTATTAGGAGTAGCGATCATCGCGGCTGCGACCATAGCACTCACTCTGGGCGGCGGCGGCGCTTGGGCAGCCATGGCGCTTATGAGCATACTCTCCGTGTTGTTCTTTTTTATGCGTGCTTTGTATTTCGCGCCTTTTGGCCAGATGGGATTACCGCCGCGATTTTCTGGATCAGTCATCGCAATGGCAGCATTTATAATCTATTTGCCATCCTCTTTCGCCTACCTGTTGTGGGGGTTCATTCTCGACAACTTCCCAGGCCCTCTGGGTTACGCCTTAATGTTCGGCACACTCGGCTCGATGGCTGTGATCGGTGCCTGGGTCGCACATTGCTTGCACGGCCGCATTGTCGGCGGCACCGCCCAACGGATCAGCGCACGCCTTGCAGCACTCGACGCGCAACTGGGCCTTGCCGGTGACGAAAAGACCCTGAGCGCGTTGGTGGATGCGAACAAGACCTAGCGCAGCATAAGCGCTTTCAGCAGCTGCCTTTAGGCTTTACGCGTCAAGCTTGAACTTACCCTGCATAACAAAGGAATGCCCAGGGAATGTGCAGAAAAACGTGTAATCGCCACCGACGACCAGATCAGCAACAGAAAATTCCACACTCGTAGACTCGCCACCGCCGATGATTGCGGTCGCCGCTATAACCCTTGCATCGCCGCTCTTAACGTAGCCGCTGGCTGCCCCGGCGGTCATGCCATCTCCGGCCACGCCCTGCACATCAGAAGTTTTGGCAAGCACCCAATTGTGGCCCATAACCTGCGCGTTCAGGTTGCCCACATGGTTAAGGGTTACCTTAACCGTCGAGCAGGCCGCTGAGGCAGACATTTCCGCAACATCAAACTTCAACAAATCGCCAGCGCCGACGGTGAATTCGCAATCCGCAGCGAGCACAGGTTGAGCGACCGCTGCAGCGAAAAGTAGGGCGGTGATACGAAACATAATTTTCATGGTGACATCCTTTGAGTGTATGGAAGAGGCGGCGGTGCGCGGTTGCTGCGCAGCCCCAAGACGGCCGTAACTCTATACCTGTTGCAGCCATATCACAGGACTTCGCGACAGGCATCTAGTACGTCTACTTTTTGTCGAAGGCCTACGAACAGTTGTCCACAATCAGAACAAGCCTATTGGCATGGTTGCTTAGTTGCTAAAGGTCCAGTTCTCAATCACATCAACCTCATCACGCTGCAATTTCACAGTGTAGTAATCGCCGGTCAACCAAGCGGGGTAGTGATTTGTCGCCAGCGGCGAGCCCGCGCGCCCCCCATTACCCCCGGCAATGACAAAGCGCGCTCGGGTCGTGTCGCCCAGATCCACCACCAACCGATACGCTGGACCGTGGTAAACCCGGCACGCAATCTCACTGTTTCCGTCGACAGCAACGCCCGGCCCTTTGCCCATATGCATAGCCATTCCCAGCGTTGTCGCACTGCCACCAATTTCGTCAGGACCCACACTCATTGCCGCCCAAGCGGAATGGTTCTGAAGACGATGCGCGAACGCCACTTTATGTAGATCGCCCCAACGCCAACGCTGAGGGTCGGCTCCCAAGCTCTGCTTAACCCGCGTCACCACCTCCGCCATTTCTGCACAAATGGTCTCGGTCAATAACTCAGCATGGGGCGCCCAAGGCGAACCCGCCCGCATAAAACTCGCAATATCAAAGCGATTAAGCCCAGGCGCCGCCGCCGGCAGCAGCTTGATTAGATCATCCTGCAGCGCGGCGAGCATAAACTTACGCGGCCAAAATCGATCCAAAAACGGGTAATACAAACAGGCGGCTGCAGAATCCGCTGTAGCCTGCAGATCCCAGGTTTCAAGTACCTGTACCGCAAGCTGAACGTCGGGCTCGGCGCTGGCACGCAGCACGCTCAGTAAGTCTGGGAGCACCTGCCGCGCGCGCAGGTCGGTCAGATCCAGTTGCATCTGACAAAAATCAGCGACGTTGAATTTGGGTTTTTGACCCAACAATTCGCGAATGCGGTCGGCACGAGCGCTGTGAGTCGGAAAGTTGTGGATATAAAACTCGCCTGTTTCGCCCATGGTGTCATTGTTCGCCGTCAGACTGATGCCGTCTTCAGGATTACGCTCTACGGTCAGTTGCGCAGCCGTCGATAACTCAAAGTCGTGTGCTTGCCAGCCTGCCAGCGGGACCGAACCGGTAACGCCACGACGCACGGGCGTTGTCGTGGCGATGTAGCGTTGCAGATTATTGGCTTTGTCGACACAAATGATGTTGTTCACTAAAGGGCAAACATCGTTTTCAAACAATAATCCGCCGAACTCTTCTGCGGAGCTCGCTGTCGGCAACAGCGCTAGCGCCCCGGCAGACGTTGGTACATCACGCAGCGACCAATACAAGCTGGTTTGAAAGTCCTCGGATACCGCGCTTGTTATGTCCAGTTCCTGCATGAGCGGTTCGAGCAACACCCCGTGGTGGGTGCTTTGAATCTCAACCTCTTGGGGTTGGCCGCCTTTAATGTCTATTCGCTCAGTTCTTTTTTCGATCGGCCGCCAACCGTCCGCTGAGCGGTATTGGCCTTGCTCCACCTGCTCCACAAAAAGGTCGTAGCAATCAATAAAACCTGTCGTAAGTCCCCAGGCCAGTTCATTCGTGAACCCCATCATAAAGTACGGCACGCCAGGAAATGCCGCACCAAACGCGTCCCAATCGCCCGCATGCAAATGCACATAAAAGAAGGTGTTCGGAATCGTATGCGGCTGATGCGGGTCTGTTGCCAACATCGGATAACCACTGTGCGATCGGTCGGCCGTGACCGCCCAGTTATTGCTGCCAGAAAGATCTGGCACCCTGACCTCAGGGTAGGCCAACTCTATGATTTTCGGATCGATCCGCTGCAAGGGCTCTTTCAGCAATTGGATTTGCGCACGGTCCTGAGACGATAGGTGCAGCACATGATCACGGAAATAGTCGTCGCCGTGAGTTGCCATCAAACGCCCTAACAGCAGCTTTTCGGTCCAGCTCTTATGCTGAAACCACGAGGTAAACCGATACCGCGCGGCAATATCGTCCAGAGAGAACAGACGCGGTTCGGCTCCGGCGTGCACAAACTCCGGCGGTATCTCATCCAGCGAACCCACATACGCATTCAATCCCTCTAGGTAGGCACTGGCTACCCAGTCGCCTGGGCTCGCCGACCTTGGCGTCAGACCGCCATGGACGTTAAACGCCCTTTGCAGCGCGTCTTGAACGACAAATCGTTCGCCCAACAATGCCGCAGCCTCGCCATTTGCATAGGCGCAACTGAGATGGATCTGCCAAAGCCGTTCATACCCTGCGGCGTAACCCATGCCCCGATAGGCATCGGCTACGGTCTGCGCCCAAACATGGGCAACGCCTAAGTTATCCCAAGAAATTTCAAAACTGGCGTCCGCGCTTGGAATCTTTCGCTGCATGATTTCTCCCCGTGACTGACGTGCGATCCAACCGCCCTACTGACGCAACAGCAATGTGCGCAATTGCGTATCCCTCTCAATTTCTTCTTCAGTGAAGGGTAAATCAATCCACTGTCCAGCCGCATACAGTTCGGTTAGATCCTGATAATGCGGCGAATCGGGTTCGGGCGACTGACTATAGGTCAGCATGCCTTGCGCCTTAACGGCTCCCGAGGGCTCCCAACCTACGGCCTGGATATAGCTGTTGCCATGAAAAATACCGGCATAGCCCTTATCCGGCTGCAAGTTGGTGCGAATCATACTGAACATGCCCGCCCAACCCTCGCCCCCTGGGATCGGTATATTCGCGCCATTGCGTTGGGCATACTGAATATCGCCCAACCGGGCATCGAGCGGAATATTCGCATCACTCAAGCGCTTAGCCGCGCCCAAAAGTGCCTGCTTCAGTTGAGCGCGCACCTCTACATTGGCGATATTGATGCCCGTGGGGGTATGCATAGGATCCGCAACGTCGAAGGCCTCCGCATACAGCCCGTCAATACGCCGAGCATCGCGCCAAAATTCGCGCCATACGTGGCCACCTTTGGCATCCACAAGCATCGTTCGATCCCAGTTCTGCAACGCACGACAGACCGCCTGCAGTTCGGCATCGTCTTCACACAGTTGCAGAACATCATCTAACAGAAGTTCAGCGCCATAATTGCGTTGGTTATAGAGCATGCCCTGCAAATCTTCGAGCGCTAGTTTTTGCTTTTGCGCGCGTAATTCCGCCAACTGCGTCAGCCCTGCTCGGGTGCGCAAACTACGCGCGGTACGTTCGGCGCCAATCACTGGCGAATAACCCTCGAGGGGAGCGTCGGCATTACTCAGCCAATAGCTGTCATTAGAGTTAGAAACATAGTCTGTTCGAGTGAGCCTTGGCATTTTTTGCGCCGGCAACGTTCCCGCCACCTGACTGCTGGGGTCGTCATACCATTCGCAACTCGAATCATCGCCGCGCAACAAAATCAGATAGCTCATGGATTCAGGAAGGCCGATCTGACAGCGCTCCAATAGGGATTCATCAATATTCGGGGTGCCGCTGATGTCTGCATAGAACGCATTACCAGCGCGATCGGCAGCAACCGTATTGGTCCAGTACACCCCTTGCTGACTGATCGCCGCCTCGATGTCTGCAGTAGACGTCGCTTTGCCCAGCGCGTCATAAGTCGCAGCCGTGAGGTAATTATCAATCACCGCATCACGCATGGCGAAGGCCACACCGTTTTTCCACGGCAGCGCTTCGGATTCCACCACTGGCCCAAAATGAGTGAAGTACGTTTCATGCGGCTCAGTCTTCAGTTGGCCGTCATCACCCGGCACACTGACCGTCACCGAACGTTTCTCCATCGCCCGATAGGCCCCGTCGTACAGGTATTCATAGGGGTTTTCTGGATTCAACGTAAGCCGGTATAGGGTAAACCGCTTGGCCGTAGAGACCGTATGGGTCCACGCGATGTCTTTGTTAAACCCAATCGCGACTCGATTGGTGGTCAAAAGACTCGCACCCATAACATCTAATTCACCCGGCAGGGTCAGATGAATCATGTGAAACCGCGAAGCACCATGCCAGGGATAATGCGGATTGCCCAACAATAGGCCCCTACCGGTTGCGCTTAGATCTCGCCCGATTGCCACCGCATTACTACCAATGCCCGACGGCAAAGCCCATTGAGCCTGAGCCAATTCTGCCCGCTGCGTGTCCGGCGATGCCTCGGCGATTTGTTTTTGAAAACGCCCAAGCCCATAGCGAACACCCACGCCAATAGCGAGCCGTATAAGATCCGCTTCTGTGATCGGCCGGACCCACTCAGCGCCCGCACAGCTTTGCGGCAACGCGTCCCCGTGATCTTGCAGAAAACGGTTATAACCGGCCGCATAACCGACGTTCATCTGCCTAGCGCGCGCGCTCTGCCGCGCATCATAATCGACGAGCTTCGCTTCAGTCAGAATCGCTTTATGGAATATATCGCTTTGCAGATTACCGCCGCCGCTGCCGAAATGCGCAGACAAATTGCCATTTACCATCTGCACATCCTTGGCGATGACACACACCGCATCGGTTGCAGTGGCATAGGCGAAGCCAAAGCCAAGGCTGCCCCAATCCTCCGCTTTAACATGGGGAATACCATAGCTGGTCCAACGCAGTTCCACCGCATACTGCGCTTCATCAGCGACGTTTTGTTTGCCGCTCCCATCGGTACAGCCCAACATCAAAACAACCAATGCGAACAAAGCCAAACTTCTTACTAACACCATGTATCTCCCAATAGTCTCCCAATTGGAACAGCTCAATCTATTTACTCGCGCATGACCTAAGCGCGCCTCAAGCCTCCGCGACTTACACCAGCAACATCATCGTATTTAAGCAACCACGCCCTGCTCGGTCATTGCCGAAATACGATCCTCAGAAACAGAGAAATCGCGCAGCACTTCAGCCGTATGTTCTCCGTGATCAGGACTCGGACGCGACGGTTCTAGCCGCTCGCCAGCAAAGCGCGCCGGCGATTTAACCACTCGCATGCTGCCCATAATCGGATGCTCGAATACCGCAATTGAATCATTCGCCACCAATTGCTCCTGGGCCAATACTTCATCGTGATCAAGGCAGCGAGCGCAAGGCACATCTGCTGCTTTGAGCTTCGCTATGATTTCGTCGGTTGTGAACTCCAAGTACGCCGAAGCCACTAAGGCCTTGAACTCTTCGAGATTTGCGACCAAGTTCTCAAAAGAATTGAACCGTTCGTCGGCGAGCAGGTGTTCCATACCAATTGCAATGAGTGAACGCATTTGCATTTCATCGGTCCCTGCGGAAATCGTTACCGCACCATCCTTGGTCAGGGTTAACTCATACAACAGATCGATTAATAATGGCCCCGGCTCATGATCGGCATCGAGCAACGTGTGGTTTTGAAACCCGTCGGGGAATACGAAAAACAAACCTGAATCGAGCATAGACAAGTCGATATGTTGGCCGGCGCCCGTCTTTTCGCGAACATACAATGCGCAGGTCACGGCCTGACAAGCGGTATAAGCGGTAATCTTGTCGCAGATCAGGGTTCTAAAAAACGCTGGCTCACCCCCCTTACCCTGCGTTGCGGTTAAACCTGCATGGGCCTGAATAATAGGGTCGTACGCGGGCGCTCGGCCTAACGGCCCCTCTTTGCCAAACCCCGAAATCGCTGTGTAGATCAAGCGTGGGTTTAATGCGCGCAGCGCGTCACTGCCCAGATTTAATTTATCCATAACTCCGGGCCTAAAGTTATGAATAAAAATATCCGCCTCGGCCACCAACTCGCGAATGAGTTCCTGGCCAGCTTGTTCTTTCAAATTGACGCGAATCGACTGCTTCCCGCGATTGCAGTTGGCAAATAGCGACGATATACCGCCCTTATTCGCACCGATATAGCGCATGGGATCGCCGACATTCATTGGCTCCACCTTAATCACCCGTGCGCCCTGCTCCGCCATCATCATGGCTGCAAAAGATGCTGTGATCATGGTGGAAAATTCCAAAACTGTAATTCCCTCTAGTGGCTTCATAACGTTCCTCCTGCGTTGTCGTTGCCAATCTGTTGTCAGTTTACCTCGTCCAGTCCTGCGCAGCGGCTGCTGCAGAGGTCTCTACAATGGTTCTGGCATCTATTTACTCATTTCCATCATTTATCTATTTATTCATTTTCACGGTACTGCAGC
>MDTC01156850.1_pt1 | contig 25351 bp, 26 predicted proteins | sample 811181 | NCBI WGS metagenome assembly MDTC01 (sample SAMN05326644, study PRJNA326480) | marine metagenome | isolation source: seawater | place: Pacific Ocean: North | collected 2011
AATTTGGAGAGAAAAGAGCTTAAATTAGGACTCGATCTAACAGACAATTTTTCTGCTATAGATATGGGTAACTGTCAGATCAAGTCGTGGTCACTACAACTCATGTAGTGGTACTAAGACTCCCGGCTGGTCACTATCAAGCATAGTATAAAAAGTAAGTTTAGTGTTCTAAACATATGTTCTCCAATATATTGTCTTGACTAATAAGGGAGAGTTTTTAATTTCTATCAATATCAAAGTGATTAAGTTTGAAATTTCCAGGTGCCCCACTGAAGGTAAATGAAGCGCTCTCACCTGACCAAAAGTTTTCATATTTCCAAGTAGTACAGTTCCATTTCTCCGATGTCCCGCAAACCATAGAGCTTATATCCTGAGGCTCGCCAAACAACTCTATTATTTCCTCTGATGACATTCCCTGCTTAATTTTCATGGCCTTTTTGTTTGGAAACGTAGTACAGCCTAATATTAAAATTAAAGGGAGTAGTCTGTATATTAAGTTCTTCATTGCATTTCCTTTTTGTACATATCCTTGATCAAATTACAGGCTACTTAATTTTGTGCAATTTTTTATATGCATTATAGTAGCCTCCAGCATTATCAATAACAAAATTATACTGGTTAACAGAATTATTGGCTTCATGTATGGAAAATTTGACAGTCCCACCTTTCTTAAGAATACTATGTAGTTTTTTTGAAGAAGGCTCGTCAAAGCTCATTCTGTCTGATTTATAGTTTCTAGCACGTAATTTATGTTTCCCACCGCCAGAGTCTTTCACATTAGCTATATAATTCGTTTCACCATAAGTTTTAACTGGGTTACTGCGAGCATACTCAAATAGCTTTAAGTCAATATCTGTGTAACTGTTCATTAAAAAAGTGGCATCCAGTCTAGAGTTCTGTGTAGCAGTATTACTAAATGTGCCTCTGATTTTGTCGTGAGTTATATATCCTGAGCTTGTCTTGTCTCCAAATGAATCCACGTAATAACGTACTGCCCACATTCCCATAGGATTCACGGGCGCAGCCTTTTTAGTACTTGTCTTTCCTGTACTGTTAGCTTGCACAGGGGTATTTGTTTTAGTCACTGCGTTATTTTTAACTTTATCATTTGAGTTAAATATAGAAAAAGCTACAAACCCCATCCATAAAAATGTAATCACTCTAGATTTTGGCGAGTATCCTTTTCGAAGTGTAAACCAACCAAAAATATAAGGCATTAAGAATATGCCACTACCAAGCATAAAACCTACGCCCTTGTACTCGTTTTTAGCCCCTTGTAATTCACCGCAATGTTTACATTTATTTGCTTCTTTTAGGATTAGCTCTGCGCATGCGTTGCATTTTACTAAGTCTTGTTTGCTTTCAGTATCTAAGTTTGGTTCACCCATTTATGACCTCTGTGATTGTGTTTTAAATTGATCTTTCTTTTTTTCGGCTATTAACAATAAGTCTTTAGGATAAGTCTCAAATACAGACACATAATTACTATACTTCGATCTATCTACTGTAGGGTATAACATACCAGGGTTGGACCTTTGAAGAGACCGTAGAGCATGGTTGTTAAAAATAGGTGTTGTCGGTTATATTATATTCAGTTTGTTTAGTAGACTATAGAGGTATTAAATCAGTGGGCAGTAGTAGAGCTTATAGAAAAAAGAAGATAGCTTTTGATAATAGTTACTTTTCAAGGGTTTCGATGGATGAAATTGAGGCGCTTATAGAAGATTCAACTGTACACCATGTTCAAATTGGCATTGATGTCCTTTGTGAGACTTTGGAAGGTGAGGATGTTGGTCAGATAAGTAAAAGGATGGAGAAGGTTTTTCGATTATATGAAAGTGGTAAATTGTGCTTTATTTATCCTGTTAGAGATTTAATTGAGACTGCTTTTCGCAAGGGGAAAATCACACATTATGTGGTTTCTCAAATAAAGACTGCTCAATTAATTCAGAAATTTAAGAGAGATTTAGGGGTAATTCACACAGACCATTTGAAAGACCTTCCAAGGTATAGAGAAATTGCGCAAGACTTAGCTAAATATGACAAGCAATTTCATGAGAAAATTCTTCCTTGCTGTTCAGAGCTAGAAATAGATTCTTATTTAGAGGATCTTAGTAAAAAGAGCCTTAGTAAGTATAATTTGCAGCACCTTGAAGTCTTTGCTGCTTCTTCCAACTACATTAAAAAAATCAATGTAAAGAAGTTTCAAAAAACTGTTAAGAGAAATGAGGATTTCCAGAGGTTATATCGTATTTTTTTAGCGCGTCTATACTGTATCTCGTTACCGAAAAGTAATCCCCGTAGTGTGGCGGTTAAAGTAAATGATTGGGTGGATTTATGTTTCTTGTATAGTTATTATGAAGCAACTCATTTTTATACTCGAGATAAGGGGCAAGCTAAATTGGCCAGCATCCTTAAAAAACTTGGGGTCCTTAAGTTCGAGATAAAATGTTTCTAGTAAAAACATAGCAAAAACAAAGCAAACTCTAGATAACACATGAAAGAGAGCGAAAGAAGCATGTCATTAGATGCGCTCAAATCAAATTGGTAAGTATTTAAAAGTTATAGTTAATTTGAGAATGGTATTTTATAGGACCTAAAATTGGTCGGAGAGACTGGATTGAGAAAAGGCTTATTGCGAGATTCCGTAGTTCCTATCGAATAACTAGTAGGCTATTCGAAATCCGTAGTCGAATTAACCCCCACCAATTTCTTTAGCCAGCAAGGTAAAAGCTTTGTCGGTTAATGCAATGACTTCTTTGATTTTATTTCTTGTTAGGGGTTTTATCTCTAATTCGGTATCGGGGTATCTGTAAAGAACTGCATAGTTGGTAAAATCATTTAGCGCCCCTAGTTCTGCAGATAAATCAGGATCAATTGAATGCAAAGTTTTTAATAGCTTCTCCATATCATGGGTTTTGAGAACTCGCTTATTATTATAGGTTAGATAGCCTTTAATTGCTTTTTCTGCAGATTGTTGGCAATGAAATGCGATGCTCACATATAAGTGATCATCACCTGCTTGTTCTAAGTATTTGGCGGCGAGTAAATCCCCTTTAGCTTTTGAAAACCAGAGTTGTGTCATTTTCGAATTAGCCAAGCGGTATCTCCACACCTAAAGTGTAGGCTACTTCTGCAATAGAATTTAATTCATTTTTCCAGTCTTCGAATTCTTTCTCTGTATAGACAAAAATATCTACCGAAAAATTGGAATCAAAAAATAGGGCTCTTGCTTGATTTAAGTTATCTAATCTGGAACCTTCACGTTTCTTTACTACTAACAGCAGGTCGTAATCGCTATCAGCCCGGTTTGTATTTGTCGCACGGGAGCCAAAAAGGAAAAGCTGCAAAGGTTGATACTTTCTAATCAGCTTTTCTCTGATTTGTTTTAAATTTGGATCATTTTCTAATAATTGGTTGGCAGTGTTCTGCCCCTTTAAAGAGTGGAGATTTTTATTCACTAAATCTCTCCTAATTGGCGTTCCCAACGGGAGTCGAACCCGTGTCTCCACCGTGAAAGGGTGGCATCCTAGGCCTCTAGACGATGGGAACCCGGATGAAAAAAATAAAAAAAGTGGTGAGCCGCGATGGGTTCGAACCATCGACCCCATCCTTAAAAGGGATGTGCTCTACCAGCTGAGCTAGCGGCCCACGCAATGAGGCTTTGTTCTAGTAAGCATTTGATTGTGAGTCAATATCTTGGGAGAAAAGGGTGAAAAAAACATCGAGCCTGCAAGCCAATGGGGCAAGTGACTAATATTTATAAAGAATTTGCTAAATACTTTGTCAGAAAAGAGCCCCTAGGAACGGCTTTTTGTCTTGTTAAAGCTCTGCTCTCGCCCAGGCCCCACCGAAACAAAGCGTACCGGGGTGGCGGTCTCCTCTTCAATCCGCTGAATGTAGCGCTTGCAGTTCTCTGGTAGATCCGAAAAGCGCTTCACGCCGCCGATGTCTTCTTGCCAGCCGGGTAGGTATTCATAAACCGGCTCTAAGTTTTCTAGAATTTCTAAATCGGAGGGAAAGTCTTTTAGCTCAATGCCTTTGTAGCGGTACGATGTGCAAATGCCGATGTTCTCCAGCTTCGATAAACAATCCAGCTTCATCATCGCAGTTTCGCTCACGCCATTGACTCGATAAGAATAGCGAAGCGCCACCAAATCCAGCCAGCCGCATCTTCGGGCGCGGCCCGTGGTAGAGCCAAACTCATTGCCTTCCTTTTGCAAGAACTCGCCGGTTTCATCTTCGAGCTCGGTAGGGAAGGGGCCTGAGCCAACCCTGGTGGCATAGGCCTTGGTAATGGCGATGACTTTATCCACGCTTTTAGGACCTATTCCGCTTCCGGTAAAACAAGAGCCGGCAATGGTGTTGGAGCTGGTCACATAAGGGTAGGTGCCGTGCAAGATATCGAGCATGGTGCCCTGCGCGCCCTCAAACAAAATATTCTTTTTCGCCTCTTGCGCCTCATGAATCAATAAGGAGGTGTCCGCCACACGAAAAGGCTCCAGCTGCGGGATGATCTCCTGCAATTGATTGTAAATCTCGGTGGCGTTTTGTTCGGCCTTGCCGTAATGCTTGAGTAAAACATTTTTTTCCGCAATGGCGATCTCAATTTTTTCTTTTAAATTTCTCGAAAACAAATCTTTAAAGACCAAGGCTTTACGGGCGGCGCGGTCTTCATAGGCGGGGCCAACGCCTTTGCCGGTGGTGCCGATCTTTAATTTACCTTTGGCCTCTTCTCTTGCAGCATCCAAAGCTCGGTGATACGGAAGAATCATCGTGCAATGATCGGAGATGCGCAGTTGGCGATTGTCCATCAGGTAGCCATTGTTTTTCAATCCTTGGATTTCTTGGTGAATGGTAAAAGGATCCACCACCACGCCATTGGCGATCAGACATTGAATATGATTGTGCAAGATTCCAGAGGGGATCAAATGCAAAACGGTTTTTTTGCCGTCCACCACAAGGGTATGTCCCGCATTGGGTCCTCCTTGATAACGAACAACCAAATGGGATTTGGCACAAAGCACATCGATGACCTTGCCCTTTCCCTCATCTCCCCACTGAGACCCAACCACCAAAGTTCCTGGCATGAAAAACTCCCTTGTTTTATGCAGCCATGTAAAGATAGCACTTTCTACCTAGCTGGAAAGGATTTTAGTCGACATCCTGCACCCATGCCGCTTGTGGAGGCAAAGAGCCGCCAAGGTTGCGGCCACTAAAAAAATCTGTAAGCTTTTTGGCTGCGGCCATGGAGGAGCGCTGAAAGGCCGCTTCTGTATAGGCTCCTATATGGGGAGAAAAGCTTGTGCGCTTCGAATTTACCCACGTATCACTCAATTTGGGCGGCTCTTGCGGGTAAACATCCAAAGCGATGGCGACATTTTTTTCCACCAGCATATCGATGAGCCGATCTTCCAAGGCATCTCCGCGAGCCATATTTAATAGCACTTTGCTTTCATCAAAGAGTGAAGCATGGGAGGTGTTGAGTAGGGGCGAGGTAAGGCGAGTTTTTGGCGTATGCAAGCTTACTATGTCGGCCAAGCGAATTCCCTCTTGCAAAGTTTCTAGTTTTTCATAGGGCGGAAAGCGGCCCACATAGGGATCATAAAAAAACACATGCATGGCAAAGCCATTGGCGATGGCGGCCACCTTCTTGCCAATTCTTCCAAGCCCAATAATAAAAATTTTCTTATCATAAAGCTCACCGCCAAGATGCAGGTTGCTGCGCCACTGTCCTTGTCTAACTTGCTCGTCACTAATGTGTAGCCTGCGCATTAACGACAATAAATGCGCAAAGGTGAGCTCTGCCGCACTTTGCGCGTTGGCATCGGGGCAGTAATCACAAACAATCTTTTGTTCCTTGCACTCCTGGTAATCAATATGATCAAAGCCGCTGGTTGCCGTTACAAGATATTTTAAGTTTTCTAATATTTTTAATTCTTCTCGGCCAATTCTAGTCGCACTACGAATGATCAGGCCTTCATAGCCGGCCAGGTCTGCATGGATTTTGCTTTCTTCAAAGTGATCCACCTGCAAGCGGGAGTTTTCTTTTAGCAAGCTTAGGGCTTGCTGGTGAATACGACCTAAGATGGCAACTTTGATGGGGGTCACGATAAAGCCTTTTCCAGTTTTTGCATGTCCACTTCATAAGAAAAATCAGCCAAGCCGTGCGCTAGGCGAATCATGGCGTCCGAAATATTGGCATGGCTCAAATGGCCCATATGGCCGATGCGAAGAATCTTGCCCTTTAAGTGTTCTTGCCCGCCCATAAGGGTTAGGTTGTAGCGCTCCTCTAAATGATTGCGCAGTTTGGCCCCGTCCATACCCTCTGGTGAGCGAAAGGCCGTTAGCGCCGGGGCAGGATTTTGCGGATATATTTCTAGGTTCATGACGGCAAGTGCCCTTCGGCAAAGCTCCGCTCTAGCTTGCACATTGGAAATAAAATTCTGCAAGCCATCTTGTTCGATCTTTTCTAAAACCATATCGAGAGCACGGATCAAAGGGACGTTGGAGGAGTAGGCAGTTTGCCCGCTCTTTCTAGCTTTTAACTCCTGCGTAATATCAAAATACAAAAAGGGACGATCTTTTTTGATTCTTTCTTCGGCGTGCTCACTGATGGCTAAAAAACCAAGTCCCGTGGGAAGCATAAAAGCTTTTTGCGAGCCAGCTACACAAAGATCAATGCCCCACTCCCGCATATTCAATTCCGTTGTCAGTACGGCAGTAATGGCATCCACAGCCACAAGGCAGCTTGCTTGCCTCTCCTTAATGTAGCTTGCTATTTGTTTTACTGGGTGTAAGGCGCCCGTAGAGGTTTCGCAGTACTGCGTAAAAAAAGCGTCCAAATCAGGGTGTTGTTCCAATACATGGGTGACCTGTTCTAGTTTTAAGGATTCCCCCCATTTTACCGGGATCTCAATGACCTCACAGCCAATTCGGTAAGCCATTTGTAACCATCGCTCACCAAATTTTCCCGAGTTTACCACGGCCACTTTGTCGCCGGGACCGACAAAATTTAACATGCAAGCTTCCATGGCGCCAGTGCCGGTGGATGTAAAGAACAGCACCTTTCCATCACAAGCAAAAACATTTGGCAGCTTCGCCATGACACTGTCCAAAGCGGCTTGAAATAGGGGGCTCCGATGGTGGATCATATCTTCGGCTAGAATATGTTTTACTTCGGGGCTTAAAGGTACGGGCCCAGGGGCCATCAATAAATAATCATACATAATGTTTCGCCAATATAACGAATTCTACAAAAATAACAACGTCCAAAAGTGATTCTTGCTAAACGTAGCCTTTCTCGTTAGGCTGTCCCATATGCCTCAAATCTTTGTCTATCTTAGCTGCTTTTTGTTTCTTTCTTGTGGTTATCAATGGGGCAATCGCAGTGAAAAACTTCCGGGCGATTATAAAGAAGTTGCCATTCCGCTATTTAAAAACAAGACGCAAGAGGTGGGGGCCGAGATCTATTTTACCAATGCTCTAATCGAAGAGATTGCTCGCAACCCGAAGTCGAATGTGACAAGTCAGGAATATGCCGAGGTCGTGCTAGAGGGAGAGATTAGCAATCTAAGTTTACAAGGGGAGGGCTTGGCAAGTTTGCCCAATCTGCCAACGGAAACCGAGCTCAACTCCTCCTATCGAATGGACATTATCGTGCACCTTCGCCTGCGCAGGAAATCGGATCAAGAGGTGATTTGGACAAAATCCTTTTCTGGGCAGCGTACCTTTGCCTCTGCGAAAATCACGAGCTTTCCGGCAAACTCGGCCAACCCCATTTACAATTACAGTGCTGTACATGAAAAACTGAAAGTCATAGCCCAGCAGATGATGTCACAAGCCTACTTAAGTTTAACGGAGTCTTTTTAGTGTCCACCGCCTTTTTGCAATCCTTATCTAAGATGCCGCCACAAAATTTTTATTATTTTTATGGCGAAGAAAGCTTTTTGATTCAGGAGGCCGTGGCTCGATTAAAAAAACTTTCGCTTGGCGAGGGGCCCGAAGATTTTAATTTTGATGTTTTTTATGCGCCAGAAAAGTCTTTGCAAGAAGTCTTAGATGTTAGTGAGACCTTGCCCATGTTCTCTCCCAAGCGTCTAGTGATATGGAAAAATGTGAAGGACTTAAATGCCCGTGACCAAGAGTTGCTACTTTCCTATCTAAAAAAAGATGTGGATACCACATGCTTGGTCTTCATTGGCAAAAAACCAGATAGCCGCAAAAAGATCTTCGCGCACTTAAAAAAAACCAAGCAAATCGTGGAGTTTGCTCCCTTAAAGCTGCGCGAGTTGGATCCTTGGATAGAAGTCATAGCCAAGCGCCATGGCAAAGGATTGGACCGGGAAGCCAAAGAACTGCTTCTAGAAAAAGTGGGCACCTCCCTTTCCTTGATCGAAATCGAAATTCAAAAGGCGGTCAACTCCTCAGAGGAAAAGTGGATTAGTAAAGAGGTTTTGCAGCAAACTCTTAGCAAGCACCGTTTAGAATCCGTCTTTGATTTAGCCAAAGCCATTGGTCAAAGAGACCGATTGCAGTCGCTTTCTTATCTGGCGCAATTGTTAGATCAGGGCGAAAATGAAATCGCCATTCTTGCGTTGATAGCTCGGCATATGCGCATTTTAAACATTGTAAAAGAGGGGCAGGGGCAAGGGCTAAATGCCTCCCAGCTTGCCAGCAGAGCTGGCGTGCCGCCATTTTATCTGAAGCAATATCAGCAACAGGCGGCCCTATGGGATGTGCAGCATTTGGATCAAATTCACCAGGCTTTGGTCCTAACGGACAAGGCTCTAAAGTCTTCGCCCATTTCCTCGCCCATTTGGCTAGAGAATTTTGTTTTAAAAGTCTGCGAGTCCTAAGACTTTTTGTTAATTTGCCGATATATAGACTATGAACAATATGGCCGCTCCTAGCCCAGGATTAGCACGTCGGCGATTTCCGCGCCGACAGTTTCCACGTTTGATCAGTATCTTGTATCGAGGGGAATACCATAAGGGTTATGGTGTCGAAATTGGAGAGGGCGGAATGCTCATTGAAGTCGGTGTGAATATTACGGAGGGTGAGATTATCCTGGTGAATTTTATGATGCCGGCTACAGGAATTAGTATCGTACAATCGGAAGTTCGCTCCACCCGTGTAGGGGAACATTCCTCGCAATATGGTTTGCTTTTTCTAAACTTGGATTACGATGGACGTAAGGGGATTCGAGAATACATCTCTTCTAAGTCCATGCAAGAATCTGTTGAAGAGATGAAGCGATTTAAATACTAGTAATGTATATGGGAAAAAAGGAAGCCGCTTAGATTTTTGCTATTTGGCTAGCTAAACGGGAAACCTTACGAGCCGCAGTTCGGGCATGAAAAACCCCTTTGCTGGCAGCCTTGTCAATTCCTGAGCTAAATGCACGCAAGGCCTGTGTTGCAGCAGAAGCGTCTTTCTTTTGAATCGCCTCGCGAACCTGCTTTTCGGTCGCTCGCACACTTCTCTTTGTGCTTAACTTTCTAGCTCTCTTTTTCTCATCTTGTCTAGCGCGCTTTGCTGCCGACTTATGGTTTGCCAAAATCAACCTCCAGAAATAAGCTGTTACAAAGCTGGTGTGATAGCATATATGTCGCGGCCCCGCAAGCGGCAAATCTTGGCGGGAAATTATTTTTTAGGAAAGGTTTCGTGGGTAAGCAACCAAAATCACTGATAAAATCTGCCTTGGCCATGTCGCTCGGCACCTTCTCCTCACGCATTCTAGGGCTTGTCCGGGATATTGTGGTTTCCTCCCAGTTCTCGGTGACCATTACGGATGCTTGGTTTGTTGCTTTTAAAATTCCCAATTTGCTACGGCGTGTATTTGGTGAGGGCGCTTTTTCTGCCAGCTTTATTCCGCAATTTGTAGAGGCCAGGGCCGCCGGAGAGCAAGAAAATCATCGTTTTTACAACGCCACTTTGACCATGCTGTGTCTGATTCTCTTCAGCATTTGTTGTTTGGGCATCTTTTTTTCTGAGGAACTCGTTTTGCTTCTCGCCTCGGGGAAAGGCTTTACCGAGATTCCCGGAAAAATTGCCGCCACAATCCGCTATACACGCATCATGTTTTTCTTTTTGTTTTTTATTTCGGTCTACGCTTTTTTTATGGCCGTGCTGAACACATTGAAGCAGTTTTTTTGGCCTGCCTTTGTGCCGGTCTTTTTTAATATATCCCTAATCATCTTTGCCTTACTGCCGCAGAGCTGGCTTGCCTATCCGGCCGATTTGCTTAGCGTGGCAGTAGTCTTTGGCGGCTTTTTGCAAATGGCATTTTTATTGCCTGCGATCATTCGGGCTGGCTATTTGCCAAAACCGAGTTTTGATTTTCGCCAATCCCGGGTTCTAAGGGTCTTTCGAAATATGTTGCCGGGCATGGTCACTATTGGGATTTTGCAGTTTACCACTTTGATCAACGTGCGCTTTGCATCAGAGATTGCCAACGGCGCGAACTCTTGGATTTATTATGCGGATCGACTTTTGGAGTTGCCCCTCTCCTTGATTAGCGTCAGTTTGGGAACCGTTTTGTTGCCCAGTCTTAGTGAGGCTTTTGCGGCAAAAGAAGAAGAAGACTTTAATGCCACCATGGCTTCGGCTCTTAGTTTTGCTTTGTTCTTGGCGATTCCCTCGGCGGGAGCCTTATACTTTTTGTCGCAGCCATTGATAAGCACCATATTTTTTCGTGGAGAATTTCGCTACGAAGATATGCAAATGACGGCCAGTGTTTTGCAAGTTTATGCCTTTTCTCTTTTAACTTACTCGGTGATGAAAATTCTAAACGCTGCTTTTTATGCGGTAAAAAAATACTGGTTTCCCACCGCCATTAGTGGCTTCATTCTTTTTTGCCACTTCTTTCTGGTGCAGGAGTTGATTCCTTTTTATGGTGTGCAGGCTCTTCCCTTATCCACAGTGATTAGCTCCTCAATTGCCTTGGTGCTCTTGGTGGTTTTGTATCAGTGGCAAATTTTTTGTTTTCCCATCTTTCGTTTGTTAAAAAAGATTGTAATTTATGTCTTTTGTAGCGCCTTGATGGTGACAAGTTTTGCCGTGCATCCCTTATTCAGAGGGCTATTGCCCCAGGGGGAAATCGGCAATATTTTGGCTTTGGGTCTTACGGTCTTGATTGCTAGCTTGGTCTATCTTGGTTTTAGCGTTCTTTTGCGTGTGGATGAGGCCGAGCGCTTTTTGCAAAAAATTCTAAACAAGCTTAAAGCTTCTTAATGCTTTGCCAGACCTCTTCTTTTTTCTCTAGGCTTAGACTTTGCCAATCCAAAGAATGCTCTTGGCAATAAGTCATCATCTTATCAAAGCGAGACAAAAACTTGGCATTGGCTTTGCGCAGAGCCATTTCTGGTTCGATGTCTAAGTGCCGGGCAATTTGCGCCACAACAAAAAGAAGATCGCCGAGCTCCTCTTCCATATGCACCTTATTATTTTCTTCAATGGCCTCTTGCAATTCGGCCATTTCCTCTTCGAGCTTTGGCCAAACCTCTTGATGGTGGTCCCAATCAAAGCCAAATTTTTTTGATTTCTTGCCAATTTTGTCTGCCGCTAGGAGAGCGGGGAGTTGTGCCGGCAGATCGAAGGCGCTTTTGTTGGGCTTTTCTTGTTTTTTTATTTGCTCCCAATTTTTCATGACTTCGCCACTGTCTTTTACTTTTGTATCGCCAAAAACATGGGGATGCCGCCTTACCATTTTTTTGCTTATCGTCTCGATGACATCTTCAATATTAAAGTCCTTGTTTTGCGCGGCGATTTCGGCATGAATCATAACCTGCAACAAAACATCTCCCAATTCTTCTTTTACTTCTTCTGGCGTGTTGTTTTGAATGGCATCCACCAGCTCGTAGGCCTCCTCAATGGCGTAGGGGCATAGGCTTTCGTGGCTTTGTTGTAGGTCCCAAGGACAGCCGCCAACAGGATCTCTTAGCGCATGAACTATGGACTTTAAGGCAGTAAAATCACGTAAATTTTGCGGCACTTTTTTCATTCTTATCACCCTTTGTCGAGTCAACTAGACGAATGCTTTAGTTCGTGGCATAGATACACGGAAAAGTCGTCTACTTTTAAGTAGTTATTTGTTAGATTGTATTTAGAATGCATTGCTAGGACCGATAAGGAATTATGCCAGAAGAGTCAAATAAAAAGGCCAAAAATGTGGTCAGAAAAAAATATTCTTCGCCCTCGAAAAATTTTTTGGATTGGGTGAATGGCTTAGGTATTGAAAAGACCTTCCTAGGTCGCTGGCTACATTTTTTGGACGAGCATCTCAACTTTCGCTACGTATCGTATATTTTTATTTTTTGTTTCGCGCTTTCTTTGGTCATTCATTTTGAACAAAAGCCCTTTAATGTGAGCTACAGCGCAGGTGATGTGGTGAGTGTCGATATAAAATCACCTTACGAATTTGAGTTTACCGATCACATAGAGACAGCCAAAAATAAGCAGGCCGCAGAAGATAAGGTGGCCCCCGTATTTGATTTTAATTCGCAAGTCTACGAGGAATTATTTGCCAAACTGGATAATGCCTTTCGCGTGATGCGTTCGCGGTTGATGGGCAAAGACATTCCTAGTGCCGAGGCAGACTTTGATGTTTTTGCCGCCACCTTTATGAAAGATAACAAAGAAGAATTTCAAAACTTATTGGGCGTTAGAAAGATTTCCGATTCTCATTTTATTTGGCTGGTGAAAAAAAGATTTAGCTCCTTTTATTTAAATTATATTTACCGCTTGCTGGAGCCAATAAGCCAATCCTATGTGATTCCAAACATTCGGCCGCTAAGAAGGTCCACCGTTGATTCCTTGTTGATCCGAATCATTGACAGGCCAAAGGATAAAAAACCAGTGGCTGTGGATGAGAAACAAGTAAAGGCTTCCGACATCATCGACATTGCCCTGGCAAAATCCATTGTTCTAAAATCCAAGTCGAAAATATTTGAAAAAATGTCGCCGGCCGATCGATTGAAGCTAAAGGGTTTTTCTGCCAGTCTGATCGTTGCCAATCTGAGCCATAACATTGAGGAGACGGCCCTTCGCCGGCAACAGGCCAGGGATTCTCTTCCGCACGTTCTTATCAAGGTGGATAAGAACCAGTTGATTTTGCCAGAAGGCACGAGTGTAAATGACAAGCAAATCATGGTGCTAAATGAAATCAGAAAAATTAGCACCCAAAAGGATAAAGATTTTATTTCTTTTGTTTCGGCCTTGTTTTTAACAATTCTTGCTTTGGTTTTACTGTCGTTTTTGCGCCGCTTTACCATCAATAAGGTGGTGATTGACAATAAAGATATGGCCGTGATGGGCCTGATTACTTTTATCTCGGTTTTTCTAACAAAATTAATCAGCGTCCTAACAGATGTGTCGATCTTTAGAGATCTTGGCTTTGCCGCCCCAGAAAAATTCTTTTTGTATATGGCCCCGGTTGCTGCAGCGACAATGCTGGTGGCGCTCTTGTTTACCAGGGGCGAGGTGGTTTGGCTATTTAGTGTCTTTTTGGCCGCGGCACTTTCATTGTTAGTAAAATTTGACTTCACTTACTTCATGTTTGTCGTTTTAGGGAGTGTTGCCGCAGCCAGAGCGGTTTTTAATTCTAAAAATAGAAACGGGGTTTACCTTGCGGGCCTAAGGGTGGGAGCCATTAATTTTCTTACCATTGCCAGTTTGACCTGGTTGACTTCGAAAGACCCTAGCTTAAATGAGATTCTATGGTACGCGCCTGCGGGTTTTCTATCAGGTATTTTTTCCGCTCTTGTGGTGATGATGCTAGTGCCTTTGTTTGAGAGTGTCTTCAATTATACTACGGATGTTCGTTTGATGGAGCTTAGCAATCTGAACCATCCTCTGTTAAAAGAAATGCTACTAAAGGCTCCGGGAACCTACCATCACTCGGTGATAGTGGGGACCATGGCAGAGTCTGCCGCCGAAGTGATTGGCGCCAATCCACTCTTATCGAAAGTGGGAGCTTTTTATCATGACATAGGGAAAATGCAGCACGCCGAGTATTTTGCAGAAAACCAAAGAAAGGGTTTTAACCCGCACGACAATATAAGCCCGCATATGAGTAAGACCATTCTTGTGGCACATGTTAAGGATGGCGCTGAGATGGGCATGCGCTATAAGTTGGGTAAGCCCATCATCGATATTATTTTGCAGCATCACGGCACTACTTTGATGTCCTACTTTTACAATAAGGCAAAAGAAAGTGAGGACGACATCCATAAGGTGAGTGAAGAAGAATTTCGTTATCCGGGGCCGAAGCCGCAATTTAAGGAGGCGGGTTTGGTTATGTTGGCCGACTCCATTGAAGCTGCTGCCAGATCTCTAGAGGAGCCCACGGCATCTCGTCTGCAAAATATTGTGAAGAACATCATCAAAAACAAATTTCTTGATGGGCAATTGGAAGAGTGCAATATCACGCTTCGTGATCTTAGTACCATAGAAAGGGTCTATGAGCGAATCCTACTTACAATTTACCACCAACGCGTGGAGTATCCAAAAGAGATGGGCGGTGTGGACGTTGATAAATCCACCGACCTTGTTTCGGTCAAGGGTGAATAGTGCAAGCGATTGTTATTGAGCAAGCCCAAGTGCAATTGGATGAAGCTGCTTTGCAAAAGTCTTTAGACTGGATTTGGCAAGAAGTCTTAAAATATGAAGTAAGCACAAGCGATGAAGTCACGATCGTCTTTGTGGAAAAAGGGCGTATGCAAGAGCTAAATCGTGATTATCGCGGCAAAGATGCACCGACGGATGTTTTAAGTTTTGCCAATGATGATGACAGCAGTTTGGGAGACCTTGTTTTTTGTGTGGAGAAAATGCAGCAGCAGGCTGCCAGCAATCAACATTCCTTGCATGCGGAATTTATTTACCTGCTTTTGCACGGGCTTTTGCATTTATTGGGCCATGATCACGAAAGTGCTGAAGAAGCAAAGCGTATGTTTGCCATTCAAGACGCCATATATGATTCTTGGCGCCATTCAGAATGCGCCAGTTTCGATTGCATTCAGATTTAGCCAGTGCTATCCCTTTATATATGTCACTAGAAATTGAATCACAATCCACCAAAGCAGAGCTGCAAGTCTTAAGTCAAAAGGTTCAGGATCTGCGGGGGTATCTTTGACGTCGATCAAAAGCAAAAGCGCATTCATGAAATCAATGTGCAATGTGAAAACCCCGAGGTTTGGAATCAGCCGCAAAAGCTAAACAAATACAATCAAGAAAAAACCTATTTAGAAAAGTCCATAAAGGACTACGAGAGCTTGCGTCAGGCGGTAGAAGATGCCCAAGTCCTCTTGGAGATGGCCGTGGAATCAGAGGATCGCGGCTCCTTCCAGGAGGTTCTTGAGGAGATGCCAAAGATAAAAAAACTCTATGAAGATATTGAGTTAAAAACTTTGCTTAGCGGAGAAAGCGATGCCAATTCCGCCTATCTCTCTATCAATTCTGGAGCTGGAGGTACGGAGGCTTGCGACTGGGCAAGCATGCTCTTTCGCATGTACACTCGCTATGGAGAAAAGCACGGCTACAAAAGCGAGATCCTCGAGATCAGTGAGGGCGATTCGGCAGGGATCAAATCGGTTACCATGCTGATAGAGGGCCCCTACGCGTATGGGCATCTGAAGGCTGAAAATGGTGTGCATCGCTTGGTGCGCATTAGCCCATTTGATTCCAATGCTAGAAGGCATACAAGTTTTGCCTCTGTTTTTGTATGGCCAGAGGTGGACGACGATATCGAAATTGAGGTGCGCTCTGAAGACATCAAAGTAGACACCTATCGTGCCAGTGGCGCCGGGGGGCAACACGTAAACAAAACCGACTCGGCCGTGCGCATGACCCATATTCCCAGTGGTATCGTCGTGCAATGTCAATCGCAGCGCTCCCAACATGCCAACCGCGACAAAGCGATGAAAATGTTAAAAGCGGCGCTTTATGAAAAAGAGTTAGAAGAAAAACAAAAAGAAAAAGATGCATTGAATGCCAGTAAGCAAGCCAATGAATGGGGCTCACAAATTCGCTCCTACGTCATGCATCCCTATCAAATGGTGAAGGATCATCGCACCAACCTCGAGGTGGCACAGGTGCAAGATGTTATGGATGGAGACTTGGATCGCTTTATCTCTGCCTTTCTAAAAACGGGACTTGAAGGGGAGGAAAATGCTTAAGTCGTGGCTTGTCTGGAGGTATTTTCGAAAAAGCTCGGGCTTTGTATCCACCACCTCTTTTTTTTCTGTCTTTGGCATAGCCATCGGTGTTTGTGCGCTAGTGATAACCATGTCGGTGGTAAATGGTTTTATAAAAACGATTCATAATTCCGTTATTGATTATACGGGCCATGTTTTTCTGATACAAAGAGGTGGTGTAAAGGATCTGCCAGAGCTGCAAAAAAAGATAAAAGAGACGCTGCCAAATCTTCAGTACCAAACGCCTTTTTCTTACTCCGATGCCCTCATCAGTGCTGATGGTAAGATTTACGGAGCACTTCTTAAGGCGCAGGCCACCGACTCCTATGCGGCGAAAACCTTGTCTCACCGTATGGCGGAGGGTGAGTTTCAGCTAAATGAGAATGAAGTGATCTTGGGAAAGGCTTGGCAAGAGAAGCTCGGTGTGAAAAAGGGAGACAAAATCAAAATCATTATCTCCAAAGCCAATCCCACATCCACCTACCAATTGAGCCCGCAAATACAAGACTTTTCTATAAAGGGTTTTATCGATTTAGGTAAATACGATTACAACGAGCGCTTGGCCTACATTCCGCCGAAGGATTTTCATCAATTGGTCACGAAGCAAAATGGCAGGGCGAGCGGCTTGATGCTCTGGTTGGATAGCAATGAACGGGAAGCTGCCGAAATGGCCGTCTTGACTTTGAGTGAAAAATTGGGCGTGGATTATGTGATTCGGGATTGGTATTCGTTGAATCGTAATTTTTTAAGTGCCGTAAATTATGAGAAAAGCATTTTGTTTTTTGTGTTATCGATCATGATTTTGGCTGCATGTTTTAATGTTTCCTCGAGTTTGTATATTGCCGTTTTGCGCCGCTACCGCGACATAAGTATATTGCGCAGTATGGGGACTTCCAGAAAATTCATCCAACAAGTTTTTAGTGTGCAGGGGCTTTGGCTAGGTATCATTGGTCTGACACTGGGAATCCTTCTTGGTTTGCTGCTTTGCTGGTTGGTGCAGGTTTTGCCGTTTTTTAAGATTCCCCAAGAGATTTACAAGATCGATCATATTCCGGTGGAAGTGCATGCGGTGGATATATTGGCCATCATTGTTTTTACCATCATTGTGACCTATTTATCCACCTTGTTGCCAGCAAGAAGGGGGGCAAAAATGGCAAGTGTGAAAGGACTGACCTATGAGTGATTTGATACTAAGTGCAAAAGGCATTACCAAGTCCTATCCCGTTGGGCATGATCGTTTGGAAATTTTAAAAGGTCTAAGCCTGGAGATTTATGCAGGGGATCGTATATGCATTCAAGGTCGCTCGGGAGCTGGAAAGTCCACTTTATTGCATATATTGGGCACATTGGATACGCCTTCAAGTGGAACTTTAACGTTTGATAGCAAAGATCTTTTTGCCATGAATGATGAGGATCTTTCCGCATTTCGCAATAGCAGCATGGGATTTGTTTTTCAGGCCCACCATTTGTTGCCAGAATTTACTGCTATAGAGAATGTCATGTTGCCTGCCTTAATTGCTGGCATTAACCGCAAATTTGCTAACGAAAAAGCCAAGCAACTTTTGGCGGATGTGGGTTTGGAGCATCGCCTAAGCCATTACCCCTCAGAGCTGAGCGGCGGGGAAAAGCAGCGAGTCAGTTTGGCGCGCGCCATTGTTCGCCAGCCCAAAATTTTATTTGCCGATGAGCCCACGGGCAATTTGGATGTGGAAAACTCCATGCGAATTCAGAATCTACTTTTTGATTTGCATGAAAAATACAATATGGCGCTAGTGGTGGTGACCCATGATCTTGCTTATGCTCAACGCTTTCCCAAGCGATATGCTATGAAAGACGGCATGTGGGCCCCCTTATCTTAAAAACTTGCGCACCATAGAATTTTGACATGCCCTAGGAATCAAGCTACCCTTCCCAGATCAAATCAAGTGACTGTAAAAACTGGGGATTTTGTGTTCATAAAGGCCATTCTAAAAAGTTTCTGCATACTGCTTGTGGCTGGTTTTTTCCTACCCAGCTTTGCAGCCAAGGCTTCCGGCACCATTGCCTCCATTGAAATTCGCGGACAAAAAAATATCGACAAGGAAGGCATTCGCTCGCGTATCACCACCAGTGTGGGTTCCAGCTATTCCTCCGAGTCCATTCGTGCGGACATTGACCGGCTTTTTTCTACGGGCTTTTTCTACAACATTCGTGTGCGCCGTGAGAGAAGCCAAGATGGTTGGAAATTGATTTATGAAGTTGTAGAGAAGCCTCCCATTACTGAAATCATCATTAAGGGCAATGATGATTTGAGTGAAGATGAGATTCGAGATGCTGCGGGCTTAAAGACGTACACCATTTTGAGTCAGGGTAAGATCAAAGAATCTGTGGATAAAATAAAAAAGCTCTACGAAGAAGAGGGTTTTTTCTTAGCTAAGGTGGACTACGAATTGCAGCCCACAGGGGAGAAAAAAGACACCTTGGCTCTGCATTTAAATATTAAAGAAAACGACAAAGTCATCATTAAAAAAGTAAGGATCATTGGTAATAAAAAATTGGGAGATTCCTTGCTAAAGGGGCGCTTGCTATCGAAAGAAGGGGATTTTTTCTCTTTCATGGGAGGATCGGGCAGTTTTAAACAGGAGAATCTAGAAAAAGATGTTCAGATCCTTTTGCACTCCTACTATACGGAGGGCTATATCCAGGCCAAAATCTCGCCGCCGCAAACCTATGTATCACCGGATAAGAAAAGCATTTATATTACCTTCTATGTAGAAGAAGGCTTGCAGTATTTTGTCGGAGACATAAGTTTCTCTGGGGATTTACTTTATAGCGAAGAAGAGCTTTTTGAAGCGATTGCTTTAGATGAAAAAGAGATCTTTTCTTATATGGCTTTGCAGTCGGATATTAGTGCCATTTCTGCCAAGTACGGTGATCTCGGTTACGCCTACGTCAACATCATTCCGAACACGGGCATTCGCCAAGATGAGCGCAAAGTGGATGTGGATTTTCGCATTGATAAGGGAGAAAAGGTTTATTTTGGAAAGATCAATGTGGTTGGCAATGACAAAACAAAAGACAAAGTGATTCGGCGTGAGCTCAAGATCCATGAGGGTGAGCTGTACCACGAAACAAGAAAGCGCGAGTCCTTAGCGAATATCAAACGGCTTGGATACTTCGAGGATGGGATTGTATTTAAGACGTCCACGCCGCCAGGAAAACCGCACATTATGGACATTGAAATTCAGGTGGATGAAAAACAAACAGGCTCCATTCAAGTGGGGGCCGGCTACTCCTCGTTTCAAAAGTTTGTGCTGAATGGCCAAATTCGGCAGTCCAATTTATTTGGTAATGGACAGAGTTTGAGTTTGAATGTGAACTCCTCTGCTCGGCAGCGCCTGTTTTCATTAAGTTTTACGGAGCCCTACTTTTTGGACACCAGATGGTCAACCGGATTTGAGTTGTATTCGCAAAACGAAGAGCGAATTGATTTTACTCAAAAGAAAAAGGGTGGGGCCATTCGTTTGGGTCATCCCATTGGGGATTACTGGATGGGCTTTTTGCGCTTTAAGATGGATGAGACCACATTGGAGTTAGACCCTGAGGATGGGGACCCGGTTTTGTTTCCAGCAGAAACCGTCAATGGTGTGACCAACTCACTTACGGCAACCATAGAGTATGACAAGCGAGACGATCGACTCACTCCTCGTGATGGTATGTTTGCCTCGGCCTCTTATGAATACGCCGGTTTGGGCGGCGATCTGTTTTTTACCAAAACGGGCTTGAACTTTCGCTACTACGAAAAGGTAATTTGGGAATTGATTTGGCGAAACAACGTAACTTACCGCTTGATTGATTCCATTGGTGATCGAGATGTACCTTTTAACCAATTATTTTTACTTGGTGGACCCAATAGTTTGCGTGGCTTTCGTGATTTTAGCATTGGTACGCGGCGCTATTCGGTGGCAAAGGGACAAGAGCGCCCCTTTGGTGGTAAAGAGCAGTTTGTTTATAATTTAGAATTCGAATTCCCCATGATTGAAGAGGCCGGCATACGCGGTGTGGTTTTTTATGATATCGGGAATGCAACCAATGATTTGGAGCTCGACGACTTGCGTTCGAACTATGGCTTTGGCTTTCGTTGGATCACCCCTTTTGGTCCTCTAAGATTTGAGTGGGGCTTCCCCATCGATCGACAAGAAGAACTAGGTGAAGCACCTTATAATTTTGAGTTTTCCGTTGGCTCACCTTTTTAATCGGGGTAATACTTATAATGGATAGGAGTGTTTATGAAATACTTAATTTTACTGACTTTGTTGTTTTCCCTTCCTGCTGTTTCTGCTGAAAGCAAAATAGCCTATGTAGACTTGCAAAAAGCCATCCAGTCTACCAAAGAGGGAAAAAAAGCACGCTCACAATTAGAAAAAGAATTTAAGACCAAAGAAAAAGCTCTAAAAAAGCGCGAAGAAGGTCTAAAAAAGATGAGCGACGAATTGCAAAAAAAGGCAGCGCTTTTATCAGAAGATGCGAAAAGAAAAAAGCAAGCGGAGTTTCAAAGAGAAATGCTAGATTTTCGCAAAAAGGTGGCCGAGAGCCAGCAAGAGATTGCCGAAAAAGAACGAAAAATGACAGAGCCTATTTTGCGAAAAATGCAAAACATCATTGCGAAAGTGGCGCAAAAAGGTGGTTATAGCATGGTTCTTGAAAAACGAGAGCAAAACATACTTTGGGCCGATAAGCAGGTGGATATCACAGATAAGGTGATAGAAGCTTTCGAAGACTAAACATGACAAATATAGATTTTCCCAAAGAGCTACCCATGCAAGTTTTGGATATCTGTGAGATTCTACCTCATCGATATCCTTTCCTTTTAATTGATCGAGTCATGGATCTTCAGGGCGGCAGTCAGGAAAATCGAGTGGGCCGCAAGATACATGCGCGAAAAAACGTTAGCATGAATGAGAATATTTTTACCGGCCACTTTCCCAATCATCCCATCTTTCCGGGCGTGCTAACAACAGAAGCCATGGCACAGGCAAGTGCCATATGCGCCTACATGCCGCAAAAGCAAACGGAGCGATTCTATATAGCGGCCATTCATGATGCAAAGTTTCGCCAACCGGTAATTCCCGGAGATCAGCTAGATTTGTATTCCGAATGCATCAAAGATCGAGGCAGCATTGTGGTTTTTCATTCCCGTGCAGAAGTCGATAAGAAAGTGGTGGCAGAAGCAGAACTGTGGGCAAAAATATTTTAGGTAGCATATGAGCATACATGAAACAGCAATCATTTCTTCTAAGGCAAAAATTGCAGAGAGCGCAAGCATTGGCCCGTTTACGGTGATTGTAGGGGATGTGGAAATTGGCGAAGGCACTGTGGTGGACTCCAATGTGCGTATTGGCAATGACTACGGCCGAGTTGTTTTGGGCAAAAACAATCACCTTTTTCATGGTTGCGTGGTTGGCGAAGTGCCTCAAGATTTAAAATACAAAAATGAAAATACGGAGCTCATCATTGGTGATAATAACCGAATACGCGAGTGCGCCACCCTCAATACCGGTACTGTGGGGGGCGGCGGTAAGACCGTGGTCGGTGATGGCAACCTCTTTATGGCTTACTCACATGTGGGGCATGACTGCTTGATTGGAAACTCCAATGTCATTGCCAACGCGGTTAGTATTGCTGGGCACGTGATTGTGCAGGACAAGGTTACTGTGGGCGGCATGAGTGGTCTTAGCCAGTTCATTACGATTGGATCTTATGCTTTTGTTGCGGGTTTTTCCTGTTTAAATAAGGATGTTTTGCCCTTTGCCATGGCTTCTGGAAACTGGGCCACCATGCGGGCCACAAATAAGATCGGCATGGAGCGAGGCGGTTATGACAAAGAGTCTGTACAGGCGGCCAATCAAATACTTCGTGTGTTTACAAAAAGTGGCTTGCGCCGTGAAGAGGCCATTGATCGAATCGAAAAAGAACTACCAGCCTCTGATGTTCGAGATCTTATGCTCGAATTCGCTAAGAAATCAGAGCGTGGTTTGGCAATATAATTTTTGGGAGTCCAAATGAGTACCCCCATTTTAATGATATGCGCAGAAGAATCTAGCGCAGCCTATGGCAAAAAAATTCTTACCCACTTAAACGAAATGGGAAACTTTGACGTTTTTGGAATTGGTTCGAAGCCCATGGAGGAGCTGGGAATGCGTCGTCAGGGTAAGTCTGAGGAGATGGCCATTATGGGAATCTTGGAAGTGGTAAAGCATTATTCCAAGTTCAAAAAAATATTTCAGCAAATCCTTGCAGAAGTGGATCGCAGCAAGTGCCAGACAGCACTACTAGTGGATTACCCCGGTTTTAATTTGCGTCTTGCAAAGGAACTCAAAAAACGGGGGGTGAAGATTGTTTACTTTGTTTCTCCCTCGGTTTGGGCCTGGAAAAAGTACCGCATTAAAACAATCAAAGAATGTGTGCAGGAAATGTTGGTGATTTTTCCTTTTGAGGAGGACTTCTACCGGCAAGAGGGAGTGAAGGCCGAGTATGTTGGCAATCCTTTGATGGAAGATTTCTCTAAGGAATTGTTAGATCCCGAAGCCATGGCAGAAAAAAAATCACGCATGGGACTGTCCCCCAATGATGAAGTCATGGGCCTAATGCCAGGCTCAAGAGCCTCCGAGATTGAGCAGCATCTACAGATACAAATCGACACATACCGGGCATTAAAGCGAAAAAAACCACATTTGAAGGCCAATCTTTTGTTGGCGGAGAACATTTCTCGAGAAAGCATATTGCCCTTGATTGACAATGACATAGAAGATTTTAGCATTATAAAAGATAGGCCCTTTTCTATGTTGCAAAGTGTGGACCATGTGCTCGTAGCTTCTGGCACGGCAACATTGGTAGTGGGTTTGATGCAAAAGCCAATGCTGATTATGTACCGGGTAAATCCGGTTTCGGCTTGGATTGCAAAAAAATTGGTGCATGTAAAATGGGTGGGAATTATTAATCTGATATTTCAGCGGGAACTTGTGCCGGAAAGAATTCAACAACAGGTGAATGTGAAAGAGCTTGAGAAGACGTATTTAAAAATCATAGAACCAAATGAGCAAGAGCGCATTCGTAAAGAATTGGCCGCGTTGCCAGAGATATTGGGACATCATGATACTTGTGCGAATGTGGCAAAGAGGTTGGTAAAGTATGTATAAGTTTTTACTTTTGCCCTTTGCTATAGCCTATTGGCTTGTTATCGAATTTCGTTATCTGTTCTATCGATTTGGCCTATTCAAGTCGCATAAGTTTTCTGTACCCATTATTAGTGTGGGCAATATCGTGGTTGGTGGAGCTGGCAAAACTCCTTGCATATTGTCCCTGGTGCAGCTGTTGAAATCTCGCGGCAAACGAGTGGCCGTAGTCTATCGAGGTTATAAGCGCTTGTCGAAGGAAGAGGTTCTGCCGGTGCAGCTCGATCATGGGGCCAATCATTATGGCGATGAAGCCTATCTTTGTAAGTTCCATTACCCAGACATTCCTGTATATGTTGGTGCAAAAAGAGCCGATGTGATTCGTAAACTTTTGGCCGAGCATGAGGTGGATGTGGTGCTAATGGACGATGCCTTTCAACATCTGGCAGTTCAGCGTGATGTAGACATATGCCTTATTGATGCCAGTGAAATTGCCAGTGCCTATAAGCTCTTGCCGTTGGGCCGTATGCGTGAGCCTTGGCGAGCCTTAAAGCGCGCAAGTGATGTGGTGGTTTCGAAAACCAATTTTAAAGACAGCACCAAAGCATTGCGCGAGCATATTTTTAAAAAATTGGGCCTCTCCGTAAAATTGACTTTTGCCTATGAATTTCATTCTTTTTGCCCGCTGGAGATGTGGATAAAAAAGGATTTTACCATCTACCAAATTGACCACAAACAAAAGTACCATTTGGTGAGCGGTATTGCCAAGCCGGCACAGCTTTTGGATTGTCTAGAAGAAGTTTTGCCAAAAGAAAACTTAGAAGTAGTCGCCTATGCTGACCACTATGCTTTTAGTGAGAAGAACTTATCGCATATTCAAGGCCCCATACTCGTTAGTGAAAAAGATGCCATTAAGATTATGGATTTAAAATTGGATAAAAGTAAAATTTTTGTGGTTCGTTCCAAGGTAAAATGGAACTTGAGTGAAGATGAGGTTTATGAACATTTTCATCGCCAGCTTAGCTAGGCTTTTTGCTTGGCTAATCCATATACAACCAAAGTTTTTAAAAAATCTTTATGGAGATCTGCTGGGTATTTTATGGTTTGATGTACTCCGTATTCGCCGGCAGCTTGCCATTAACAATACTAAGATTGTATTTCCCGATATGGAGCTAGCAGCCAGAAAGAAGATGCTGCGTTGGTCTTTGCGCTATATGGGCCGCTCTTTTTTTACCTATTTTTCATTTCCTTTTATCAATGCAAACAATGTAAATGATTTTTTTCAAATACGCGGCAGAGAGAACTTAGAACAAGCTCTAGCTAGAAAACAAGGTGTTTACCTATTGTCCTTGCATATGGGATCTTATGATTTTGCTGCGGTGGCTCTGGCACAATACTTTCAACCTTTTTATGTCATTTCCAAAACCTTTAAGTTGAACTGGCTCAATGATATTTGGTTTGGTTTGCGGGAGGCAAAAGGCATACATTTCCTATCGGATCGCCAATCTGGCTTTGACATACTACGCGCTTTAAAGAAAAACGGCATAGTTGTTTTTATCATTGACCAATTCATGGGGCCACCCATTGGCATAAAATCAAAGTTTTTTGGCAAAGAAACGGGATCTCCAATGGGACTGGCGGTTTTTTGCCGCAAAACGCGCTCTCCTGTGGTGCCGGTGAAAACCTATGTGGAAAATGGGCAGAATATTATTGAGTTTTATGAATCCATTGAATTTGAAGAGCAGCAAGATAAAGAGGCTAGCATCTTGCATATGACCAATCTTTACAATTCTTGGGTTGAAAAAGCCATCCTAGAGCATCCAGAGCAGTGGATGTGGGTGCACAATCGTTGGAAGCAACATATAGAACGCTGAAACTGCTCCCTTTTGGTGTTGCTAGTTTTTCTAAAGATTATCTAAGCCCTTAATATTGGCCCACTTATTGCTGATGGGAGGGCATGAACCGAGAATGCCCCAATATTCCGTGTAGAGCCAAGAACATGTC
>MDTC01080470.1_pt1 | contig 25348 bp, 21 predicted proteins | sample 811181 | NCBI WGS metagenome assembly MDTC01 (sample SAMN05326644, study PRJNA326480) | marine metagenome | isolation source: seawater | place: Pacific Ocean: North | collected 2011
ACTGGGGACTGGCGACTGGAGACCGGCCCGCCCCTCCCCTGCTCGAACCCACGCCATGCTCGCGAAACGACAGCCCCGCCACTCCCCCGCTCGAACCGCCCGCGATGCTCGCCAGACGCACGAAACCCGCCTCCGCGAGTCGCGAAGACGGGCTTCGAAGATGTGATCTGACGGTCAGTCGTTGCGGCCCGGGACGACCACGAGGATGTCCTTCGTGTCGAGCAGGGTGGTGCCGTCGCCGACGACCGTGAGGGTCAGCAGGAACGTCTGGTCCTCGTTGACGCCGGCCACGACGCCGCGGAAGGTCAGGGAGAAGGGCAGCTCCAGGTCACCGTCGCCCGGGTCGAGGTCCGAGTAGACCTCCGGGTCGATGTTGGTGACGAAGCCGTACTCGTCGCCCTCGATCTCGAGCGAGACCTCGGTGAACTTGATCGAGCTGACCAGCTGATCGACCGCGGTGAGCACGAAGTCCGAGAAGTCCTTCTTGAACGTCGGGCTGCCCTGGTTGAGGGAGAAGACCAGCAGGTCGTCCGCGTCTCCGTCGCCGTCGAGGTCCGCCTTCGAGTTGGTGAGCTCGGCGAGCTCCTCCATCTCGGGGCGCGGACCCCACGACCAGGTGCCACCGGTGACGTCGACGCCGATGATGTAGCCACCGAGGTCATCGAGCGCAGTCGCGACGTCGGAGAAGTCCGCGTCGATCGGGCAGCCGCCCGGGGTGGCGCTGTGGGTGCCGTCCGCGGACGGGGGCCGCATCAGGTTGTCCGTCGCGTAGATGATGATCGGCAGGGAGTAGTCGCGGAAGCCGAAGCCGCCGCGGGTGCCGGCGCCGGGCAGGGTGGCGTCGTAGCCCTCCCCCGCGGTGCCGCCGAACGGGTCGGAGCTGTCCGCGAGGAAGGGAAGCACGTCGTCCGCAGCGTCGTAGCGACCGTCGCAGCCCTGGTCGTAGCCGCGACCGGACGCGCCCTGGTAGACGGCCTCGGTCGACGACTCGGGACCGTCGGCGCCGCCGGAGGCGAACCAGCTGGACACCGCGGAGGACACGGCGGCGGAGTCGGTGGTGATGCCCTTCGTCAGGTCGAACGGCTTGTCGGAGCCGCTGCCCATGGAGAGGTGGTTGTAGTCGTCGAAGTGCGCGGCACCGCCGGCCACGTCCTCGAAGGTGGCGGTCAGGTCCGAGAGGACCGTGGTGTAGCTGCCCTGGACGGCGGAGATGGTGCCGCCCATGGAGCCCGTGGTGTCGGTGACGAACGCGACGTCACCACGCTGGATGCGCAGCTTGAAGTTGAAGGACTCCTCGACCGTGGTGCGCTCCTGCACGACGACGTAGATGCCGTCGATGACGCTGTCCTTGTCGAGGGGATCCGTCTCCGCGAGGACCTCGGCACCATCGGAGAAGCCGTCGCCGTCGGAGTCGAAGTCGTAGGCGTCGGTGCCGTAGATGCCGATCTCGTCCGCGTCGGAGAGGCCGTCACCGTCGGAGTCGGTGTCCTGGAAGTCGTAGAGGCCGTCGCCGTCGGTGTCCACCGGCTCGTCCCCGCTGGGCACGCCCCGCTCGTCCCGGTCGAGGGTGCCGTCGTTGTCGGAGTCGTCGTCCCGGTAGTCCGGAATGCCGTCGCCGTCCGAGTCGACCGGCTCACGGTCGAAGTCGGTGGTGCCCGCCTCGAACCGGTCGAGGATGCCGTCCCCATCGGAGTCCTCGTCCATGTAGTCCGGCTCGCCGTCCCCGTCGGTGTCCAGCGGACGGCAGGTCTCGAGATCCTCGATCTCGTAGATGTCGTCGATGCCGTCCCCGTCATTGTCGAGGTCCGCGAAGTCCCGGACGCCGTCGTTGTCGGTGTCGACCGCGCCGCCGTTGTCCTGCCCCGCCTCGTCGTTGTCGGGGATGCAGTTGTTGTCGCTGTCGAGATCGAGGAAGTCGGCGGTGCCGTCCCCATCCGAGTCGACCGGCAGGGTGAACAGGTCGTCGTCGCCACCCTCGATCCGATCGCGGATGCCGTCGCCGTCGCTGTCCTTGTCGTCGAAGTTGGGCTTGCCGTCCTCGTCGGGATCGCCGTCACCCTCGTGCACGTCGAGGATGTTGTCCCCGTCGGTGTCGTCCTGGACGACCGGGCCGACGTCGGTGTCGTCGGACGTGGTGTCGACCGGAGTCGGCTCGGGACCACATGCCGCGAGGGCGAGGGTCATGAGGGTGGCTGGCAGCAGGTGCCGGATCATGAGGTTCTCCGGAGGCAGGGGACGGGCGGGGATCACAGATCCTCTCGCACGGCATCTTGACCAAGATGAAGGCCCCCCGCAAGTCCCGATTTCACGCGCGCTGACGGACACAGCGGCGCAGGCCGGCACGGTACGCGCGGAGCGGCTACGAGCGGGCCGGAGGTCCCTGGTGTCCAACCCGTACAAGCGCCCCGATCGGTTCACCAAGAAGGCGAAGGCCGAGGGCTACGCGGCGCGTTCGGTGTACAAGCTGGACGAGGTGCAGCGCCGCTTCCGCCTGTTCCGCCCCGGCCAGCGCGTCGTGGACCTGGGGTGCTTCCCCGGATCGTGGAGTCGCTACCTGATCCAGCAGGTGGGCAAGAACGGCACCGTCGTCGGGGTCGACATCGAGGAGCCCGACCTCGACGGCGGGACCTGGATCCACCGCAGCGTGTACGAGGTCACGTCGGAGGAGCTGCGCACCGCGCTGGGCGGATCCGCGGACGTCGTCGTCAGCGACATGGCCCCCCGCACGACCGGAAACCGCCTCTTCGACCACGTCCAGCAGATCGAGCTCGCCGACCGTGCGCTCCTGCTCGCGACGGAGCTGCTCGAGCCGGGCGGCTCCTTCGTGGTCAAGGTCTTCGAGGGCGAAGACGCGAAGGACTACACGGACCGCGTGAAGGCCCACTTCGACAAGCTGAAGCGGGTGCGCCCGGAGGCGGTGCGGAAGAACAGCCGGGAGTTCTTCGCGGTGGCGACGGGGTTTCGGGGCTGACGGGAGTCGGGTTGCTGCGGACGGGCGGGTGGCTGCGGGCAGGAGTCGAGACCGCGTCGCGTGGCTTCGAAGCGGGGGAGAGGAGGGGCGGTCCCTGGTCCCTGGTCCCTGGTCTCTGGGCCCACGACGACGGCGTAGGGGTGGACATCCGGGTGCGGCCGAGCCACCTGTGCGCCGCGAGTGCCCGGAATACCTCCGACGATGGCGTTCCGACCTGCAAACCCGCGGCGGGTCACGGTGGTGGGATCATCGAGTTCCGCGCCTTCAACGCCCGCTCGCAGAGGGCCCCAGAGACCAGCGACCAGGGACCGCCCCTCCACTCCCTTGACCATACCCACGCAAGTCACCGCGAGAGGACGGCCCGCCACTCCCCCGCTCCAAAGCTACGCGACGTCCTCTGGCGGCACGCGACGCGCTCTCGCCGCCGAACCCGACTCCCCCTACAACGACTCCATCCAGTACGTCAGCAGGCGCACCGGCTCGCCGGTCGCCCCGGCCGCGTAGGTGGTGCTCGCGGTGTCGTGGAAGGAGCTGCCGGCGATGTCGAGGTGGGCCCAGGCGGGGCCGTCGACGAAGTGCTGCAGGAACAGGGCCGCCGTGGTTGCGCCGGCGTCGCGGCCGCCCACGTTCTTGATCTGGGCCCAGTCCGCCTTGAGCAGCTTCTTGTAGGGAGCATGCAGGGGCAGGCGCCAGACGCGCTCGCCGGACTGCTGCTCGGCTGCGGAGAGGGCGGCGGCGAAGTCGTCGTCGTCGGTGAACAGGCCGGTGAAGTCCCCGCCGACCGCGACCACGCACGCGCCGGTGAGGGTAGCGGCGTCCACCAGGTAGTCGACGCCTTCGACCTCGCAGGCACGGATCAGGCAGTCGGCCAGCACCAGGCGACCCTCGGCGTCCGTGTTGTGGATCTCGACGGTGACGCCGTTCTTGTAGGTCAGGATGTCGCCCAGCTTGAACGCGTCCGCGCCCAGCATGTTCTCGGCGGCGCCGACCCACACGTCCAGCGCGATGGGCAGGCCCAGCTCGACCGCGGCGCCGAAGGCGGCCAGCACGGTGGCGGAGCCGCCCATGTCGCAGCGCATGGTCTGCATGTACGGTGTGCCCTTCAGGGACAGGCCGCCGGCGTCGAAGGTGACGCCCTTGCCGACGAGGGCGACGTGGGTGGTCGCGCCCTCGGGGCGGTAGGAGGCGCGGATCAGGCGCGGGGTCTTGGCCGAGCCCTGGCCCACGGCGATGATGCCGACACAGCCTTCCTCGTGGAGCTTCTCGGGGCCCCAGACCTCCACCGTGACGCCGTCCAGGGTGCCCAGGTGCTTGTGGACCCAGTCGGCGAGGGTGGCCGGGTAGAGATCGGCGGCGGGGAGGTTGACCAGGTCGCGGGCCTTGGACTGCCAGTCGGCGCGCACGGCGATGCGGTCGGCACTGGCGGGCGCGTCGCCGACGAAGGTCAGCTGGTCCAGGGCGGGCTTGCGGTCCTTCTCCGGCTTGAACTGGTCGAAGGTGTAGTTTCCGGCGAGGGCCCGCTCGCAGGCCTCGCGGCCGAGGGAGGCGTCACCGAGGGCCAGGACCAGGCTGCCTGCGCCCACGGTGCGGGCCTGGCGACCGGCGGTACCGGCGGCGGAGGCGCGATCGGAGGCGGTGCCCTTGCCCACGCCGACCAGGAGCAGGGTGGACGCGGCGATGGAGCCCATCGCGGGCAAGGCCAGGTGGGAGCCGGCGGCTCCGGTGAACCCGTGGGCCTTGGCGTAGGCAGCCAGGTCGGCACCCGCGGCGGCGCTCACGGCGTCGAGTCCGGCGAGGTCGTCCCCGATCGCGTAGGCGAGGACGTCCGCCTCGAGCGTGAGGGCGTCGGCGTCGGTGTAGGAGATGGTCACGATGGCTCCAGCGGAGGGGGGGTCAGCCGGCCAGCGCCTGGAAGATCAGGCCTGCCAGCACGAGGAAGAGCACGAGCACGCCCACGACGATGACCAGGGCCACCATGGCGTTCTCGCGGAGGAAGGTGGTCACCTGCTCGATCAGCGCGGACACGGCGTCCGGCTTGGGATCGTCGAAGCCCGGCAGATCCTCCATGCCCTCGGGGGTGGGCAGCAGGCCGCCGGAGGGCTGATCGAGGCCCAGGTGCAGGTTGGGAGAATCGTAGCTTCCCGGACCGTCGTAGCCGAAGTCGGCCCGGCCGCCGGCGGTCCCACCACCTGCGCCACCCGCTCCTGCGCCACCTGCTCCTGCGGTACGGCGCTGCGGGGGGATCGGGTCGTCGACACCGGGGAGCTCGTCCTCCCACTGACCTGCGGACGCGCCCCAGCCCGTGGACGGGGCCTCGCGGGTGATGTCCGCGCCGGGGTCAGAGTCGCGAGGTCCGGCGTCTGAAGGGCGGATCGAGGGGATCGGCGCCAGGCCCGGGGCGGAGCGCTGCCCCGGCGGGATGGTCGGATCGGTGCCTGGACCCTCGGGATCGGTCGACGGTGCGATGCCGAGGCGGGGGACCGGGGTGCCCGGCGAGGTCGACACCGCGGCGATGCCCGGCGGGAGCGCGGGGGAGGGCCTGCGGTGGGGCACGGTCGGCGGCGTGGGCTGGGCCTCGAAGACCGGGGGGGGCGCGTCGAGGTCGTCCCGGGTGCGGATGCCCGGTGAGGTTCCCGGATCCGACGGCGCGATGGGGGAGGGGAAGGCGTCGGCGCCCAGGGCATCGTCGTCGCCGTCGGCGAACGGGTCGCTGTCGTCGTAGCCGGGCTCGTCCGGATCGTGGTCTGCGATGCCGCGCCCGGCCGAGGAGGGGACGCCGGCGCCGGGGAAGCGCAGGGCCTGGGCCTCGGGAGCGGGCTCGTCCGCGGGGGGCACGTAGCCGGGAGGCGGGCGGATCTCGAAGTGGCCGTCGGTGGTCATGGGCTCGTGGCCGGAGTCCTTGACCGTGAACGCGATGCGCACCGTGTAGCGACCGGGCCGGAGCTCGGGCAGCTCGAAGTCGAAGCGCAGGCGTCCGGAGGGATGGGGCTTGACCGCGTACTTGGCGTCGGGAACAGGCACCCGGTCGTCCCCGTCGGCGTCGAGGTCGCGGACCAGCAGGCCGGTGGCGAGATCCTCGTGGTCGGCGCCCGCGGTGACCGTCACCGTGGTGCTGAACGCGGCGACCTCCCCGCCCTCGAACATGGCGTCGCGGGCGGTGGGGGAGAGCAGCACCTTGCCGACGGCCTCGACCCGGGGATCGATCAGATCGCGGATCTCGCGCAGGCGCCCCGTCAGCTCCGAGGTGCGCCCGAAGCGGTAGGGCGGGGAGGGGGCGGGCTGGCGGGAGAGCCCGCGGTTGAGCACGGCACCGAGCTTGTCGGCGACCCGCATGGAGAAGCGCGGGTTGGCGCGCTCCTGCTGCAGACGGGCGTGCACCCGGTCCTTGACCGCAGACAGGGCGACCTTGTCGAGCCCACCGTCCGGCAGCGGCGGCGGCTCCTGACGACGGCCGTCCGCCCCCGCGGGAGCGACGCTGCCGGCGCGGTAGAGCGCGAGGCAGATGGCGTACGTGTCCGAGACCGCGCTGACCTGGCCCTGGCTCTCGGGCGGCAGGACCCGAGGCAGTGGCTGGTTCAGGTTGTCGAGCAGGCGGGGCAGGGCCTCTTCCATGGCCGGCGTGATCGGACCGATCATGCGCGTGCTGCCGTCATCGAAGAGGTGGATGACCTCGGGCAGCAGGTGGCCGTGGTTGCCGGTGGCGAGCTGCACGCTGACCGAGAGCAGCACGTCGAGCAGGGCCAGCAGCGGGGCGCCGGCCTTGATGCGGCTGGCGAGGGTGGCCGTGGGGCGCGGGGTGAGCAGCACCTGCCGCCCCTCGTGCTCGAACGTGTCGATCAGCTCCGGAAGCCAGGTGCGACGCCCGCCCTTGTACCAGCGCGCCTGCTCCTGCAGGGCGCTGACGCAGACGGCAGCGAGGGCGTCGGCCTGGGCGCGGAAGTCGGCGGCGGTGTGGGAGATGGACAGGGCGGCCTCACGGCCGTCAGCGCTGCGGGCGACATAGGTGCGAGCGCACGGTCCCCGACCGAGTTCCTGTCCTAGAGTCCAGGTGGTTCCTTCGCTATCGCTGACGGAAGCACCCGTCTTCATCGATCCTCACTGCCCTGGTTCGAAGCGGGGAGGCTATAGCGCAGCCCGTCCTGACGTCAACGCCCAGGGGAGGCCCGTCTTGTCCGCTGTCAGCGCGCTGCCCGACGGGTGGAAGGAGCCGGATCTCGCCGCTTCCGGGAGCCTCGCGTGGCGCTCGCTCCGGGCCCTGCGGCGCCGTACCCTGGAGCGGTTCCTCGATGACTGCGACCACCCCGGGGCGGCCCAGCGGGCGGCGTTCGAGCGGGTCCTGGACGCGTCCACGGGAACCACCTTCGCCTCGCACCACGATCTCGCGGCGGTGCGCACCCTCGCCGACTACCGCGCGGCGGTCCCGATCATCGCCGCGGCGGACCACGAGCCCTGGCTGCGGCGCGCCCTGAGCGGCGGACCGGGTGTGCTGACCCGCCATCCCCACCTGGCCTTCAACCGCACCAGCGGCACCACCGGGGCGCCGAAGGACCTTCCGGTGACCGCACCCTGGGCGCATGCGGTCGGGGAGGCGCAGGCGGTGTGGGTGGCGGCCATGATCGCCGAGCAGCCCGAGCTTGCGGTGTTCGGCGCCCGGGCCCTGACCACGGTCGGGCGCTGGCGGGAGGGCCGCACGGCCAGCGGCGTGCCCATCGGCAGCAACACCGGGCGCATGCACCGGGCCCAGCCCTGGTGGGTCAAGCTTCGCTATGCCGTGCCGGAGAGCGTGTTCGGCATCCCCGAGCTCGACGTGCGGACCTACGTGCTGCTCCGCCTCGCCCTCGCGGTGGACGTGCGATCCTGGACCACCGCAAACCCGAGCACGATCCTGGCGATCTGCCGAGCGGCCGTGCGCTGGCAGGAGGAGCTGGCCCGGGACTTGCGCGATGGCACCCTGCGCGCTGGGCCCGCCGCCGAGCTGGGCAGCCGCATGCGCAGCCGGCTCCGGCCCTGGGTCTGGCGTCGGCGCGACCTCCCCGATGATCCCCGCCCGGGCGCCTTCTGGGCCAACCTGGCGTGCGTCAACTGCTGGAAGGGCGGGTCCGCCCCCTTCTTCCTGGAGCGACTCCCCGACGCGCTCGGTGCCGACGTGCCCATCCGCGAGGTCGGCGTGTCTGCCAGCGAAGGCCACCTGGCCGTGCCCCTGCACAGCTCGTGGTGGGGCGGCGTGATGCACGTCGGCGGCCACCTCATCGAGCTCCTGCCCGAGGACGGCGACGAGGCCGTGCTCCCCCACGAGGCCGAGGTGGGTCGGACCTACCGACCCATCCTGTCGACGACCGCCGGACTGTACCGCTACGACCTGGGTGATCGCCTGCGGGTGGAGGGGTTGTACCGCCGCACGCCGGTCGTGCGCTTCGTGGGCAAGACCGCAGACGTGGTCAGCCTCACCGGCGAGAAGGTCACCGCCGAGCAGATCGCCCTGGCCGCCTCGCGCAGCCTCCGCGGCTGGGTCCACGGGGTCTCCGTCCTGCCCCACCAGGAGGAGATGCCCTGGCTGGAAGTGCTGGTGGAAGGCGAGCTCCAAGGCGGAGAGGCCGAGCGCTTCGAGTTCGCCCTGCAGGCGCTGAACGGGGAGTACCAGAGCAAGCGCCACACGGCGCGCTACGCCCCGGCGCGGGTGAGCGCGCTCCCGGAGGGCACGTACGCGCGTTGGCGGGCGTCGCGGGCGGCGCAGGGGGTGGCGGACGGGCAGGTGAAGGACCCGGTGATCGTCGATGAGGCGCTGGGGGAGCGGCTGAAGGCGGGGTTCGGGGAGGAGCTGTAGGGGCGGCTGCGCTCGGCGTCGGTCGCGTCGCTTCGAGCGGGGGAGTGGCGGGGCGGTCGGGCTCGGCGTGGGTCGCGTCGCTTCGGGCGGGGGAGTGGCAGGCCGGTCTCCAGTCTCCAGTCTCCAGCTTCGGCCAGTGCGGCGGCATAGGGCCCGGCACCTCGGTCGCGCTTCGGGACACCTGTGGAGCACAAACCCGTTCGACCTGCGCCACCCCGTGCAGGGCTCTTGTCGAAAGCGACGCTGACACTCCGAGCGCACCGCGCTGCTCCACCCCTACGATGCTGCCTCTGGGACTGGAGACTGGAGACTGGAGACTGGAGACTGGAGACCGGCCCGCCACTCCCTCGCCCGCAGCAACGCGACTCCGCGCGGGAGGATCACCGCCCCTCCACTCCCTCGCCCGCAGCTACGCGACTCCCCGCGAGAGGATCACCGCCCCGCCACTCTCTCGCTCGCAGAAGATCACCGCGCCGCCACGGCCCTCTACGGATCCGTGTCGTCCGTCCCGCCGCCTCCGACCCCCAGCACATCCGCGACCACTTCCCGCGCCAGGTCCAGATCATCGGCCAGCTGCAGCCGCTTCGTGGACGCCGTGTCCGTCACCGTGCCTCCGCGGGTGGGTACGTGGGCGACCAGCTCGTCCATGATGCCAGCGGGCAGGTTGGGGTCGGTGCTGCTGAAGACCAGGTGGGTCGTCTCCGGCAGGGCGGCGTTGCCCAGGCGGGTCCGCAGGCTCGCCGCGCGGCCGTCGGGCCAGATTCGGCGAAGACCCTCCACTTCCTCCGCCCAGACCGCGGGGTCGGCGTAGTAGATGTCGAGGTCGTCGCCGGTGGAGTCGAGGATGACCGCGGCAGGGATCTGCAGGGCCGGGCTCTGGACGATGGCGCCGACGCTGCGGCCTCCCTCGCCGAAGCCGACCGTCACGGGGGCCAGGACGTCGACCTCGAGTCCGAGCTCCAGGGACGCGGCCTCGGCGGCGCCCTCCTGGGTGGCCAGGCTCCAGGCGAGGGTGGTGAGCGCGCCACCACGCCGGGCGAAGCCGTCCGCAGCCTCGTCGTTGTCGCCGTCGTTGACGCCGTAGTCCCCCCAGCAGTTGGGCACGGCGAGCACGGCGTGACCCTGCTCGGCGAGGGCGAGGGGTAGGGCGCCGGTGTGCACGATGGCCTCGTCGTCGGACGCCCAGCGACCGAGCGCGGCCCAGGAGCGCCGGTCGGCCCAGTCGCGGGTCAGGCGGGTGGGGGAGCGCCAGCTTCCCGAGGTGAGGCCGTCGGTGTCGGTGGAGGCGGTCGGGTAGTCGAACGCGCCCTCGTGGAACAGGACCGCGAGGGGCATGGGGCCGGCGGGGGCCGCGGGACGGGCCAGCCACATGCGAGCATCCTCGCCGTCCGGGCAGGCCAGATCGGTCACGAGCTCCACCAGCTCCCAGCGACCACCCGGGGGGTCGCCCGCGATGGGCTCCCAGGCGGCGGGCTCGTCCGGGAGCGGCGCCCGGTTGCCCGCCCAGCACGAAGCGAGCGACAAGCAGCAGACGAGAGCGGCACGCGGCGGCAACGGCACCTCCGCGGGCACGATAGCATCGCCGGTGCCGGGTGCCCGAGAGGTGTCATGTCCACGAACGAGCTTCCGTACTGCCGCGACACCGCCGCCCGGCACCTCTGCGCCGTCGACGTCGACCTCGCGCGTACCATCGAGCGGGTCGGTCCGATGGCGCTGCAGCTGCGCCACCTGCAGAGCCCGTTCGAGGCGCTCCTGCGGGCGATCGTGGGGCAGCAGCTGTCGACCTCCGCCGCGCGCACCATCCACGGTCGCGTCGTGGACCTGTTCGACGAGGACGGACCCGCGCCGGAGCCCCTGCTCGCCCTCGAGCCCGACGTCCTGCGCGGCGCCGGGCTGTCCCGCGCCAAGACGGTCGCCGCCCGGGACCTCGCGCACAAGGTGCTCGATGGCACCGTGCCCACGCTGGAGGCGATGGGCAGCCTCACCGACGAGGCGCTGGTGGAGCGGCTCACCGCCGTGCGTGGCGTCGGCCCGTGGACCGTGCAGATGCTCCTGATCTTCCGCCTGGGCCGCCCCGACGTGCTCCCCGCGACCGATCTCGGCATCCGCAAGGGCTGCCAGCGCGTGTTTGGTCTCGACGAGATCCCGCCTCCCAAGCAGATTCTGGCTCGCGGGGAGCGCTGGGGGCCGTATCGGAGCGCGGCCAGCTGGTACCTGTGGCGGGCGCTCGAGCTGTGAGTGCCCACGGCATCGGGCTTTGCAGGCTGGTCCCCCCGGTGTAGGCAGGCGGGTATGCGCTGGCGCTTTCTCGACCGTATCGACGATCTGACTCCTGGTGAGCGCGTCACCGGAGCCGCCGTCTTCCCGAGCGACCTCGAGCTGTTCGAGGACCACTTCCCCAGCTTCCCCGTGGTGCCGGGGGTCATCCTGCTGGAGACCCTCGCCCAGCTGGCGGGCAAGGGGATCGGCTACACCGTGCGCCTGCAGCGCGGCGACTGGCCCTTCCCGATCCTGTCCATGATCGACGGGGCCAAGTTCCGCAGGTTCGTCCGGCCGGATCAGGAGGTGCTGCTCCAGGCGGACTTCCTCGCCCTGCGCGACGAGTCGGCCCAGATGCGGGTCAAGGCACGGGTCGACGGCAAGGTCGTCGCCCAGGCGCAGCAGCTCTTCGTGTTCAACGCGGCCCCGCTCGAGGATCCCGCGGATGCCGCCCGGCTGGAGACGCTGGAGGGTGCGGAGCTCGCCCGGCTGTGGCCCGGGTTCGACCCCGCGGTGTGGCGCTCCTGATGGCCGTCGTCGTCGGTCGGGGTGCGGTCACGCCGCTCGGGCACACCCTGGCTACGAGCATGGACCGGCTGCTCGCGGGCGAGGGGGCGATCGGCCCGATCACAAGGTTCGACGCCAGCTCCTTTCCGGTGAACATCGGGGCGGAGGGGCCGCGGGTCCACCGGGCGGACGGGTCGGTGGAGGACGAGGCGGTCGCTCTGTGTCGGGCCTGGCTCGGCGCGGCGCTCGATCAGGGGCTCGACGGGGTCGACCTCGATCCGGTGCCCCCGGCGCGGCGTGGGGTGTTCCTCGGCGCCGAGGCCTCGCGCCCACCAGTCGATCAGCTGGTGGCGGCCCTCGACGGGAAGCTGGCCCCGGCCGAGACGGTGCGCGCCCACGCCCCCTGGGCGCTGGTCCGGGAGACGGCGGAGCGAGCTGGGGCCCTCGGGCCGGCGGCCGTGCTGTCGACCGCATGCACCAGCTCCGGCCAGGCGGTGGGGGAGGCCCTGCTCGCCATCGAGCGCGGGGAGGTCGACGTCGCGATCGCCGCGGGAGTCGACATGCTCGTGCACCCGCTGATGCTCGCCGGGTTCGCCCGCCTGGGAGCCCTGTCGACCCGCAACGATGCGCCCGAGCGCGCGTCCCGCCCCTTCGACCTCGACCGGGACGGCTTCGTGCTGGGCGAGGGCGCCGGGGTCGTCGTGCTCGCGAGCGAGCGGGTCGCGGGGCAGGTCGGGCCGCGGCTCGGGCGGGTGAGCGGGTACGGCTGCAGCTCGAACGCGTGGCGCATCACCGACTCCCCCCCGGACGGGCGCGGGGCCCTGGAGGCGATGGAGGCGGCGCTCGATCACGCCGGGGTCGGCCGGGACGGGGTCGCCTGGGTGCATGCCCACGGCACCTCGACCAAGCAGAACGACCAGAGCGAGGCAGCGGCCATCCGCAGGGCGCTGGGCGGGTCGTGGGAGCAGACGCCGGTGAGCAGCACCAAGGGCGCCATGGGTCACCTGGTCGCGGCGTGTGGCGTCGTGGGGGTGGCCATCGCGGTCGAGGCCCTCGCGCGGGGGCAGGCGCCGGCGACCCGCAACCTCGAGCGGCCCGACCCCCAGTGTCAGGTCCGCCACGTGCAGCCCGGTGAGGGCCTGCGTCTCGGCGCAGCCGTGGTCAACGCCTTCGGCTTCGGCGGCGTGAACGCGTCGGTCGTGGTGGAGGGGGCGTGAGGGTCGCGGTCACCGGGCTCGGCGTGTGCACCGCGCTCGGCGACGACCCGCACGCGGTGGTCTCAGCGATCCATGGGGGTCGAAGCGCACTTCGGCGCCCCGACGGTCCCCGCGGCGAGCTGCCGATCGACGGCCTCGCCGAGGTCGACGTCGACGTGCGCCCCTTCCTGCGGCGGCGCAAGGACAAGAAGCTGCTGCCCCGCGCCGCCGAGCTCGCCATACCCGCTGCCCGGCGCGCCCTCGGTGATCTGGAGCTGGACGGGATCGGCTGCTTCCTGGGGGTCGGTCGCGAGCCGCCGGAGAACGAGACCGCCCGCGCCATCCTCGCCTCGGCCACCGACGGCGAGCTTGACCCGGTCAAGCTCGGCCAGGACGGGCTCGCTCTCTACCCGCCCCTCGCGTCGCTGCGGACCCTGCCCAACCTGGTCCTGGCCCACGTCGCCATCCAGCTGGGGCTCACCGGGGAGGGGGCGAGCGTGGCCGGGGAGGGCGCGGTCGGGCTGGTCGCCGTCGTGCGCGCCTGCCAGGCGATCGACGAGGGGCGCTGCAGGGTCGCGCTGGCCGGAGGTGCGGACAGCCTCTGCCACGGTGCGCTGGCCCGGGACCACGTGCGCGCCGGTCGCAGCTACGGCGTGGGCGAGGGGGCGGCCTGGCTGCGGCTCGAGGATCCGGCCCACGCCCGGGCGCGAGGAGCGACGGTGCTCGCCGAGATCATCGAGGTGGAGGCGCGCATCGGGCGCGTGGGCACCGGCGCCGTCGAGCACCGCGCGGCCCTGGGATCGTGCGGGGCGGCCGACGGTGCGCTCGCGCTCGCGCTCTCGCTGTGCTCCACATCGGCGGGTCGTGTCGCGTTGCGGGACCCGTCGTCGCAGTCCGCCGCGATAAGGTGGCAGCCCCCACCGGAGTCCCCCCCGTGACAGTCACGGACACCCACCTCCGACGCTTCGAGATCCTCCGCGAGATCGCCAGCGGAGGGTTCGGGAGCGTCTTCCTCTGCCGGGTCACCCAGGCGGACGGGTTCTCGCGGGTGGTGGCGGTGAAGCTGCTGCATCCCCAGTGGTCGGAGAACGAGGAGGTCAGCTCCCGGATGCGGGACGAGGCGCGGCTGCTCGGCCTGCTCTCGCACCGCAACATCGTCGACGTGTTCGACCTGACTCGCCTCGACGGCCGCGTCGCCGTGGTGATGGAGTACCTCGAGGCCATCGACCTCAAGTCGATCCTCAAGGGCGGCTCGGTGCTCCCGGTGAAGGGCATCCTCCAGCTGGGCTCCCAGGTGGCCTCCGCGCTCGACGCGGCCTTCAACAAAGCGCCGGTCGAAGGGGACAAGGCGCTGCGGGTCGTGCATCGGGACATCAAGCCCAGCAACATCATGGTGGACGCCCAGGGCGCGGCCAAGGTGCTCGACTTCGGCGTCGCCCGCGGGGAGTTCGACTCGCGGGAGGCGGAGACCCGGGGCATGGCCTTCGGCAGCTTCGACTACATGCCGTCGGAGCGCCGCTTCATGGAGTCCGGGGGCGAGACGTCGGACGTCTACAGCCTGGGTGCTGTGCTCTACGAGCTGCTCTGTGGCGGGGAGAAGCTGGGCAAGGGCAAGCTCAAGGGCAAGGAGCATCAGGCCTTCGTGCAGGAGCGCTGCCAGGCCCTGCAGGACGCGCTGTCGGTGCGCCCGGGCGAGCCCCTGGATCGGGTGACCTTGCAGCGACTCGTCGAGTTGATGGCCTCCATGCTGGACTTCGATGCGGAGGCTCGCCCGACGCCGGCGGAGGTCGCCAGCACGATGCGTCAGCTGGCTCGCTCGGCGACGGACCCGACGCTCGAGGAGTGGGCCGAGTCCCACGTGCCCCCCCTGCTGGCCCAGGCTCGCGCGAAGCAGGACCGCAAGGCCCAGAATCCCCTGGTCGGCAAGACCCTGGTGGAGCAGCGTACGGACAGCGACGGCACCCCGCGCCCGGTCCCTGCGACGTCGGCCCCGCGGCCCGAGCCCGGTCAGGCGGCGTCGGTGCCCCAGGGGACAGCGCCGTTCCAGCAGGTCAGTCCGTCCAGTGCCTACACGCCGCCCGGCGCGAAGCAGCGCACGCCGGTGCCGATCACCCGCTTTGATCCCGACATCCCCAAGCGGGTGCGCGACGCGGCGCCCAGCCGCCCCGCCATCACCGGCACCCAGACTCCGGCCCCGCTGCGCCGGGCGGCGCGCAAGACCCCGCCGCGGCCGCCCCAGCACCAGCCCGCACCGGCGCCTCCGCCGCCCCAGGAGCCCCAGCCGGCCCGCGGTCCTTCTGCCTTGTCGAACGTGCTGTACGGCGCGGTGTGGGTGTTTGGCCTGCTGGTGCTCGGCCTCGGCGCCGTCGCCCTGCTGATCGTCGCCTGGTACGCGGGGCAGGGGTGACCGCGTCTCCATGACTCCCGTCGCCATCGCCGCCACCGGGATCGCCTGCGGACTCGGCGTGGGCTCGGCGTCCGTCACCGCCGCCCTGCGCGCCCACCGCAGCGGCGTGCGTCCCGCCTCCGCCTGGCCTGCCGGCGCGCTTCCCACCGACGTCGCCGTCGAGGTGAGCGAGCCCGTCGGCGAGCTCGACGGCTTTCCCGACGACCGCAAGGCCGCCCTGCTCGCCCGGGCGCTGCTGGACCTGGGCCGCGGCGGTCCGGACGTGCCCGCCGAGCGCCGGGCGGTCTTCCTGGGCACGGGCCTGTCCTCGGTCACCCCCCGCGAGCTGGCCGAGGACGTCTACCCCCACGTCCGCGACGGCGAGGTCGACTCCCTGGCGGCGACCCTGGACCTCGGCCGGGACAAGGTCGCACCCCGGCGCCACGAGCCCGCCCGGGTCACCGCGTGGCTCGCGCGCCAGGTGGGGGCGACCGGGCCGGGCGGCACGAGCTTCTCGGCCTGCGCAGCGGCGGCGGAGGCCATCGCCGAGGGCGCACGGGCCATCGCGCGCGGCGAGGCGGACGTGGCCTGGGTCGGTGGCCACGACAGCATGATCCATCCCCTGGGCATGCTCTCCTTTCAGGCCCTCGGCGCGCTGTCGCCTGCGGGCGGGCGCCCCTTCGACGCGGACCGGGACGGCTTCGTCCTGGGGGAGGGGGCGGCGCTGATCCGCCTCGAACGCCTGGATCTGTGCGATCGACCCCTCGGTGTCATCCTCGGGGCGGGCAGCTCACTGGACGCGTATGGCGTCACCGCACCCCATCCGGACGGGGCTGGAGCGGAGGCAGCGATGCGGCGCGCGCTGGTGGACGCGGGGCTCGGCGGCGGCGTGGTGGACTGGGTCAACGCCCATGCGACCGGCACGCCGGTGGGGGACCGGGCCGAGGCGCGGGCCATCGCGCGGCTGCTCGGCGATCGGGTGGCGGTGAGCAGCCTCAAGGGGGCGCTCGGCCACGGGCTCGCTGCGGCAGGCGCCCTGGAGCTGGTCGCGACCGTGCTCGCCTGGGCGGGCGGGTTCACCCCGGGCACCGTCGGCTGCGAGCGGATCGATCCCGAGCTGGACGTGGCTGTGCTGACGACCCCCCGCGATCGCCCGCCGGGCGTGGTGCTCTCGAACTCGTTCGGCTTCGGCGGGCAGAACGTGTGCCTGGCGCTGGCGCCGGAGGTCCCGTGAGCGGTGCGGCCACCTTGATCGAGGGCGTGGGCATCACCGCGGTCGGCACCGTGTGGGGCGACGATCTCGCCGCGTTCAAGGGCCGCAGCGAGCTCCCGGAGCGCAAGCACCTCAAGCTGATGACCCGCGCGGTCCAGCTGGGGGTGGCTGGGGTCGGCAGGGCGCTCGCCGGAAGACCCGGGTGGCAGGACGTGTCCCCCGAGCGGCGCGGGCTGTTCGTCGGCGCCCGCCCGGTCGGCGCACCCGAGGACCTCGAGCCGGCCCTGGCCGTTGCCCGGGACGGCCAGCGCCTGGACCTGCAGCGCTTCGGCAGCGAGGGGCTGGCCCGGCTGCACCCCCTGTGGCTGGTGAAGGGGCTGTCGAACAACATCCCTGGCTATGCCTGCGCCTACTGGGATCTCCGCGGACCGGTGGCCAACCGCTGCGAGGGTCGGGTCGGCGGGCTCGCGGCGATCGTCGAGGCGGCGCGTGCCGTCGCGGAGGGGCGGGTCGATCTCGCCGTGGCCGGCGGGGCGGACTGCCTGTTGCCGACGCCACCCTGGGCCCGGGGAGCGACCGGCGAGGGTGCGGCGTTCGTGGTGCTCGAGCGGGGCGCCGGGCGGGCGGTGACCTCGGCGGAGATCCGGCTGGATCCGGATCTCTCCGCGGAGGACGAGCACGGGGTCGGCGGGGTGGACGCCGGGTCTGCGACGGGACCCCTGCGCCTCGTGCGTGCGCTCGGCGGGAAGGGACCTGCAGAGGTGACCGTCAGGGACGCAGAGATCGGCTTGTGGGCCAGGATCGCCGTCGGTGAAGCGTCGGGCTGAAGCCCAGCGCGGTGAGCGCCTCTCCGCAGCGATGCACCGCGTCGGGGTCGAGCCTCCGTCCGAGGGACGGGGACGGCTGGCCGGTCGCCGCCATCATGAGGGGCTCGGCGAGGCAGGCGTAGGCGAGGCCGCCCTCGTAGGCGGCGACCAGGCGCCAGATCCGCCCCCAGAAGCGGCCGTGCACCCGACCGGGCCAGGCGAGCGTCTCCCCGGCGAGCACGACGGTGCCGGACGGGGACTCGCCGGGGCGCAGGGTGAGGGGATTGGCGAGATCGAGCAGGGTCGTGCCCGGGCGCAGGGCGGACGGATCGAGGCTCGGTCCGGTCGTGCTCGCGCCCACCACGACCCGACAGCGGGACAGGAGCTCGTCGGTCGCGACCGGGGTGACCCCGAGGGCCTTGGCGCGGCGGGCGTCGGCGGTCCCGCGGGCCTCGACGAGCACCTCACGCTCGGGGGCGAGCACCCCTGCGATCGCGTCCCCGACGGTGCCACGGAAGCCCAGCACGCCGACCGGCTCCGCGCCCGACACCTGCAGGGCCAGCTGGGCGCAGGCCCAGGCGGTGGACGCGTGTCCGGTCGTCACGGGGATGCGGACCGACTCGGCCGCGACCTCGCCGCGCCCGCCGACCACCGCCAGGGCGCTGCCCAGCCCGACCGCCGTCGCACCGAGCTCCGAGGCGAGCTGCACCGCGCGGATCTGGAGCTCCACTGCCCGTTGCTGGTCAGTCACCAGATCCTCGGGCAGGTCGGGCACCGACAGGATGAGTCCGGTCACGGGACCGCTGCGGGTGTCGATGCGCAGGGTCGCGACCTTGCGCACCCGGTCGCTCTCGCGCTGGCGCAGGAGCGCCAGGTCCCGGTGGCGGATCCCCAGCAGGCGGCGCTGCCAGGGGGCCAGGGGATGGATGACGAAGGCGAAGCGCGGCTCGCTCACCCGGCGGCCTGCTCCGCGCGAAGCCGCTGCACCAGGTGGTAGAAGGTGCCCACCCGGAACACCGTCGCCAGCTCGTCCGTGCGCATTCCCGCGACGATCTCGTCCGGCGGGACCTCGGGCATGACCTCGCGCAGGCGGGTCGCGCCAGCGGCGGTCAGCAGGCCATCGACCTCGCCGGGCTCGCCGTCCACGTTCTGGGCCTCGGCCTCGAGGCCTCCGCGGGGGATCTGGATGCCGAACGCGCGCTCCAGGCGGAACACGAGGTCGAGCAGATCGAGCGACTCGGCACCGAGGTCGTCCAGCACGCGGCTGTCGAACGTGACCTCGTCCTCGTCGAGCTCCAGCGCCTCGCAGAAGCAGCGCTGGACGGTGGTGAAGACCTCGTCGTCGAGGTCCGCTGGCGCGCGGGTCATGGCTCCTCCGGCCGCCCGCCTAACGCATCGGACGCGCCTGGGAAGGATCTCGTGTACAACGTGGTTGTTCAAGAGTTGTTGCCAGGAGCCGACATCCGCGTGTACCGGTGTTCGTCCGCTTGTGGTAGCCCCCGTGTCCCGACCCGAGGAGACCATGGATTACGGCGTCTGGATCTTCCGCGACGATGAGTTCGTGGACCCGATCTACGCAGAACCCGAGCAGGAGGACACCGATCCGAAGCTCTGGGAGATCATCTGCGAGAGTGTGATCGAAGCCTTCGAGAACGAGGGCCCCCGCTTCGACACCGTCGAGGTGGGCGAGTGGCGCATGGGCTGGAAGCTCCATGCGCGCACCGGCGTGTCCGTGGTCGCGGCGGTGGACCAGGAGGTCTCCATCACAGACCTCAAGCAGTTCCTCACCGATCTGGCCCAGCGCTACTTCGACGAGGTCGACGATGCCCGCTTCCCCGAGGTGGGCGGCGTGGAGGACATCGTCGTGGACGTCATCCCCCCGTGGGAGGAGTGACCCGCTCGCCGCGGGAGGAGTGGGTGAACCCCCGGGTGACCCGCACGTCGACGAACTGACCGATGAGGTCGAGGGAACCCGGGAAGTTGACCATCAGGTTGCTCCCGGTCCGGCCGGCGACGACGCCCTCGTCGTGGCGGCTCTCGCCCTCGACCAGCACCCGGACGACCTGGCCCTCGTGGCTGCGGGTCCACGCCAGGGAGAGCTCGCGCTGGCGGTCCTGGTAGCGGATGAGGCGCTCACCGCTGACCGCGTCGTCGTAGCCTTCCTTGAGGCGCAGGGACGGGGTGCCCGGGCGGGGGCTGTACTTGAAGCTGAAGCTGCCGACGAAGCCGACCTCGTCGAGCAGGGTCATGGTCTCTTCGAACTGCTCGTCGGTCTCGCCGGGGAAGCCGACGATGACGTCGGTGGTCAGGGCGAGATCGGGGCGTGCCTCACGCAGGCCGTCGACGATCCGCAGGTAGCGCTCGCGGGTGTAGAACCGCTTCATCCGGCGGAGCACCTTGTTGCTGCCCGACTGCACGGGCAGGTGCAGGTGCGAGGTCAGCTGCGGCAGGTCGCGGTAGGCGGCGATCACGTCGTCGCCCATGTCGCGGGGGTGGCTGGTCGTGTAGCGGATGCGCTCGACGCCGGGAATGTCGGCGACCGCGTAGAGCAGCTGGGCAAAGGTGCGCTCGCCGGGCACCTTGAGGCCGTAGCTGTTCACGTTCTGGCCGATGAGGGTGATCTCCTGCACCCCTTCTGCGACCAGGCGGCGGCACTCGTCGAGGATCTGCTCGCTGGGCCGGCTGGCCTCGGCGCCGCGGGTGGCGGGCACGATGCAGTAGGTGCACTTGTTGTCGCACCCCTTCTGGATCGTGACGAAGGCGCCCACGCCGCTGCTGGCGTCGGGGTCGAGGTCGGTGACGAAGGGGTAGGTCTCGAGATCGAGGAAGGTGGTGTCGAGCACCCGGTTTCCAGCGGCGACCTCGTCGACGAGCTTGCGCACGTGGGGCACGCCGTCGGGTCCGAAGACGAGATCGACGTCGGGGTAGCGCTTCATCAGCGCCTCGCCCTCCATCTGGGCCACGCACCCGGCGACGCCGAGCAGCACCTGCCGACCTTCCCGCTTCTCCCTGCGGAACTCGCCGAGGACACTGTGCATCTTGTCGACCGCCTTCTCGCGGATCGAGCACGTGTTCAGCAGCACCAGGTCCGCCTGATCGGGGTCCTGGGTGGACTCCCAGCCGTCCCGCCCGAGCAGGGCGCGGATCTTGCCGGTGTCGTACGCGTTCATCTGGCAGCCGAAGGTGTGGACGTACACCTTGCCGGGCTCGGACTGGGCCACCGCGGCCTCCGCATGCATGAGCCGGCTGTCTAGCCGCGCGACCGACGGCGCGCATCTTCCGGGGGGTGACGGGGGGGCGGTCCGCTCACGGGGAGTCGCGTTGCTGCGGGCGGGGGAGTGGAGGGGTGGTCTCCAGTCTCCAGTCTCCAGCTTCGTCCGGCCGGGGAGCGGTCTGGACGGGCGCCTCCGGCTGCAATCCCGTCAGCTCTGGTATTCCAAGGGGGCTTTGCGCGCGGTCGCTTCGACCTGGGCAGGGCACCGTGACGCACGGGGTGGATCCGCTGCCGTAGGACTGGAGACTGGAGACTGGGGACTGGAGACCGAGCCTCCGATCCCTCTACAGCGCGTAGGGCGTCGAGCGGGCGAAGAGCTCCTCGCCGTCCTTCTGCACCTTGACCGTCACCTGGCCCTCGGGCTCGACCACCGGGGCGAGCACCTTGAGGAAGACGAAGCTGGGGCCGAAGTCCGCCAGGCTCTTCTCGGTGATGGTCGCGGTGACCGTGCCGACCTGGGTGTCACCCACGAAGACCTGACCGGTGATGGTGAAGTCCTTCTCGAAGCCGACGCGGCTGCGGCCGACCAGCACCGGGAGCTCGACGACGACGGCGTCGCGGTCCACGGAGACGACCGACACCGGGTAGTTGTCGGCCAGCGGCTCCTTGCCGGCCACGTCCAGGCTGATCGGGCCCGGGCCCTGGGTCGCGGGGCGCGACGCCTCCTTGCGGGCGGGCTCGGTGAAGTCGGGCATGAAGTCGCCCTCGGGATCCTCGGCGATGTCGCCCAGGAACTCGCCCGGCGGCTCGTCGCCGGAGATGGGCTCGATGTCCTCGACCACGTCGCCCTCGGGAGCCTCGAAGCCGCCGATGTCGCTCGGATCGGCCAGCTCGGGGGCGTCTTCGGAGAGCAGGTCGATCTCGTCGTCCTTGTCGGCGGCGAGGGCCGGCGCGCACAGGGACAGGGCGGCAAGGGTGAGGACGAGGCGGGTCATCGAGACCTCCGGCTTGGGGGGACGCCGCCCCTTGAGCAAGGTGTGTGCCAAGAGCCTGTCAGGAGTGTCGATCGCGTTCATGACGTGGTGCAGACCTGCCGGGGTGGGTGAACGGACCCGGTTCGTGTTCAAGAATCTTGGACATCGTCCAAAGAACTGACTGGCGCTGTCGCGAGATCACGACGGTGGGTGGCGTTCGGGCCCACCGCATTAGGCTCTCGCGTGACGCACGATCCCATCCTCCGCGCCCACCGCCTGTCCGCCGCTCACCGCCGCCGCTCCCAGGGCGTGCTGGGCCTGCTCGGACGCGGCGCGCTGCTCATCGCCGCGGTCGGCGTGTTCGCGGCCCTGTTCCGTCCGGTCTTCCTGACGTTCCTGGGCGAGGACCAGCCCCTCGCCCAGGGGGTCGGCGGGGTCGTGCTGCGCCTGGCGGTCGTCCTGATCGGGCTCGCGGGAATCGAGGCGTACGAGGCGGTCATCCGCGGAGTGGATCGCGAGGTCCTGGCCCTGCTGCCGGTCGATCCTGCGCGGGTGGTGCGGGCCTCCCTGATCCGACTCGTCACCCGGCGGCTGTGGCTCGTCCCCGCGGTCGCCATCGTGCTGCTGCCCATCGGGCTGGAGGGCTCCTGGCTCGCCTGGGGGGCGGCGGTCGCGGCCCTGGTCGGATCGCTGATGTTCGCGTGGCCGGCGGCAGCGGCGGTGAACCTGCTCGCGGTCGACGTGGCGGGCTCGGCGGAGTGGGGACCGCTGCTCGACCTCATCCGGGGCGCCAGCCACCGCGCCCAGGCCGCCTTCATCTACGCCCCCGGACTGCTCCTGCTGGGAGGCAGCGGGATCGTGTACGCCTCCAGCGCCGGGGCGGCGTGGGCTGTCGCCGGGGAGCCGCTGGGCTGGGCGCTGATCGCCATCGGGCCCGCCATCGGGGTGGGGGTCTCCTTTGCGCTGCCGGCCCTCGCCCGCCGCTCCTGGTTCCGGGCGTCCGCGGTCATCTCCGAGATCGACGCAGCCTACGCGGGGCTCGTCGACGGGGAGTCGGAGCGCCTCCACGTCTACCTGGACTGGGCCCTGCGCTTCCTGCCGGGCTCCCTGCGCCGCGACGCGCTCAAGGACCTGCGCCACGGCTGGCGTGGACGGCGCCTGTGGCTGTCAGGAGCCTGGCTGCTGGGCATCCTCGCGGCGGCGGCGGGCTGGACCTCGGACCCGTCGGGGCCCGGCCGGGCGCTGGTCGTGGCGGTGCTCGCGGCGGCGCTGGTCGCGTCGGTCGCCCTCGTGCTGGAGCTGGACGAGCCCGAGTTCCTGCGCTGGTGGCTGCCGTCGGATCCGCTGAAGTCAGCGTTGGCCCGGTTCTTCGTCGTGCTCGCCTGGGCCCAGCCCGCGGTCGTCCCCCCCGCCGTGGTGACCGTGCTGATGACCGGCTGGCCCGCCGGCCTGCAGGTGCTCGGCCTCGGGGAGGGCGGGCTGGTGCTGGTCACCGGCGCGTCGCTGCTGTGCTCGCGGCTGGGGCGCACCGGTCCGTGGGTGTACGGGCCCGTGGCGCTCGTGATCGTCGCCGGCCTCGTGCTGGGTGGAGGGGTGCTGTGAGTACGCGCCGGGACCACCACGTTAGGCGCGTCGAATGAGCGTTCCGCCTGCCATCGCGTTTCGTGGGGTCCGCCGAACCTTCGGGCGCGTCGTCGCGGTCGATCGGGTGGACCTCGAGCTGCCCCGCGGCCGATTCGTCGGTCTGATCGGCCATAATGGTGCGGGCAAGAGCACGCTGCTGCGCATGCTCACCGGCCTGCTCCAGCCCACCGAGGGCACCGTCGAGATCGACGGCATCGACGTGCACGCCCGGCCCCAGCAGGCCCGCGAGCGCATGGGTGCGGTGCCCGAGCGGCCGGCGCTGTACGAGTACCTCACCGCCCGCGAGTGGCTGACCTTCGTGGCCGAGGTGCGCGGCGGCGCCGAGGCCATCGACGAGCTCCTGGCCGCGATGGACCTGTCCGGGGACGCCGATCGCCTCATCCGCGAGTTCAGCCAGGGCATGCGGCGCAAGGCGGCGCTGGCGGCAGCGCTGCTGGGCTCGCCGCCGGTCATCGTGCTCGACGAGTCGCTCAACGGCCTGGACCCCCCGTCCGCAGCTCGGGTGAAGGGGCTGCTCCGCGATCGGGTGGACGCCGGCGCCACCGTGCTGCTGTCGACCCACGTGGTGGACACGGTGGAGAAGGTCGCCGATCGGGTCGTCATGCTCGCCCACGGCCGGGTCGTCGTGGACGAGGACGCGCGCGCCCTGCCCCCGGGCGGTCTGGAGGAGCTCTTCCTCGAGCGTCTCGCCGCCAGCCACCGGGCGGGGGCGTCCGACGACAAGCCGCCGGCAGCGCCGCAACCCGACGCGGGGTCCCGCCGGTGAGGGGCGCGCTCGCCATCCTGCTCCTGTCCGGGTGCGGGTGGTTCAGCGCGCCAGAGCCGGTGCGGATCGTCGTGCAGGCCGAGTACCCGGGTGCCGCCGCCGAGCACGTCGAGCGCGCGGTCGCCGAGCCGCTGGAGGAGGCGGTCCGTGGGGTAGCGGGGCTGGAGCACGTGCTCACGGTCAGCCAGGAGGGGAGCGCCGTGCTCTTCCTGCAGATCCGACCGAAGTCGCGGCAGCTGGCCGACATCGAGGCCCAGCGCGCGGTCATCGAGCGGCTGCAGGAGGTGAACACCCTGCCCGACGACGTGGTGCGGCCGGTGGTCTACACCACCGGCGCGCGGCGCAGCTGGCTGAAGGCGGGAGCCAGCCCGGACGAGGTCAACGAGGCGGTCGGGGCCCAGGCGCACCAGGGGATCCGCGCGGCGGAGCTGCAGGTGGCCCAGTCGGCCGAGACCTGGCGTCTGAAGCCTGCCTTGCTGCGGGAGCACCAGGTGACGCCCGCGGCGGTGGACGCCGCCGTCGACGCCGCCCTGGGGGATGGGCGCTGGGCGTCGGGCAGTACGCCGGTCGGAGACGGGATCACGCTGGAGCAGGTCGCGACCCGCGGGCAGGACGACCACCGCGCGGGGGCCTTCCTCGACGGGGTGCCGGCAGCCGTGGTGGTGGCGGCCCCCGAGGCGCGCCTCGCCGGCTGGACCGCGTTCGACGAGGCGGCCATGGACTGGAGCGAGGAGTGCGTCGTGCTGGTGGAGGAGGGCCCCCCGCCCGCAGTCGAGGGCTCCCGCTGGATCCGCGACGGAGGCGTGTTCTACGGGCGCCTGCCCGAGGGCAGGCTGCCGCCGGGACCCACCCTGACCCGCTGGTCGTGCGCGCTGCCCCGAGTCCGGGTGGCGATCGTCGGCGATGCTGGCGCGGTGGACGCGACCGGCGAGGGGCTCCAACGGTGGGCGGGCGCCGCCGCCGTGCTGCCCGTGCCGACGTGGTCCCCGGTCGACCCCGAGCTGTCCGTCGAGGTCGACCGCGACGTGCTCGCCCAGCTCGGCCTGCCCGTCTCCGAGGTCGCCCGGTCGATGTCCGCGCTGGGTCGGGTGCGCACCGGACCCAACGGCGAGCGGGTGGTGCTCGACCGGCCCGATGATGTCAACCAGCTCCTCGACTGGCCGCTCGTCGACGTGCAGGGCCGCTGGATCCCGCTCTCCGCGGTGGCTGCGGTGTCGATCGCCGCTCCCGCGCGCCCCCGCGTCCGCCTCGACGGCCGCGAGGCTCGCCTGGTCGACGTGGTGCTGGGCGAGGGCGTGAGCATCGACGAGGCGCCGGTCGCGGACGGTGCCCGGCTGGTCGTGCTCGACGGACTCGGGCCCGACCGGATCTGGGAGTAGGCGGTGGCGGCGGCGGACACCGAGCGACGCCGGCGGCGCGACGACTGGAAGGCCCGTCGTACGTCGGCGCGGCGGCTCCTGGCGCTGGTGCTCACCCTCGCGGTGGTCGGGGTGGCCCTGCTGCTGAACGGGGCCGAGTCGTGGTGGTCGCGGATCGTGGTGCACGCGGTGCTCGCCGCGGCCCTCGTCCTGGGGCTCCGGCTGCCGAC
>MDTC01192213.1_pt1 | contig 25347 bp, 21 predicted proteins | sample 811181 | NCBI WGS metagenome assembly MDTC01 (sample SAMN05326644, study PRJNA326480) | marine metagenome | isolation source: seawater | place: Pacific Ocean: North | collected 2011
CAATACATTGGCATCTGCTTCAAGCATTCTTTTGAGCTGCAGAGAGAGAACTTTCCAGCCGATATGTGCTTTTCCAGACGGTTCAAAACCAACGTAGCAGCGAATAATTCCGTCTCCGCCCATACTGGAATTGTCTGAAAGACAATCTACCAAGTGATCTATTCCTATGGTTTCCTCGACATGTCCAACCATAAGTGCAAGGCGCTTTTGTTGCTTGGCGTCAAGTTCCAAAATCTTCGGATTATCTTCAATAAAGGGTTCGAGAACTGAATCGACGCCCATGATATCACGCTAGAATCAGATTAAGTCGTTCAGTTTCTTGACTCGACCTTCAGAGGGAGGGTTTCCTGAATCAATCATTTCTTGTAATTCGGCAATCATCGTGTTTGCTTTATCAATTGTCTCTTGGTTGATTGATGAACTCATTTTCATCATTTTGTGAGCCATTTTAATCGCTGATTTGGCTTTTGAAAACTTCTTTGCGTCTTCTTTAGCCTTGTCACCACGTTGCTTTGGACTGTATCCAGTTACTTCGTCCAGAAAAGAAGACCATCTTTTACGAGACTCCATCGCTTGTTCACGTCCTCCATCCTCCGAGAGAAATTGGTTGAGGTCTTCGCCTTTCAACTGGGTTACGTCAACAACGAGTTTTCCATCATCACCAAAATGGCCAGTGATTTTTGTAAGTATGGCGAACGAACCTGTGAAGACTCCTTCAGAACTTACTTCAATATCATCAAAGTATGTCGTGGCAATGCGTGCAAGGCCTGCATTTCCGCCCATTTTTTTCTCCAAACCGCGCCGTACTGCGAATCTCTCCATACAACGCCCAAGAACCTCTTTGCCATAAGGCTCACCGTTGAGGAGTATGAGAACAGAAGGTTGTTGATAGGAGGGGTTTTTTGATAGTTCTTGCTGGGCAAATCATGCGACGACCCCTGATTGTTGGATTTATGCTCCTCATTCTTCTGCTACCGGCGGTACCTGCTGAACTGGAATCTGCAGTAAGTTTGAGTCTTGCAGACACCCTTGAAGACGCAGATATAGGTATTCGGGCAGGCAAAGTTTCACCTGATGGCGTTTCAGTTTTACTCATCGGTGAGGACGGCTATGCTCACAGAATCTCATCCATGCACCCCGAAGATAGGAGTTTGGATGTCGAACTAAGTACCAATCGAAACACCGACCTCAATGATGTCTCTTGGCATCCTCGGGGTCAAACAGCACTCATCACAGGTGACTTGGGAGTTGCTCTTCGATACACCATCGAAAATCATGCTATTTCAACAGTTAACGGTTCAGGTGCTTTACTTGGAACAGATATGACTGCAGTCGAGTGGCGGCCTGCGGGAGATTACGCCTACTTTGGTGGTTCAGATGGCAGCATTTGGAAGTTTTCTGAAGGTTCAGGAATGACTGCTTTGAGCGAAACAAGGACCTCTCCTGTAAGCGACATAGCCTGTCACAGCAATCAAAATGTGTGTGTTGTCACAACACTCAATGACGGCATGGCAGTAATTTCGACAAACGACCAAGTTACGTTCCTTTCGGGTACGAGTGGTAACACTTGGATTGGTGTTGATTGTGCAGACCCTACGCTCAACGAGTGTGTGGGTTTTGCAAGTGGGCTTAAAACACAAGCGATTCGGATTGATACCATTGACCCCAGCAAGTCTACAGCACGAGAAGTTGAACAATTCGGAACACTTGATGGAGAATTTACTGGAATCTCACGTGGGCATGATGGTACAACGCTAGTCTATCTCGCTCCCTTTTCCACCATCAGGCATCAGCCACTAATCTCCGAAGCTTTCGTTCAAATTCTGCCGGAAGATGCTGCTGCGTGGGATTCAGTAATTTCGGGGCGCTCCATCGAATTTGTTTGGGAAAATGAGCATCAACAAGGATTTCTTGTAACTTCATTTGGAAACATTGTAGAGTTTGAAACGATATCTGATGAAGAGGAGATGACGATGATTTCCGTTATCGTCATGATTGCAGTTACCGTTTCGGTTCCCGGAGTAGTCTTAGGCCTCATTTACATGAACAGTCCATATCTACAGCGTAAGTATATGAAGTTGCGCGGTTACGACAAAAAATGAGTGTAGTTGTGTAACTATTGGAGGGTTAGGTTATTGAAGCCCCTAGCAGAGCAACCTATGAGAGGATAGTATGGAGCCTTACGAAGGAGTCGACTTTTACGACATTGAAAGCCTACTGACTGAAGAAGAAATAATGATTCGAGACATGGTTCGAGATTGGGTTGACGAAGAGGTACTCCCAAAGATTGAGCATGCATGCGCTCAAGGGGTATTTCTTGATGAATGGCGTGTAGCCTTAGGTGAAATGGGTGTTCTAGGAGCGCCATTGAAAGGCTATGGGTGCCCCGGGCTTTCGTATGTAGCGTACGGACTAATTTGTCAAGAACTGGAACGTGGCGATTCAGGTCTACGTTCTTTTGCCTCTGTACAAGGTTCTTTGGCAATGTATCCAATATGGGACTTTGGTTCAGAAGAACAAAAGAATCATTATCTTCCAAAAATGACTTCTGGAGAATGGATTGGTTGTTTCGGGCTCACCGAACCGGATTATGGTTCGAACCCTGGTGACATGATTACCAAGGCAGAGGATAAAGGAGATCACTATCTCTTAAATGGCGCAAAAATGTGGATTACAAACGGTACGATTGCTGATGTGGCAATCGTTTGGGCTAAACTCGATGGAGTCATTCGTGGATTTATTGTTGAAAAGGGAGACGAAGGTTTTACTGCTCCAGAAATGAAAGGCAAGCATTCACTCAAAGCTTCGGTAACCAGTGAACTGGTATTCCAAGATTGTAAGATTCCTAAAGACCGGATGCTTCCGAACGTCAAAGGACTGCGCGGGCCGTTCTCGTGCTTGAATAATGCACGATTTGGAATCTCATGGGGTGCACTAGGGGCTGCTATGGCATGTTTCCATAGCGCCAAAACCTATTCACTCTCAAGAATCCAATTTGACCACCCAATCGCATCATATCAATTGGTTCAAAACAAGTTGGCTTGGATGCTCAGAGAGATAACTAAAGGACAGCTTTTGGCATATCACCTCGGTCGAAAGAAAGATGACGGCACCTGGTTTAATGAACAGATATCTCTTGCTAAAATGAACAATGTGGACATTGCTCTTGAAATTGCTCGGGTTGCTCGAGACATTCACGGTGCAAACGGTGTCTTGGATGAATATCCAGTCATGCGGCATATGGCAAATTTGGAGTCAGTCAAAACATACGAAGGTACACATGACATTCACAATCTGATTCTCGGCAGATACATTACTGGAATACAGGCGTTTACTCGCTCGGTCTAAGTTTAACCTCTGCTAAAGGTGCTTATCCATTCTATACAGTAGTTTATATGTCGTTAAATCGAGTTAACTTCGATAACGATGAACTTGAGTCTCAATGATCGGATTGTACGGGTCATCTCTGGTCTGTTAATGGTGACTATTGAGTATGCTTCAAGTATCGATTGGGATGTAATATTACTTGTTTTAGGAGTTTGGGGAATTCTAACCTCAGCAATTGGATTTTGTCCATTTTACAAACTCATCGGGCACACGACATGCCCGATTTAATCAGACAGCGGGTAGCAATCCAATCCGTGCAAGTCCTGCCCATATTGGGTCTAGGAATCCTGGAAGCAAGCGGTGACGCATGTATACAGCAGCAGCAAGACTAATTTTTTGAATCTTGTTGAGTTTTACTCGCTTGGTGAACACATCTCCTTGTTGCCTTTCAATCTGACGTAAAATTTTGTCATAAAACGCAATCATAGCCGCTGGTGAATACCGTGTTCTTCTTGGAAGTAGCGGTAGGAGTTGGCGCGCCTCAGCAAGGTATGTTCGGGCCCTGCGAGCATAATCTCTACAGTAAGGTTCCCAATTTTTGTTGAGGACCACTTTGCCGCCCAACTCGCTCTCAATAATTCCGTTTTGTTCAAGTTCGTTTAGTGGCAGATACACTCTGTCTCTTTCTATATCTTCGCCAACATCACGTAGGACATTTGTAAGTTGCATGAAAATACCCCATGATTCAGCAAATTTCTTGGCTCGAGGATCTTCATAGCCGTAAATTTCAATACACATCAAGCCTACTACAGATGCGACTCTATAGCAGTAAACATACAATTCATCAAAACTGCGATATCGGTTGTTGTAAAGGTCATCCTCCATGCCTGAAATGAGGTCATCAAACACTTCTCTGGGGATTGAATAGGTTTCGACTGTTTCTTTGAGGGCAAGGAATACAGGGTCGGTAGAGTAAACCTCAGAGTAGCAAGTTGAAAGTTTCTTTCGGAAGAAAAACAGTTGTGTTATTTTGTTGAGGTATGCGTCCGCATCCAGAATAGTGCCCTGGTCTTGTAGGCTTTCGAGTTGTTCCCGGTAACTCACTGCTTCAGGGTCCATCTCGCCCATGCTACCAGGGAATCGGTCCGCCCAGTCGCCATCTGCAATGTCGTCAGCACGCCGACAAAATGCGTATACGGCACACATTGCTTGACGTTGTTGATCGGGTAGATACTTGAACGAGTGGTAGAAGTTTCCTGCTTCACGCATTGTTAATTCTTCGCAGTATCTGAATGCCAATTTTGTGAGTTCTTGTGGGGGGCGTTCAGACCATATTGGTGCGTCAAGGTGTTCAAACGGGTCAACGAGTTCGTTGGTTTCTCCAACAATTCCGATGAAGGTTGCACCTTCACGAAGGGCCTCCATTGCAGTAAGACTGACTGCTTTAACCGCATCACGAGCCAACATCACACCAGCTCGGAGGCGATCTAAGGTCGTAGGGTTCTTTGATTCGGATTCGTCCGCTCTCGTCTTGGCGTTCCCTTTCAAAGGGAACAACAATTCGAGAGGTTTCCGGCGTTCGAGCATCGTGACCACATCGTGCTCGTCACTCACCCTTTTTGAGTTCTGCGCATAATTGCCTACGTGGGAAGTTGCAGATTCGTTTGATTCATTCATGAAAATGAGTTGCAGTTTGTCGAAATGGGTCAATTCCTCAATTTTCGCTAACATTTGTCCCACACAATCAAGAAGACACGCTCCTACCGCGTCTTGGGGAAGGGCATGGCAGTACTCATCAACGCTAAAATCGATTCACTTCTTGAAAGAACTTCACGTTCATTTTACCCTACTCTCAAATACTTGCCAAAAAAGATTCGTGGACATATTGGCTTGTTGTATCTACTGGCTAGAGTGGCTGACACCATAGCAGATTCGAAGCACGGCGAGACTTCATTTTTAGAGAATATCCTCATAAAATACAACGATGTTGCTCAGGGACGTTCCAATGAATTGCCGGATTTTTCTGAGATCGCTGAAATACAAGTCAATGAACATGAAGCAGAACTTTTGAGAAATGTTGCGGATGTTGTTGAAGGGTTGAATGCCTATTCTGAAAAGGACAGAAACATCATACTGGAATGTTTAGAGGTTATTGTCAATGGTCAGTTGCTCGATTTGCAACGTTTTGGTCCGGCCAACGAAGGGGGGCAAATTTCATCCCTCAACTCGAACGAAGAGTTAGACGATTATACCTATAGAGTCGCTGGTTGCGTTGGCGTCTTCTGGAGTAAAATGTCACTTGAACATGTCATTACATTATCCCCGGAAAAAGAGGCAGAATTCTTTGAAAAAGGAATTCGGTTTGGCAAGGCTCTTCAAATGATCAATATACTTCGAGACATACCAGAAGATTTACGCTTTGGTCGATGTTATATCCCTGGTGAAGAATTAGCCCGATTCGGGCTAAAGCCGGATGACCTTCTGGACCATTCGAATATCGAACGATTCCGTCCTTTATACGATGAATATCTTGATTTTACGAACAAGCATCTTGATGCTGCTGTAGAATACATTCGCATGTTGCCAGATGGACAATTTCGCCTCAAAGCCTCGTGTATGTTGCCGGTTCTGGTGGGTCAAAGAACGGTCACCTTGTTGAGAACTGGAAACATATTGAATTCAGATGATAAAATCAAGGTGACTCGTGATGAAATGAAATCGTATGCTCGGAAGCTGGTTCGTGCCCTGATTATTCCTGGTGGCGTGCGTCGGTTGTTAGAGAAGAATAAGGATCAATGAGGTATAGTGTAACTTCTTTAGCATGGCAAATATCCATTTACATTGCGAATCTAAAATAGCAAAGCCGGCCATCTGCTCTCTGTTTGGCAAGTGTTGAATTGTCGATTATCTAACGGCATATGTGGCATTTAGTCGTAAGACTTTAGGGAGAGTCCCCCGAGCATCACAACTGCGGGGTGACACTATGGATTGCGGCTCATGTTCCGAACTCATTCCTGATGACAGCATATTCTGCCCAGAATGTGGTGCTCGTCAAGAACTTTCAAGGGCAGGGGGGTTCACAAATCCAGGTTCAATAGGACTCTCAGGACAAGAAGTGTCGGGCGGTAGGAACTTTGGTGTTGTCTCTGGTGAAGCAGTTCGTCAACAGCGCGACATGAGCTCCCCAGGTAATTCCAACATACCTCCCGAAGTTCTCCAACAAATTGCCATGGGAATTCAGCAACAACCAAACTTCCCACCGGGCAATTTCCCACCTCAGCCTCTTCAACAAAATCAGTTAGGACAAGGCCAATTCCCTCCTCAAGGCCAATTCCCTCCTCAAAACATTCAGCCGAATCAAATGGGCCAGGGTCAATTCCCTCCTCAAAACCTCCAACAGAATCCACCCCAGAGCAATGTTCTGCCCAATGTTCAATCAGACCGACCACAGCAAGTTCGCGGCCCTTCTCTAGCAAGCGGTGCTCTGCCGCAAAAGCGTATTGTGAATGATTTATCTCATACTCAAGGAGGTACAGTCGTTGCAAATAATCCATCTGCTTCACCCACGGATGCAATGGTAAACCGATTAGCTGAGGCTGAACGAGCAATGAAAGACGAACGTAGAAGTCAGTGGTTGAACATGAACCAGTCACCTGCAAACAACGTCCTTGCTTCTCTTGGCGCAGATTTGCCAGCGCATTTACGTGGTGCTGAAACCACCAACCCTGCACAAGATGTCATTGCCGGTGCACTTGGTCAGCCCGTATCTAAAGATTCGCCGAGTGAAGCACTGCTCCGACGAATGTGTGAGGTCGCAGTTCGTCGTGTTGCAAGAAAGAGAGGAGTTGCTGTTGAAACACCGCAAGCGAAAATGGAGTCTGATGTGTTGCAGGTCAACGTCACATATGTTGATGACGGAAGAGTTCTCGATACTCCTGAAGACCTTACACAGGCGTTCCAACATGCTATTGAAACCGAAGTTGCTTTGAAAGGCTTTGATTTAACAACCGAATTGAAACTGTTCCGTTCGAAAGACGGTCAAGTAGAAAATTTAGACGGAGGAGACTCTTCTGATGACGAAGATGTAGAAATGTTTGCATGTGAGATTTGTGATGGTCTTGTGAAAGAGACTGACAACGAGTGTCCTCATTGTGGTGCCATGTTTGAAGATGAGGAGGAAGAAGTTGAAAGTGCACCTCAAAGAACTCCTCCAAAACGAGGAGGCCCACCCGGTAAAGGCGGTCCTCCAAAGAGAAGTGGCCCACCAGGTCCATCCAAAGGCGGCCCTCCAAAGAAGAGCGGCCCTCCAGGCCCAACCAAAGGTGGCCCTCCAAAGAAGAGCGGTCCTCCAGGTCCATCCAAAGGCGGCCCTCCCAAAGGTGGTCCATCTGGCCCCAAACGAGGTCCTCCTCGTTGAATTAAGGTGACTCTCAAATGCCCGATTTGCCTGATTTTGGTTCCATTCGGTTTTCAGGTACTCTTCGTCCTTCACAGAAAGCAGCGAGTTCAATTATTATTCCTCAGTTGGAATCTGGGAATAAAAGGCTCCATATTGTAGCGCCCCCAGGTTCGGGAAAGACAGTCCTTGGCCTCTACGTGTGGGCAGACCTTGTTCGAAAACCAGCACTTGTGCTATCTCCTAATTCTGCAATACAAGCACAATGGGCAGCTCGAACATCTCTCTTCGATTTGGATGGGAAAGGTGAATTCATCAGCACGGATCCAAAGAAGCCAGGCCTTTTGACATCTCTCACATATCAATCCGTGACAATGCCAAGAAAAGGCGGTGAAGACCTCGATGAAGTTGCTTTAGAATTATGGGCTGAAAAACTTATCCAAGATGAAGAAGCATCGAACCATGAAGAGGCAAATGCTTGGCAGATGGATCTCAAGGAGAGGAATAAGAAATATTACACATCCCGTTTATCTACCTATAGAAAGAAGGTTAGAGACGAATTTGCAGAGCATGGGAATGCTCTGTGGACTCTTCACGAAAGTGCGAAAGAAAATCTCATGCTTCTCAAAGAGGCCGGTATAGGATTGATTATTTTAGATGAGTGCCATCACTTAATGCATCATTGGGGGCGAATTCTTAGCGAAGTTCGGGAGATGTTTGACGACCCGGTTATTCTTGGTCTAACTGCTACTCCTCCCGACGGTTCTGGATTCAAAGAATTGGATGTCAAGAGATACGACGAATTCTTCGGACCAATTGACTACAGCGTTCCAGTTCCTGCCCTCGTTCGTGATTCAAATCTGGCACCTTACCAGGATTTATGTTATTTTGTTCGACCTGCGAGTCATGAGTTGCAGTATATTGCCAGTGTCGATGATGAATTTGAACAATTATTGAATGAATTGAGAAATCCCGAACATGAAAAGGAATCAAACAGGATACCCTCTCTAGACCAGTGGCTGATTGAGGAATTAATATCACGTAACTCCCCATCTGGGGAACATCTTTCTTGGGATGATTATGAACGTAAGTATAGTGCATTTTCTGAGGATGCTCGTCGTTTCTTGCGTATGAATCGGTTGCCTTTACCGTCAGGCGTCCCCAATATCGATTATGATCCTAATGACCAATCATTTACCAAAATGAGTATTTTACGTACAGTGCTTTCACGCTATGTTCGCCATGGACTACGCAGATCTAAAAGCAAGAAAGACCATGCTTTATCAGAATCTGTCGTTGCTAGACTGCGAATGCTGGGAATTCAAATCACCGAGACGGGTTCTCGTCCTTGTGCCTCTCCGGTTGGACGTGTCATGGCTTATGCCTCTGCAAAAGTACAGGCGGTAAATGATATTATCAACGTGGAAATGCAGTCACTAGGTCCAGATATTCGCGCAGTAATTGTCACCGATTTTGAAAAAACTTCTGCCACAACTTTGGTGGAGGGGGTTCTTGACAAAGAGGCAGGTGGAGCAATCTCTGTTTTGAGAACGCTAGTTCATCATCCCGCTGGAGATTACCTTGATCCAATATTAATGACAGGAAGCACCGTTCTGGTTGATGATGACCTTTATGAAAAATTTATTGAAAAGGCGGAGAAATGGGTCGAAGAACGCTCATTGGACATCAAATTAGAAGACAAACCCCATCAAGGATTCCACGAGATTCACGGAAAAGGCAAAGATTGGATTCCTCGATATTATTCACTCATGATTACTGAATTTTTCCAAGAAGGATTTACTCGATGCCTGGTAGGTACTCGAGGTTTGCTTGGAGAAGGTTGGGATGCTTCTAGGATTAACGTTTTGATTGACATGACGACTGTAACAACCAGTATGAGTATTAACCAACTACGTGGTCGTTCGATTCGAATCGATAAATTATGGCCTGAAAAAGTCGCAAACAATTGGGATATCGTTTGTATTGCCGAAGAATTCACCAAGGGTTTTGATGATTATGAACGATTCAAACAGAAGCACAAACAACTGTACGGTGTTTGTGACGATGGGGCAATCGAAAAAGGTGTAGGACATGTTCACGCAGCCTTCAATGATGTTCGCCCTGAAGGTATCAGTGAGGGTATGGCAATGTTCAACGATGAAATGCTTCGAAGGTCTCGTACTCGTGAATATACACGTGAACTATGGGCTATTGGAGAACCGTTTGGAATAGAATCTCGTCCAGCACTTGAAACCAAATCACCTAGAGGATTTGCTCAAGGATTTCGTTTTGGAACTGAAAAGGAATTGTGGACAGAGTCTTCTTTGACCCTTGCTATCGCGGAAGCCATCGTTGCTTCATACCAAGAGTTAGGTGAAATGACGATACATTGCTCTCCTAAGGGTGGAGAACGTGGAGGTGGTTGGTTACGCTACCACCTACATCACTCTACTCCAGATGAAGGCTTGCTCTTCAGTTCATCTTTAGAGGAAGTATTAGGTTCTCTATCAAAACCTCGATACTTGATTAGCCGTTCATCCCAGTTTATGGAAGAAACTTGGCTATCGACATTAATGCCTGAGGTTTTGGCCAAATATCTTCGTAAAAAAGTGAGTGCAATACAAATGTATCATGCAGTTCCAACCAAACTCGCATCATCCAAACCCCGTGCACAAGTGTTCCAAAAATATTGGAACCAGTTTGTTAGCCCGAGTGAGCTGACCTACGCTCGTAGCAACGATGGAAAGGTGCTGCTACAATCAATACGTCAGCGTGGGCTTGCACCTAAAATAGGTCTCCATAAAAAAGAAGTTTACATCTGAGTTTTAGTTGCATGAAGCGCACTTAAATGTGGCACCTCGGTGTTCGTCACAGAATCTTTTCCTGCATTCAAAGCAGCGGAAGTCAAAGGAATTGACCTTCTTGGAACAACCAGTGAAACCACATTCCTCATCGTTATCACTGCTTGAAAGTGCAGATTCAGTAGCAGAAGTCCAAAAATTCTTTTTCGGTGTTTTCATACTGGAAGACACCGTATTTTCTGCACGTGAATGATTATCGTGGCCCAAAGTTTGCATCACATAAGGATTGTTGAAGAATTTTTCTGCTTGATTTGGAGTCATAAAATCAGCATTAATGACAGTAGATCGTGCCTGCTGTGGTGTCGATCCATGGAGCCGTAAACGGTCGATTACCGAATTGTAATTTCGCTCTTTGTAACCGAGGTACCCTGTATTTCTGGATGTGTAAGAACTTTGCATTCCCATTACTGATGCTGGTTGTTGATTCATTTGAGCGCCCTGAGCAGCGGAGTAGTTTGGCTGTCCCCCGCTCGGTCTTGCAGATAATCCTCCGGTTAACATCGAAGTACTTGCGCCGCCACCGAGAAACGCCATGACAATTCCAACAGTTGCGAAAATACCGAAGAATAGAGCACAACAGTTGTACATACCAGCCTCGCCAAAGTCAACATTTCGGAATTCATAATTGCTCGGGTCGTCATTCCAGTAATAGATGTCTAGAATTGTTCCGGCAGCATAGGTTCGTTCAATCTCTTCGATGCATGATGAACTGCTCTCCATAGTGCCGCGAGTTTGTCCTGAATATGTTGACTGATCACCTTCAGCAGTGTATTCAAACGCTATCTCAGCAGTACAAACATATCGCCATTCTACATAATTTTCAGTGTAATAGGTCTCATTGGAAACAACTGCTTCGGTTTGAATCAGCACTCGACCTGAGGCTTCAGTACTTGCAAAAACAAATGCACCTGATAGCACGACACTAAAGATGAAAATGAAAAGTCCGATTTTCTTCATTCCTTCACCATGGGTTTGACTGTTGGCGCGGTTTCCAAGCGCCAACAGTCGGTAGGGTCATGGGCACTTTAGTGCAGCCGTCATTGCCAAAGCTCCGGTGGAAACAGATCTTTGTCTACTCGGAATCATATAATCATTCATGCTCGACGAACAATTCGTACTGACGGTTCTGGACTGCCTGAGCATTCTCGATTGTCCTTTTCGACATTAAGGCCCATCCTTTGTGCTAATGCTAGGTGAGATGATGACCATGGCCAAATACATCTTCCATTCGTCTCTTTTGCCAGTACATTGATTGGAGTTAACACCCTCTCCCAATCCTCATGTTCCGTCATTTCACCCGAAATTCGAACCCAAGCATGTTCTCTCTGTTTGAGTTCTCTACTTAGATAATCCATTCCCATTTTTTTGGTGATTTTTATGAGTTGTTCTCTCGGGATAGCACGAGGAACTATCATCAGTGTTTCATTTCCGTCAGTCCAAAAACAACACGAACCTAAGGAAAATTGTTCCGCGTAATCAAGGGCTTTTTCGACGGCTCTTTCTGGTTCTCCCCACGAAGTAGGAAGCCAACTGATTAGAGATGAGCGATTTTTTGTGCCTGCTACATGTGAACTGACTTCAAGACTTAGAAGCGTATTGGGAGTTACCGGTTCAATGTCCTGCTTTACTTGAGGTAGGTCCATCACGGGTACACTTTCTGCTTGCACAGGCATGGCCATCGCAGAATCATGCTTTGGCAAACGCCCCCTCCATTGCTTGAAAGGAATCGAAATCCACTCGGTGTCAATAATCGTGCACTTCCAGCCAGTTTTTCCGTGAAAGGTCCCCGGTAATCGAATAATACGGCGCGTATCAGCAGTAATTTTAGAATCGACCTTGTGGCCAGCATCAAGTACTCGTTTGAGTAATTTTTTTCGAGTATCTCGGACACTGTCTTCACGAATTTTGGGGTCTGGTATCTGGAACTTTTCACGTTCACAATCACGGTAAAACAGATGAAATCCTTTGCTACCTGAAAAGGTAACATGGATGAATTCATAGTTCGTGTGTTCTGCCATCCATTGGTGCAATTGAAACGCCGATTCACGAGCAATTTCCATGTTTTTTTCACTGAACGGTGGAATGTCAATATCAAAAACAACCAAATGATCGAGTAAAATTGGATGTGAAACATCGACATCTCTTAAACGAGGCAAATCAACAGGATTAAGCCATGAAGATGTCGAAACGTAAACGTCAGCAGGCGTTGATTTACCAAATGCTTTTTTCAGTATGGAGCCGTTTCTCACCCTCCGTGGTGAAGTAATCCATCTGTTGGAGGGAGTTCTCCATCGAAATTGATGCTGAGTTGGTTTTTTCATCCATCCCAAATCAATGTCATATCCAGCAGAATATACTCCGCTTAACACCTCGGTGTCAAACGTCGTTCCATCTGCCATATGCCTGTGAGTAGATTTGGGTTAATGGCTTCATCGCAAACCGACTTCTTTCAAAGATTGCAGTAGAACTTTACCGAGTTCAGAAGGGTCCATTGCACATGCAATTCCCGCAGCCCTAAATGCTTCGAATTTTTCTTCTGCAGTGCCTTTGCCACCAGAAATAATTGCTCCAGCATGACCCATTCTTTTCCCGGGTGGTGCAGTAGCACCGGCGACGAAACCAACGATAGGTTTCGTGACGTTGTCTTTGGCCCATGCCGCAGCTTCTTGCTCTGCATTGCCTCCTATTTCGCCAATCATGATGATTGCCTCGGTTTGGGAATCAGCCTCAAAAGCCGCCAAACAGTCGATAAATCCTGTACCATTTACGGGGTCTCCTCCGATTCCAATACAGGTTGATTGTCCTTCATCGATACTCATGGTTTGAGCAACTGCTTCGTACGTCAGGGTTCCGGATTTACTCACGATACCTATGCGCCCTTTGGCGTGAATATGACCTGGCATAATCCCAATCTTAGCACCACCGGATTCACCCGGAGTGATGATTCCAGGGCAGTTCGGTCCAATAAGACGAACGCCAGGTCTGTTTTCTACATAGGCTACCGCTTTGACCATATCCAGTGTAGGGATTCCTTCTGTAATACAGACGACCACGCCTTCACCTTTAATTGTGTCAAACGCATCAGCAGCCTCCATAATTGCTTCTGCAGCAAAAGGCGGTGGGACATAAATGACCGTTGCATCTGCGTCGGTTGCTTCAATTGCTTCACTCATACTGTGCCACACAGGAAACTGTCTTCCTTGTAATTCGACCGTTTGGCCACCCTTTCCAGGTGTACATCCACCGACGATATTGGTGCCGTATTCGACCATCTTGTCGGCATGGAACATACCTTGTTTACCAGTAATTCCCTGAACCAAAACTTTTGCATCTTCTTCTATCCAAATTGACATTATTCTTCACCTCCAATAAGAGCGACAATTTTTTGCGCTCCTTCTGCTAAATCATCTGCTGGATGAATGTTCAAAGTGGATGCTGCGAGGATTTTCTTCCCTTCATCCACATTCGTACCTGCTAATCGGACGACTAACGGTACATCAAGCGACAAAGCCTCTGTAGCGGCAATCACTCCTCGTGCAATAATGTCGCATCGCATAATTCCACCGAAGATATTGACTAGAATCCCTTTGACATTCGGGTCTTCTAGAATTATTGAAAAGGCAGTCTTCACTTGTTCTTCATCGGCTCCTCCACCAACATCGAGGAAGTTTGCAGGTTCTCCACCATAGAGTTTGATGACATCCATAGTCGCCATTGCTAGACCTGCACCGTTGACCAAACAACCGATGTTTCCGTCAAGTTTGACATACGAAAGTCCGGTTTCTTTCGCACGAATTTCTACATCCTCCTCTTCGGAAAGGTCTCGCAAATCATCCCAATTTTTGTGACGGAATTCCGCATTCTCATCGAAAGAGATTTTTGAGTCTAAGGCGACCATTTCATCTGAACCTGTTTTGACAAGTGGATTGATTTCCACCATGGCGCAGTCTTCGCGAATGAACATTGAGTACATGTTTGACAACATTTTTCCGAACGATTTCAAAGCTGCGCCTGAAAGACCGAGGGCCATGCCTAGATCACGCTTTTGGAATCCGAGCAGACCAGCATTGGGGTCAACAGCCACTTTGTGTATCAGTTCTGGAGTATTGTGTGCTACATCTTCAATATCCATACCTCCTTCTGTTGAAGCCATGATGAGCACAGATTTTTTGTCTCGATCGACGAGTAAAGCAAGATAATATTCATGCGCAATATCGCAGCCGGATTCGATATAGAGATTGTTGACAACCTTCCCTTCTTCTCCCGTCTGGATTGTTACCAAAACATTCCCTAAAATATTGGTGGCATAGTTTTCTACCTCTTCTTTGGAAAATGCAATTTTAACGCCACCGTCCATGACATGTTCCCGGTTTTCTGGATTGTAGAGTGTACCTTTTCCTCTTCCTCCTGCGTGGATTTGTGATTTAACTGCGACAACCTTACTTCCTAAGTTGTCGTAAGCAGCTAGGGCTTGTTCAACACTGGTGCAGTGTACACCGTCAAGAACTGCAACATTGTTTTCTCGCAGTAGGGTTTTTCCTTGGTATTCGTGGATATTCATAGTGGTCTCCAGTACATCCAAAGAAAGGCCGTCTTTGAATACTTTGATGCGGCATCAAGATGTTAACCTAGGATTTGAACTTGCAGAAGAGATGTTTTGATAGGTGAAACAAGAAACGGCCATACATGCAGGTCGTAGTTTTAGCCGGGGGTGTCGGTTCACGCCTTCGACCATGGACAAATTCAGTTCCGAAACCTCTCCTGCCTATGCTGGACATGTCGTTGCTGGAACGGGTCGTAGAGGGAGTCCCTTCTCACCTTGTTGACGAAGTCGTAGTTGCAGGTGGCTACAAGGTAGACATGATAGAGAAGTACTTCCAAAAGGCCGAAGTCGACTTTGATGTTCGGATTGTTCCAGAGGAAAAACCACTTGGTACCGGCGGTGCATTAGGAAATTGCCGTGATATCATCAGCGGAACCTTTGCATGTTTCAACGGCGACATAGTTTCCTCTTTACGAATTGAACCTCTGCTTGAACTGCATCGAAGAAACGGTGGTATCGGAAGCCTTGCTTTGTGGGAGGTCGAAGACCCAACTCGTTTTGGAATTGTTGGCCTAGATGATGAATCTCGGATTACCCAGTTTAAGGAAAAACCGACTCCTGAAGAAGTCTTTTCAAATTTAATTAATGCCGGCTCGTATATTTTTGAGGATGATATTTTTGATGACATGCCAAAAGGAAAACATTCTTTAGAAAGGGATGTATTTCCAGACCTGGCATCAAGAAGAGAACTAAACGGTCAAGAGTTTAAGGGATATTTTATCGATGCGGGAACTCCCAGTGCCTGGTCTGATGCAGTCAACAGATGTATCATTGAAAATCGATTTAACACTGGACTGGTTAAGGATGGAACTTGGTACGGCTCAGAACAAAACCCAACCTCAAAGCACATTACACAATCAATGATTCAGACTGATGTCGATGTTCTAAACAGTAAAATCCATCGCTCTACTTTACTTTCAGGCACTTCGGTAGGAAATGACTCGATCATTGAATCTTGTTTGGTTGGCCGTGATGTAAAGATTGGCTCAAATGTAAATCTGGTCGATGTTGTTGTTGATCATGGTTCTTTGGTTCCTGACGGCACCAACTTCTCCAACGGCCAGTGGCCTTTGTGATTTCGAGTAAAAACTGCGAAGACCTCAAATGGAGCATGACTCTGCCGAAGTCATGGACAAACCTTTGATTGTTGTGAATTTCAAAACCTATGCTTCTGCAAGTGGAGATGCTGCCGAATCTTTAGCAATGGCCATGGAGGCACATGCTCAGGGACCTGCTCGGATGGTTGCCGTCGTCTCAGCATTTGATTTAGAGGCAGTTCGTAGAGCAGCCCCTTCATTGGAGGTTTGGGCCCAACACCTTGACCCAGTTGGTCTTGGAAGTTTTACTGGATGGCTTGAACCAATTACAGCCGTTCGCCGTGGTGCTCAAGGTACAATCATCAATCATGCGGAACACAAGGTTTCAATGGAGCACGTTGCTGAACTTAAAGCCCAGTTGAATGATGGATTTCCAATCTGTGGGTGTGCTGCAGATTTGTCTGAGGCCAGAAGTCTTGCGGAAATCGGTCCAACTTTTATCGCTGTAGAGCCCCCTGAACTGATTGGTGGAGACATATCGGTAACAACCGCAGACCCATCAATAGTGAGCGATACCGTTGCAGTTGTAAAATCTGTTAACCCTCAAGTTCGTGTGCTCTGTGGTGCAGGTGTCAAAAATGGAGCGGATGTGGCTAAGGCCGTAGAACTTGGAGCTGAAGGTGTACTTTTAGCAAGTGGAGTTACCAAAGCAGTTGATGTTGAAGCAGTCCTTTCAGACCTTGTTTCAAGTCTTCAATAATCGTTTCTTAATGATAATTCAAGAAGAGTCTGTTCTTTTTTGGCATCGACTAAATCGTTACCCCCCGGACAGGACTTTCGGAATGCGCATGTTTGGCAAGTACGGTGATGTCGAGCAAGTGGTATGAGTGCTAGATTATGGTTTCCAGCATCTCTTAGACCCTTCATTGCCTTCATATCAATTGTAAGCAATCTTTGACATTGTGAAACAGAACTGGTAGAAGGTTCGAACGTATTTTGTTGCCAATACCCTTGCAGCCAACCGATAGTGTGGAGTTTGAATGCGCTTGGAGATGAATGGAATCCACCATGTTGAATGGCCCATATCGCCATTGCGTTTGCCTCCTCTTCTTTGCAAATATTTTCTCTCGAACTCTGCATGTCAAATCGAAATAGGTGCCATTTGTTCTGTACTCGAACAACCAAATCAGGCGCTATGAAGAGTAAATTCCCTTCGATGTTTACAGGTTCTCGTCTGTCGAAAGTATGCCATTGGGGATGTTTTCGAGCTTTGAGTTCGCGTAGAATTCGAGTCCTCCATAATCCTGCGTATCGATTGTTTGCAAACTTGAGTAATGCATCTCTTTTTCGCGGTGAAATTTCGTAGATGGAATTCTTTGTGTTCTCATTGAGATTCGATCGAAGTTGATGCTGAATAAGCATTCTCGACCATTCTTTTCCTTGATGAAGGTCATCAAGTTGATCCATCATCGTATCCTTAATCGCTCGTAGCATTAGATTCCAAGGCCGTTGAGAGGAGAGGTTTCTGCGGTTCGAGAATTGTTTGTTAGTCTCACCGTATTGCAGATACCAGGCACGAGGGCATTGCAAGAACAGACTTTTTTGGGTTCGACTCCATTCGGATTTTGTTTTCATAGAGCATCGATTGTGCTCAATGGTTGTCAAACAATCGGTATCAAAGAAGTCCTATACTCAGCATCGAGAGGAGAGAATTAATCGCTGCCCACAGTGCAACAGGGAGAATACACCATCCCGAGAATCGAGCATAGTCATCTGAGCCAAGTTCTCCAAGGAACAGCGTTATTGAACCCCCAATGGAACCAACAAGTCGCAGAATCAAAACCACTGCTCCACCGAGTAAAATGATAAGTGCCAGTCCTAAAATCCCGAATATAACTCCAACAAACCCACTTAACAGTGTTGCAGCAATACCTTGAGGGAACAGTGATGGGAATGCGAGCCATCCGAACCATCCGAACCATACGCCAATCATCACATCACGCATCATCTCCTCATCACCTCTCCAAGTTCGGAAGTTTTCAGGGAAGAATTTGTGAATTAGTCGACCTACAAAGTCAGCCTCGAAAGGACTACCTCTCCATACGGTCATAACACACATTTCAAGCATCCACAACATCATCGTAAAGTCCACCCAAAACAAGGAATTGGAAGGAATAGGGGCTAAAGTTGCAACAAGAATTGGTAGGTTGACCAGTGCAATACCTGCACCTCCAGCAACTACGATGGCACCCCAATGTATCCCCAGTGGCAACGGTTCATCCGTCAATTCCAGTTTTTCACGTTGCAGTGCGAGGAAAAGTAAGAAGATTCCAGGCCCCCAAAGGAGAGAAAAGTATGACATAACACTCGTGCCTCCTCCACTGTCGATGCTTTCAACTGCATCAATAATCTCTTCCGATGAGGCTGATGGAGCATTTGAATAGACCACTCTCATCGTTTTGTCGACTACGAGTATAGAGTCAGAAGTGCCGTTAGGAGTGCTTATTGTAAACGTCTCATCGATGTCAACGAAGCTCTCCCATGTCAAGTTGTAATTGTTTTTGAGAGTGGAAACATCAGTTGAAGTCGCGTCCATGCCTGCCAAAATATGTACAACCGAAACGTCGTCTCCAATCAAATCGACAGTCTTGGTGAGTTCAGTGGCTTGTTCAGCAACATTCTGCGTGCCAGGAAGGGCAACTGCGATAATGAGTGTATCTTTGCCATCAAACAATTCCGAAATCATTCGAGGTTGCAAATTAGCATCGTAGACTTCAGTATCAAGAACTCTTGCATGATCATCGATTAAATCATTTGAACCAAGATTCGGTTGCCCAATAGCAGTCGGAATAAACACCAGCATCATCACAAAGATGGCAATGAGTACCGGTGGAGGCGGAAGGTCATCTTTTCGAACCGATACAAACAGGAAACCGATCAATGAAGTCACGGTGGTTAGGGACAAAACAAGTGTCGAACTTAGGTATCCATCATCGGACTTTTCAACTTCAAATCGAATGATACCAAATGCATGGCAGTCGCTGTTGAGGTCTCCAGAAACCGTTTGGACACAGAATTCGAGGTTCGCATCACCTGGTGTGAGGGACACAAGCCCTGACCATGCCCATACGGTTCGATTATCAGCAACAGGCCGGTCGATACGTAGTCTACTGGTTGATGTCTCCATGATTAAATCTTCATCTTTGACAAACTTCTCATCAAAGGCCAAAGGACCCCAGAGTTCCCACTTTGTCGATTTCACATCATCAATACCCCAAGGGAATAACGGTTCAAATTCGATGTGTGCTCGGCGCTCTGCATCAACAATAACTCGGGCTTTTGGTTCGTACAGTTGACCTTCCATCACGATTCCGCCGCTGTTTTGCTCAAAAGCACCCCACTGAACTTGAATTGTACTTCCGGCACAGTTATTTTGGGCTGAAACAGAAAGCGAGAATACATCACCTGCTCTCATGGATAGAACGACTTCAGTTCGTGCACCTGAAAAGTTCATTGCAGAATTAGAGGTGTCTGTATCGACAACTTGAGTGACAACAGCGTCGTAGACCGGTACTCCGCCAGCATCGACTGAGAAAATCATGGTGAAACTTTTGTCAACACCCCACTGTCGTTCACAAAATTGTGGCCCTCCTACCCCGTCGATATAGGCAGACATGAACACGGTCATGTTGATTGTCGCGTTGACTGGATTTTGCAACGGTTCACTACTTATCGTGAATATAGGAACCGTACCAGCACCGTAACTTACGGGTTGACTGCCAACCGCATTATCGGTTCTTTGGCGTTGAAGTACGGCTTCTTCCGAGTTTAATCCTTCGACAAATAATCGTTCATGAGGTGCGACATCCCATTCGACAAATCCCGGTTCGTAGATGGGGTCTTCTGCGGCCTTAACCAAGCCGGTTGCCATTACTCCAATGAGGAGAGTGAACAAGAGGATGGCAAAAGTCCGCTGTCGCATTGACAACACCACATGGTTTTGGTTCATGAAGGCAGTGGCGTCTTGGCACTATCCGTCTGTATCAAACAAAGATTCCCGAAGACAAGATTGACCACATGAGCAACATGCCAAAGGTGATAGAAATCCCGTTGACTCCACCCTTGGTTAGATATCCACGATTTTCGAACACTGCACCGAGCACACTGTCCATTTGGCATCCAAGCCAACCAATGATTGCTACCAGAGCTGTTTTTCCAAGTCCAATTTGTATACTGTCTCCACCGTTATTTGCTACCATCCAAGCACCGAATGCCAGTAAAGCAATCATTGCAGAGCCAACAAATGCTGCCTTTTGTCCAGAAGGTGAGAATCCACCATTCAGCCCAGGTTCACATGGTTTCATGGTTGTAATCATTCGCACATTATCATCAAGACATCCAATTTCACTGGCAAATGTATCAGATGCAGCAACAGCCACAGCCGCACAAAACATCCACATTCCGTTGTACCAGTCACCGCTAAACCATGCAAATATGGCGACTAAACCAGGAAGGCCTCCGTTTGCAATAACGTTTCCGTAACTTCTGTGTCCGTCTTCAGACTCCGACATGCCGCGAGCCTTTTTATCGTCAAATCTCCACTTTGTGGCCTTGTGAGATGCTAAAAGAAATCCAAGTAAGACCAGAAGCCAAGTCCAATGCCCTAGCCCTCCTACCACAAACCCTAGTGCAGCTGCAGCGAGTATTCCCGGCTTGTCGAGCATCTTTGCCCGATCTGAAACAAGAATGAGTCCCAAGAGGAGGGTGGATGTAACCAACAGATTACCTTGATTTAACCCTCCAGTGAGCACATCCATAGATATCCCTCAGTCTATGCCGGTTTCTTCTCATTGAAAGGTGCTTTCCTCAAATTATTCATCTTGTAGCGATTCAGTGAGCGTTTTTGGAGCAAGCGCACTCGGTAGGATGTACCGAGTAAACTGCCACAATCCAAAAATCAGTGAGAAACTCCAAAGAATCACCGCCAACAAGGCACCCAAGGTGTTTTGATCGGCCAAGAGAACACTTAGACCCCATGACGTTCCGTTCCAAAAAGCATGGAGAGTCATCGCTAGGAGCAGTGCTTGCCATGGTTTTGTAGGTAATGGTAATGCTTTTTCTTTCGATACGCACAACCAGTATGGCAAAGAAACATCTTCACTGTAGGCTTGCATTGATTGCTTAACCACTTGGCCATTTGAATCCAACAGAATCCAATGACTCGATTGGTCATTCGACACATCCTTCTTTTCACCGTACCCAGGTAGAGATACTGGACGTTTCCTATTGCTCAAGTATGTCCCGATAGAATATCCTGAGATAGCAGTCCATACGCCATGGCCTGGGATGGAGCCAACCGCTCGAAGTAAACTGGTAAAGGCAAAAACGACTGCAGTCTCTTCCCCTGCCATAAAGGTCGAAAGGATATAGCCCGAATTCTCCAACAAAGCAAACCCGAGTCCAACAGTGAATCCAATTTGAAATCCTCTTCTTGGGCTATCGATGAATCGAGCTAGAGCGAGTACTGCAATTGCTTTACAGAGTTCTTCTCCAATCGGCGCCGATAAGATAAGAATTAATCCGAAACCAAGACTTGTAGGGTCTGTCGTATTCAACCCAATGGCATTGAGTAGGATTGGTGATACAAAGGAATTCAAAACAATTGCAGGCAATGTGGAGACCATGCCGGCAATGAGCATCCATTCTGCAAGCCTTCGGGATGTTGGGAGGCCAAAGTATGAATTCGAAGTAGACCACCAAGCAAAGACAGGAGTCGAGAAACCCACAATGAATGCCGGAATTACGATACAGGCAAACAAAGCACCTGTGTACAGGTTTAGCCCCATAATCAAGAGCGGTAACATACAGACTGTGCTAAAGAATACGCCTCCGAAAAACAGCCACCAGAGTTGCTTTCCTGATGGCATTTGGAGAGGTGAATTATCTCGAAAAAGATGGTGTTCCACAATCACTCTTTCACTGGTCTGAATAACTGTTCTTGGTTCAATCAAGTTCGCAGTATTTCCAAATATAGAATTTTTTGCACGTATAACATGTATCAACCGTGGTCGGCGAAAGAACGCAAACCCTGCCACACAAGGCAGAAGACAAATTGAGCCAAGAACAGCCAAAATGGGGTCTGAAGGGCCTAATGTCCCGTTGAAGTCACCATCAAGCAGACCGGCAAATATTAGACTCGATGAAACTTGAACCGTCAAAAACAGTAAAAAAACAAATCCAAGCATTGAGCGAACGACGTTCCATTTTGAAGCCGGATGTGCCAAAACCAACTCCGCAGGAGGCGGAGTCAAGGGTGTGGCTGGCAATCCCTGCATGGTGAGAACAGCATGCGGTTGGATATCACATTTCCGAAGAGGTCCCGCTCAGTTCGCCCATCACTCGTCACTGAATAATCAGCAGTCGGCTAAAGCTATCATCATTGCAGGAGATACTCCTCATAACACTCACACATCAAACCACCGGCACATACAGAAGAAAACAGGCCTTCATATCCTCAACGGATTCATTTGGTCTCATGGGCATAATGGATTACCTGTTTGCTCCTAGACGAGATCACCACGGTTGGTCGACTCCTAGCGAGGCTGCTCGAATCTACTTCTTACTGGTCATTTTGGTCACAGGAATCTGGGCTTGGCCCATTACTCAAGGCCGCTTTCTCCTATGGTTCGGATTGCTCGTTCTAGCATCAACACCTCTACTCACAGTTGGATGGTGGATTATTTCTCTTGTCAGTCAAAGGTATGAACCTCGTGTACTGGTCGACTCACTCAATCGAATCGACCGCAGCAAGCGTCAATCCCTTCACTCTTTTAGGAAGCCGTAACCCCAAGAATGTGGTGGAGCAAATGTTTCCTTTATTGAACGAGGAGAGACCCATCGCAAAAGGTTGAGGGGAGAGCCTGCTTTGTCATTGGTTCCACTTCCTCGAGCCCCGCCAAACGGTTGTTGACCGACCACTGCACCCGTAGGTTTGTCGTTGATGTAGAAGTTTCCGGCAGAGTATCGAAGTGCTTTCATTGCAGTGAGAATATCCTCTCTCTTTGTTGCGAATATGGAGCCAGTAAGTGCATATTCAGAGGTTTCATCGCATGTCTTGAGAACGTTTTCAAACCCATCGTCGTCATAGACGTGGATTGACAATACAGGTCCAAATATTTCTTCTCCCATTGACTCATAGTGAGGATTAGAACAAACAATGGTCGTTGGTTCAACAAAATATCCTTTGGAGCCATCGTAGCCGCCACCGGTCACGATTTCACACCCTGGATCGGCCTTCGCCCGGTCGATGTATCCAGCAATGTTGTCGAACGATTTCTTATCGATAACGGCAGACATGAAATTGGAAAAGTTTCGTGGGTCGCCGATGGTTATCTTGCCCACTTCAGCAACGTATTCGTCCTTGATGTTGTTCCATACGGTTTGTGGTATGTAAGCGCGACTTGCAGCACTGCATTTCTGACCTTGGAACTCAAAAGAGCCACGCAGAAGAGCGACAATTAATGCCGCCTCATCGCAGTCTGGATGCGCGACAATGAAGTCTTTTCCACCGGTTTCTCCAACCACACGCGGGTAGGAACGATAGTTCTCCAAATTGTTGGCAACATCTCTCCACATCTTGCGGAATACAGAGGTTGAGCCAGTGAAGTGAATTCCAGCCAGCATTGGATGGGCGAGTACCGTATCACCAACCATACTTGCCTTACCGGGAATGAAGTTGATGACGCCTGCAGGAAGGCCGGCATCCATCATCAGTCGCATAAGTAAGTAGTTGGATACATACGAGTTCCGACTGGGTTTCCACACGCCGGTATTGCCCATAATGGCCATGCTAGATGGTAAATTCGCTGCGATACTGGAGAAGTTAAATGGTGTTACAGAGAAGACAAAACCTTCCAAAGGACGTACTTCGCTGGAGTTCCACATGCTTGAAGGTGAAACAGGCGGTTGCATGTCTTCGTAGATTTCACGTGCATAAACAGTATTGAATCTCCAAAAATCAATCAGTTCACATGCCGAATCAATCTCGGCTTGATGGCATGTCTTTGACTGGTTCAACATGGTGCTGGCATTAATTTTAGCTCTGTATTCACCCGCTAAGAGTTCGCTGGCTTTGAGGAAAATTGCTGCCCTTGCTTCCCAAGGCATGGTCGACCACATGTCGTGTGCATCGAGAGATGCTTGAATGGCTTCTTCGACGTTGGCTTTAGTTGCCATGTGTACTCGAGCGATCACGTGTGAATGGTCGTGAGGCATGACTTGTTCAACGACATCGCCTGTAAACACTTCTTCACCGTTAATAATACACGGGATTTCGAGGATTTCGCTTTCTTGTCGGGTAAGTTCAGCTTTGAGCGCCGTTCGTTCTGGACTTCCGGGGAGATAGCCGAGTACCGGCTCGTTAACTGGGGTCGGTGGGCGTGGGACATTGTTCACCATAATACATCGCTGACGCAGACGCCACTTCAATATCACGCTGTGTATAGATGAGCGTGTTTGGCGCGAACTTTGTTGATTTTAGGCCCGACAACAGCCATGCAATAACCTTGTCCAGGGTTACGGGCGTAGTAATCATGATGGTATTCTTCAGCGATGGTGAAATGTTTTGGTTCTTCAATGGTCGTTACAATCGGTTGGTCGTAGTACGTTTGCATTCTTTCGATGACAATTTTGGCGGTGAGTGCTTGCTGCTCGGTGGTTGGCATGATGCAACTTCGATATTGTGTGCCCACATCGTTACCTTGACGGTTCAGTTGAGTAGGGTCGTGGACGGTGAAGAAAACTTCAAGCAGCGTTTCAAAAGAAATGAGTTCCGGATTAAATTTCACTTCTACAATCTCTGCATGCCCAGTTGTTCCTGAGCAAACCGGTTCATATCGAGGATTTGGATCGTGGCCGCCTGCATAGGCAGGTAATGCTGATTCAACGCCATACAATCCTTTGAAAGCACCTTCTGTGCACCAAAAACATCCGCCACCAAGTAATGCTTGCTCCATGGTTTGACGCCGAGGTTAAGGGTTTTCAACATTCGTTTTGATTCACCAGTTGGTTGAATCGTTTTTTACGAAGTATTAGATTGCAGTGCAATGATTTGAGACTTCAGAA
>MDTC01187448.1_pt1 | contig 25344 bp, 31 predicted proteins | sample 811181 | NCBI WGS metagenome assembly MDTC01 (sample SAMN05326644, study PRJNA326480) | marine metagenome | isolation source: seawater | place: Pacific Ocean: North | collected 2011
ACAAAGAACCTTTTAGAAAAAGATTTGAAGAAGCTTGGGAAAACTTTAATGATAAAGATGTTATAGATCCAGAAAAGTTTAATGAAATGAGAACTGAAGCAATAGCTCAGTTAACAAGAGATTATAAAAGAGGAAATGCAAATAAACTTTCAGCAGGTATTCCAGTACCTATTGAATTATCAATTACTTTAAAAGGTATTTCACTATTTAAAATTGGTGAAGTATTTGCTGTTAATACAGCTATAATGCCTGCTAAATATAAAGACTATGGATTTATAATTACAGCAGTAGACCATACTATAGAAAATGGTCAGTGGATGACGAATGTTGGAACTAAAATGTATACTATAAGCTAATGTATATACCTAAACATAAATTAAAAGTAGGAGGAAAAGTCCCTGGGAAGCTTTTAGATGCTAAAACTAAAAGACAATATCTTGGTGAGTTCGTTAGAGACCATAAAAATAATTACTACAAAGGAACTGAAGTAACTTCTAAATCAGAAAAACTCATACTTCAAAGAGATGAAGCTGCTATAGAAAAAGCAACAGGATTAAGAACTGTATATAGAAAACCTTCAGCTGAGGAATATGCAAAAGGAGAATTTATTAGATACTTTATTATGGATTCTAGATCAAGAAGAATTATAGAGACTGATAAACCAGCATATCTAGCAGAAAGAAAAGAGAAAAAAAGATATAGAAAAACTATGAAATTAATTTGGTATATAAAAGGTAACCCAGAAGACCAAGTAATTAATGGCTTTTTATATCCAGGCATTAAAGCAAAAAATCAAGATGTAGTAAATCAAGCCGAAAAAGTACTACCAGGAATTGGTAAGCAAGTACTGTTTGATTTAGCACAATTTGTAAAAATATAAGAATTAGTTTGCTTCTTTGCAAATAAGTTATTATATTAAAATAAAAAGGTTATATAAGTGTTTTATATAGTAGAGCAGGATTCTAAGCTAGAAAGTTTAGAAAAGTTGATTAGATTAGGAGTTTACGTTGATGTTATTTCAACGAATGATAATTACCACCCATTAAAATCTTCCACAGTAGCAGTTTATGTTAGACCGGTAGGATCTAAGTTTGGTTATATTATTCCTATAAATCATGACGAAGGATTGAATATAGAAAAAGAACGTATCTACGACATTCTATCTAAAGCTTCTAAACTATATACATTAAATAAGAAAGACTTACTCTATCACTTTAATCTACAAGGAGCAATTGATCTCTCACTGTTATATTCAATGACAAAATACGAAAGATTAGAGTATTCTAAAGATAATTCTACGATTAATTATTTCTATAATAAACATAGAAATTTTCAAAATATAAATCAATTAATTCCGCTTTCAAAATTATACGAAAGCTGTGAAAAAGCATACGAAAAAGTTAAAGATATTATAGATTATAAAATACCTGAAGGGTTTGATTTCTATAATAAATTAGCTACTAATGTTTTTTATCTTTTAGAGCAAGGAGGTTTAGGAACTTACTATAAAGAGTTTAACGAACAGTTTAAACCAAGAGATCCTCTATATAATTCACTAAATAACTCAGTATTAACTTACTATAATTTATATAATGCTACTTCTAGACCTACTAATGCTTTTAATAGCGTCAATTTTGCTGCTATACCTAAGGGGGTTGAGTATAGAAAATGCTTCAGACCGACCAATGATTATTTTGTTGAGTTTGACTTTGATGGTTACCACCTTCGTCTACTTGCAGAACAGATTGATTATGAATTAACTGAAGAATCTGCTCATAAGCAGCTAGCAAAACAATATTTTAACAAAGAAGAAATCACAGATGAAGAATATAACGAAGCAAAACAGATTAACTTTCACGCAATTTACGGAAAGATACCCGAGAAATATTCTTTTCTCGAAGTTTTTGAAAAAATCGATGGATTCATTAAAAAGCTTTGGTCCGAATTTGAAACTAACGGAAGAATCTTGGCGCCGATTAGTAATAAACCGTTCACTAAAGAGTTAAAAGACATGAACCCTCAGAAGTTAATGAATTATGTAATGCAGTCATTAGAAACTTCGAGGAATATATTAATTTTAAAAGATGTATTGCAGTACCTTAAAGATAAAAAAACTAAGGTTGTGCTTTATACTTACGATGCATTACTATTTGACTTTTCGCAAGAAGATGGCAAAGAAACCTTAAATAAAATACAGGAGATCTTAGAATCTGGTGGCAAATACCCAGTAAAATTTAAATACGCTAAAGATCTCAGTTTATAAACATAATGGATATTTATATGAAAGATACAATCGTTGTAGAAAGAGAGTTTGATTACGACATCGAACCAATCTATTTTAATGAAGATATGAGCAATAAATTATTCTGTACCTTTGCGACAGAAGATACGTTAGATAATATTCTGTCCGAGATCCAGGAAAGGTACAATATTATTTACAACAAAATTTTCGTCCTATATTCCAAGTCACAAGATGAGTACATTTGTACTTATAATGTTGATTTCGGGAACGTAGGCGCATTCCTTGAAAATACTATTCTAGTTCATAGAAAAAAAGAATCAAATACACTTTATACTATTAATGCTTTGAACACTTTAATCAAAGAGTTAAACGGTGGTGTATTAGATACTTCCTATAGAATCAACTGGCCTGATTATAGGAATTGTATATTACTTACCAAAGGCCCAGATCTAAAAAGAGTAAATACTAAACTTTATAAGATAATAGAGTTGGAGAAATAAAAAATATTTCTTATATTATAGTATTAACGTTAAATAAAAATTAGTTATATGGATTTAAATGCTATTAAAGCGAAGCTTAGTGCGCTAAACAACAATGGTCAGGAGAGAGAAAAGACTGACTATTCAACAATTTTTTGGAAACCTGAGTTAGGTAAACAGACTGTAAGGATTGTTCCTTCTGCGTATGATCCTACTTTTCCTTTTAAGGAATTGAAGTTTCATTACGGTATTGGAAAATATCCTATGGTTGCTTTATCCAACTTTGGTAAACAAGATCCTATCGAGGAGTTTGTAAAAGAACTGAGAAAGACTAACGATAAAGATAATTGGTCTCTTTCAGGTAAGATTAACCCGAAGACTAGAATCTTTGCCCCTGTTATTGTAAGAGGTGAAGAGGATAAGGGTGTTAGACTTTGGGGATTCGGAATTACTATTTATAAAGCTCTTCTTGCGTTAGCAGAAGATGAAGATGTAGGAGACTACACTGACGTAATAAACGGATGGGATCTAGTGGTAGAACAACAGCAAGGTAACCCTTATCCAACTACCACAGTAAGGATTAAACCTAAACAGACGCCATTATCTGATAATAATGATTCAGTAGATAAGTGGCTGAAGGAACAACCTAATCCAGTGGAAGTCCACACTCAGTATGATTACGACTTTATTAAGAAGCAGTTACAAAACTATCTTAATCCAGGAGCTGTAGAAGAAACTGCACCAGCTGCAGGATCTGAAGCCTCTACACCGGCAAAGTCTGATTTCACTCTTGAAACAGCAACAGCAGGTAATCAAGACACTGTAAGCAAATTTGACGATTTGTTTAATGAGTAAATTAGAGGCCGCGCCAGCGGCCTTTATTTTTTTTAATTAGTTATTATTTATGGCAAAGAAAAAACAAGAAGTCCAAGAAAGGGCAACAGCAGCAGTAAGAAAATCTTTTAATTTAGGAAACTTCAAAAAGAAGAAAGGATTCTCAAATGCTTCTGTTAAATTTAAAGAACAAGGCTGGATACCATTATCTAAAGCCTTTCAAGATATAACTTCACTACCTGGTATACCAACAGGACATATTACATTATTAAGAGGTCATAGTGATACTGGTAAAACTACTGCTTTAATTGAAGCTGCTGTAGCTGCTCAAAAGCTTGGTATACTACCAGTCTTTATTATTACTGAGATGAAATGGTCTTGGGAACATGCTAAAGAGATGGGACTTCAGGTAGAAGAAGTAAAAGATGCAGATGGAAATGTATTAGATTATGAAGGTCATTTCCTATATGCTGATAGAGGTACTCTAAATACTATTGAAGATGTAGCTGTGTATATGGCTGATCTTATGGATGAACAAGCTAAGGGTAATTTACCTTTTGATATGTGTTTCTTATGGGATAGTATTGGTTCTGTACCTTGTGATCTATCTGTTAGATCTAATAAAAATAATAATGAGTGGAACGCGGGTGCGATGTCAACTCAATTCGGTAATAATCTTAATCAAAAGATTTTACTATCAAGAAAAGAAAACTCTCCGTATACTAATACGCTTGTAGCGATTAATAAAGTATGGACGATGAAACCTGAATCACCTATGGGAATGCCTAAACTTCAAAATAAAGGAGGTATGTCTATGTGGTATGATGCAACATTAGTAGTTACTTTTGGTAATATTACTAACCCAGGTACATCTAAAATAAAAGCTATTAAAGATGGATTACAAGTAGAGTTTGCGAAGAGAACTAATGTTCAAATAGAAAAAAATCATATCGGGGGAGTACAATCTAGGGGTAGAATAGTCATGACTCAACATGGGTTTATACCAGATGATAAACGTGCAATTGATAAGTATAAAGATGAGCACAAAGATCACTGGTTAAAACTTATTGGTAGTCTAGACTTCAGTCTTATAGAAGAGGGAGATCTTGCAGAAGATCCTATCAACCCGAATCTATTAGATTAATGGCCTACGAAAAAATACTAAAGAATTTAAAGCAGACCCCACCCCGAGAGCTGAACGATCATATCTTGATCATAGATGCTATGAATATGTTAATTCGTAGTTTTTCGTTGCTCAAAGCAATGAATCCATCAGGTCATCACATAGGTGGCCTGGTTGGGTTTTTGCGATCTTTAGGGTATGTAACAAGAATATTTGATCCTACTAGGGTGGTAGTTATCTGGGACGGTAAAGGAGGTTCCGGAAATAGACAAAATATTAATCCAAATTATAAAGCTCAAAGAGCTACTTCAAGAATTACTCATTGGGGTCTTTATGACTCTAGAGAAGAAGAGCAAGAAGCTTTGATTGGACAATTATTTAGAACTAAAGATTACTTAGAATGTTTACCTTTGCAACAAATCGTAATGGAGAAGCTAGAAGCAGACGATATAATAGCTTATTTAGCAAAAAGAGCTTCGAACGCAGGAAAGAAAGTTACTATAGTGTCATCAGACAAAGATTTCTTTCAACTGATAGATAATAATATTGAAGTATATGCTCCAGTAAAAAAGAAAACTTTTACTATCGAGAATATAAAAGAAGAGATTGGAGTATTACCTCAAAATTTTAATATTGTAAAAGCATTATTAGGGGATAATTCTGATAATCTACCAGGTGTAAAAGGATTAGGAATCAAAACTATTTTATCTGAATGGAAAAGTTTTACATACGACCCTAATGCTTCATTACAAGATGTATGGGATCATTGTGAAACTCAAATGGAACAAGATAAACCTAAAAAAATATTTGCAAAAATATTACATAACTTTGATAGAGTAGTAGATAATTTTGCTATGATGGATTTACATCAAACTCAATTAGACGAAAAAGAAATAAAAACAGTAGAGGATATTTTTAAGGCTAAAATACCAGATTTACAGACAGGTGTATTCTTATCGTTATTAGATCAAGATAAAATTGAGGGAGTTACTAAAAATACTGAAGGTTGGTTAGAAAACTTTAGAGGATTAACAACAGTAAAATGAAAAAACTAAAAGAAAAGTTATACGGATGGGCGATGGAATCTCCTTTACGTAAATGGGCACTATCGCTTACAGGATGGAAGTGGTGGTTTTATCAAATAGTAGTTTGCGGTATTATATTTCTTATTATGGAATGGTTATTAAATAAAATAGGAATGACAATGTTACCATGGAAACAATGAAAAAAGGAGTAATAGCAGGTAATTTTGACGTTATACATCCAGGATATATTAATATGTTCAAGGAAATGGCAGACAATTGCGACTGTGTTATAGTATTACTTCACACTGACCCTTCAATTGAAAGACCACATAAGTTAAAACCTATTTTATCATCAGATGATAGAAAAGAAATGTTAGAAAGTATCAAGTATATAGATGATGTGATAAGATATACTTATGAAGAACAATTATACGATTTACTTAAAGTAGGAGAATTTGATGTAAGATTTTTAGGGGATGATTATAAAAATAAACCTTTTACTGGTGATGATTTAAAAATACCTATCCACTATCTTAATAGAGATCATGGATGGTCAACAACTAAGTTTAAACAGTTAATCGCAGAGAGTTATGAAAAAGCTAATAATAGTTAGCGGGTACTTTAATCCGTTACATAAAGGACATCTTGATCTTTTTGAAAAAGCAAAAGAAGCTGGAGACTTACTTTGTGTTATCGTCAATAATGATAAGCAAAGAGAAATGAAAGGTTCTAAATTTTTTATGGATGAAGAAGAAAGAATAAAAATTATTAGAGCTTTAAGTATTGTAGATATGGCTTGGATTTCAGTAGATGAAGATTCAACTCAAAATGCTACTTTAAAGCTCATGGTAGATAAATTTTATGGTTCTATGAAACTTGCATTTGCTAATGGTGGTGATCAAAATAACGATACAATCCCAGAAGCAGATATATGCAGACAGTTTGGTATAGAATTAATTGACGGACTAGGAGATAAAATACAGTCAAGTAGTTGGTTATTAGACAAAAAGTAATTATATTAATAAAACAAATTAGGTTATATGACATTAAAGAGATTACAAGAGTACGGTAAAGGTTTTCAACTTAAAGTACTCGGCTCACTCCTTACAGATAAAAAATTCCTCTTAAACGTTAGAGATGTATTGCACGATCATTATTTTGATGCAGACTCTCATAAGTGGATAGTATCTGAAATCTGTAAGTATTTTGATAAGTATCATACGAACATTACGATGGACGTTCTTAAAGTAGAACTTCAAAAAGTAGAAAACGATGTACTTAAAGTCGCACTTAAAGAAGAGTTAAGAAACTCTTATGAAGCTTCTCAAGATGATTTAGAATATGTACAAGAAGAGTTTACTAACTTCTGTAAGAATCAAGAAATGAAAACTGCTATACTTAACTCAGCAGACTTACTTAAAGATAGTGATTTTGACGGTATCAGAAATCTAATTGAAAAGGCTATGAAAGCCGGTATGGATAAAAATATAGGACATGAATATAACAAAGATGTTGAAACAAGGTATCGTAATGATTACCGTCCTACTATTCCTACTCCTTGGCCTGTTCTCAATGATGGTATACAAGGTGGGTTTGGTCCTGGCGACCTTGGGATTATTTTTGGTAGTCCCGGTGGTGGTAAATCTTGGACTATGGTTGCTATTGCTGCTCATGCTGTATCACTTGGTCATAAGGTTAACTACTACACCTTAGAGTTAGGAGAAGATTATGTAGGTAAAAGATTTGACTGTTACTTCACTGGTTATAGTATCGATGAAATAAATAAACATCGTAAAGAAGTACAGACATATGTAGATAACTTAAAAGGTAAACTAATAGTAAAAGAGTATCCACCAAAAGGAGCTACTGTAAATACTATTAAATCTCATATTCAGAAATGTATGGATATGAATCATAAACCAGACATAATTATCATAGATTATGTTGATTACTTAAAAGCGCCTTCAAGAGGTAGAAATAGTGAACGTAAAGATGAAATCGATGACGTTTTTATAGCTACTAAAGGATTAGCAAAAGAACTTAAAATACCTATTCTTACACCTTCTCAGGTTAATAGAATGGGGGCTAAGGATAATGTAATCGAAGGGGACAAAGCTGCTGGTTCTTACGATAAGATGATGGTAGCAGATATTTGTTTGTCTTTATCAAGGCAAAAAGAGGATAAAGTTTTAGGAACTGGAAGAGTGCATGTTATGAAAAATAGATATGGACAAGATGGTATGACATATAATGTAAAAATGGATACTAACAACGGACATATTGAATTTGAAGGGAAGCCATATGAGGAGGATGAAACGGAAGCTAATGCAGGACCTAGGTTTACGCTTGATAAAGAGACAATGGAAAAATTATTTTAAAAATTAACAAAAAAAATTGGCAAGAACGTAAATATATATTATATTTATTTAAGTCTGCCGTCTACAAGATAGAGCAGACATTTTTGTCTATAATACTAAAAAATATATAAAGATATATGAGTTTATTAAAAGAGAGAGTTGTATATAAACCCTTCGAATATCCCAAAGCATACGATTACTGGTTAAAGCAACAACAAGCACATTGGCTACATACTGAAGTACCAATGGCACAGGACGTTTCCGACTGGAAAGGTAACATGAAAGATCACGAAAAGAACGTAGTAGGTCAAATTCTTAAAGGGTTTGCTCAAACTGAAACAATAGTAAATGACTATTGGTCAACATTAGTAACTAAATGGTTTAGGAAACCTGAAGTTATTATGATGGGAACTACTTTAGGTTCAAGTGAAACTATTCATGCTGAAGCATACTCTCTTTTAAACGAACAATTAGGATTAGACAACTTTGCTGAGTTTTTAGAAGATGAAACTACAGCAGCTAAGATAGAAGCATTAATGGAAGTTAGAGATAACCATGATGGAACTCCTAACTGGCATGAAAGAGCAAAATCTCTTGCAATTTTTTCCGCGTTTACGGAAGGTGTGAACTTATTTAGTTCATTTGCAGTACTTCTATCTTTTAAAATGAGAAACTTACTGAAAGGTGTAGGACAGATCGTAGAATGGTCAGTAAGAGATGAAAGTTTACACTCAGAAGCAGGATGTTGGTTATTTAGAACGTTGATGAAAGAAAATCCTAAATTCAAAACTAAAAAGTTAGTTAAGGAAATAGAAGAAGCTGCTCAATTAGCTTTACAATTAGAGTTTGATTTTATAGACAAGGTCTTTGAAATGGGTGATTTAGAAAATTTAGGTAAAGACGAACTTAAAAACTTTATCCGTCATAGAGTAAATACAAAAATGGCAGATTTAGGTCTTGAACCTATAATTCCAGCATCTGAAATTGATAAAGGTGCTTTAAAAACCATGAAATGGTTTGATGCAGTTATTGCTGGTAAACAGCATACTGATTTCTTTGCCAATAGAGTAACTAATTACTCGAAAGGTCATTTAGACTGGTCTAACGCATTTTAACAAAAAATAATGAGTGTACAAGTAAATTATTCCCACTGGGAGAAGGGGAAAGATTATCCTGATTGGATGAACGAAGTTTCGTTAGCTACCATATCAAAAGGATATCTTTTAGCCGGAGAAACTCCTAAAACAGCATATAAAAGAGTAGCAGATACAATAGCTAAAAGGTTAGATAAACCTGAATTAGCAAATAAATTTTTTAGATATATTTGGAAAGGATGGCTTAATTTAGCATCCCCAGTATTATCAAATACAGGTACTGATAGAGGATTACCTATTTCGTGTTTTGGTATTGACACACCAGACTCTATCAGAGGAATTGGACTAACTAACGCAGAATTAATGAGATTAACTTCATTAGGAGGAGGCGTTGGTATTAGTTTATCAAGAGTTAGAGGTAGAGGAGAAAGAATCGGTGATGGTTCAACAGGACAATCAGAAGGAGTTGTACCGTGGGCTAAGATTTATGACTCTACTATTATTGCAACTAATCAAGGTGCAGTAAGACGAGGAGCAGCATCAGTTAATTTAGATATTAATCACCCTGATATTCACGAATATCTTGAAATTAGAAGACCAAAAGGAGACCCTAATAGACAGTGTCTAAACCTTCATCAAGCAGTTATAGTGGATGATAGCTTTATGCAAAGATTAGAGCATAGAGAACAGGAGGCAATGGATCTCTGGGTAAAAATACTTAAATCTAGAGTAGAAACTGGTGAACCTTATATCATGTATAAGGATAATGTAAACAACAACAATCCAGCAGCTTATAAAAAGAATAATTTAGAGGTTACTATGACTAATATTTGTTCTGAGATTACTCTTTTTACAGATGAAGAGCATTCTTTTATTTGTTGCTTATCTTCAGTTAACCTAACAAAATACGATGAATGGAAAAACACGGACCTAATCGAAACCGCGATATATTTTTTAGATGGAGTATTAGAAGAGTTTTTAGCAAAAACTTCTGGAAGAGAGTCTCTAGTAAGACCACACAGATCCGCTAAAAAAGGTAGGGCAGTTGGGTTAGGAGTGTTAGGATGGCATACATTATTACAAAATAAAAGAATACCATTTGCATCAGTAGCAGCTACTTCACTAACTCATCAAATATTTTCTGATATGAGATCAAAAGCTGAAGCAGCATCAAGAAAATTAGCAGATGAATATGGAGAACCAGTATGGTGTAGAGGAACTGGTCAAAGAAATACTCATTTACTTGCAATTGCACCTACTGTTTCAAATAGTACAATAGCTGGTGGTGTTTCTGCAGGAATCGAACCAATACCTGCTAATGTATTTACATTCAATTCAGCAAAAGGTACTTTTATTAGAAAAAATAAAGCATTAGAACAATATTTAGAAGAAAAAGGACATAATACTGAAGAAGTATGGGATCAAATTATGAAAGATAGAGGAAGTATTGCAAATCTACCTGAGGATGTTATGCCTGCAGAAGATAAACCTATCTTTTTAACATTTGCCGAAATAAATCAGTTACAATTAGTAGAACAAGCAGCTGTAAGACAGAAATATATTGATCAAACTCAGTCACTTAACTTAGCTTTTGATCCTACTGATAGTCCTAAATTTATTAATGAGGTTCATCAAACAGCATGGAGATTAGGAATTAAGACGTTATACTATTTAAGAACAGATTCAGTTATAAATGGAGATATAGGTAGTAGAACATCACTTGATTGTCTAAGTTGTGATGGGTAGCTATTTATATATATGCCAAAGAGTGTAAGATTATACGCAAATTCAGTAGGTTCTGATATCTATTCGATGTCATTATACCATACCGCAGTAAATTCATCTAATTTACTTGTATCCGGTGTGTCTCCTGCTACTTTAACAGGATCAGGAGTTAATGTAACCGTAGCTGATGATGTTACTTCTTTTTACGCAACAGTAACTGATACAGGTTCTTGTTTTGCAACAACATCAAGTATATTTCAAAGCACTTTATTACAGCCAAATAAGAGATACTTTAATATTATCAATTCTGGTTCAACTGGACCTAATACAGTATCTATTATTTCACCAACAGCTGCAGGCCCATCTACAAGTTCATTAGAACAGACAGTTAATTTTGTCGATCATTCATCATTAATATGTAGAGCAGATTTTAGTTACCCTGATTTTACAGCATTTAAAGGATGGTTTAGTAGTGAAGTATCATCTTCTGCTACTTTTTTATCAGCAGATAATCCTTTAACTATTACTCAAACAACTTTTACAGGTTCAGATAGTTTTTATGCTCATTTTGAAGGATTCTTAAGAACATATCAACTATCAGCATCAGTAGCTTCAGTTAACGAAGGAGGTAATTTTGATGTATTCTTATTTACAGCAGGAGTAGATAGTGGAACTCAAGTACCCTATACAGTTTCTGGAATCCAATCAGCAGATTTAGATTCATCAGGTGCTGCTTTAACAGGTAGTTTTACCGTTAATAATCAAACAGGCTCTTTAAACTTTATTATTGATGCAGATGCTACTACAGAAGGAGTAGAGACATTTAGTATAGATTTAAATGATGAAGTTTGTGATCCAGTTACAGTAACTATTAATGATACTTCTACAACACCAGTTCCAACTTTTGCATTATCAGCAACTACTCCGGTAGATGAAGGAGATACAGTAATATTTACATTAACTACTACTAATGTCACTGACGGAACACAAGTAGGTTATACTATATCTGGAGTTAGTGCTAGTGATATTAATGAAAGTTTAACTGGTAACTTTACAGTTAGTAGTAATACCGCACAAACTATTGTCTCTATAGTAAATGATAATACGACTGAAGGAAGTGAAAGTATGACTTTAGCTCTAGATAATGGAGAAGCTTCTCAAGTAGTAGTTATAAACGATACAAGTATTTTAGTTGGAGGAGTAACTATTAACAGTGGTAGTTTAACTATTTCTAACACTACTATTACCGGTTCTTACACAGGAACTCTTAATATTAACTATACTGTAGATACTGCAGATGTAACCTTAGGTACACCAAGAGTATGGACAGGTGGTCAAGTTAAATGTCAGAGAGGATTCTTACATAGTCCATTATTTTACGGTATTAATCCTACAGAAAAACAAATGGGTGCAGTAGGTACAGTTTCACCAGGAACATATAATTATAGTTCTACAGTTACCTGGACAGGATATCAGGGATTCTGTGACCAACACGGTGAACCACCTGGAACAGGTTCTAATCTACAGCAAGAAGCTTACTGTGAAATAGTAAGTTTAGGAAGTGGTCCTGAAACTTGGACACATGTAAGTTCTAATATTACGAGTGGAAGTGACACTCAACCTATACCATTAACTTTTGCATAAAATAGTTTGTCTTCTGAGTATTTTTCACTATATTATAGTATATAAAAGTTTATAATGGCATCAGCAAAAGCAAGACTACAGCAACTTCAAGATTGGTTAGAATGGAGAGAAAGAACTTCTAAAAAACCTAAACAAGAAAAAAAGAAATTTTCTAGAATGGATCATTACGATAAAGTAAATAAAAGATATGGGAGCAAAAACAATAATTAAATTTTATGCTGATTGGTGTGGTCCTTGTAGAGCATACAATAGCATATGGGAATCAGTTAAAAAAGATTTTAGAGATAAGTATAAATTTATTGAGGTAGATGTAGACAATGATACTTCAGGATTAGCTGCCCAACATAAAATTATGTCTATACCAGCTACCGTAGTGTTAAGGAATCATGATGCTACATTAGTTGCAAAAGAAACAGGATTGTTGACTGAACAACAATTAAGAGAAATTATAAATAAGTAAATAAATTAATAAGTTATGTTAAGAAGACCAGATTCAATACCAGCTACTGATACAGTTATTGAGGATCCAGCTATGGAACCTTTTTTTATTACTAACTCTAGCAGTGGCGGTTATACAGTATACGAAAGGGTAATTAAAGGAGAAAATAATACTCCCTATATTAAGACAGTATGTTACCCTGGGAATTTTAGTTACGCTTTAAAAAGAGTAGCTGAAGAGTTATTAAATTCTAATAAAGAGTATAAATCTATAAAAGATTATGTTACTACTTATAAGAATATTTCAGAAAAGATTACTTCTAGTAATCTATAGCGTTTGCCTATACGCTTAATAATACCTGGCAAATTTATAATTATTATTTAAAATGGCAAAAAATGTCGTAGTTAGTCTTTCGGGAGGGATGGACTCCTCAACTTTACTATTAAGATGTTTATCAGATTATGATAACGTAACAGCTTTATCTTTTGATTACGGTCAAAAGCATAGAGTGGAACTTGAAAGAGCACAACAGTTGATCGATTATTTAGAAGATAAAGGTCAAAAAGTTAAATATCAAGTAATTAAATTAGATGGATTAGTTAATCTATTAGAATCAAATCTTGTTCAAGGCGGAGAAGATGTACCAGAAGGTCATTATGAAGAAGAAAATATGGTTGCTACTGTAGTACCTAACAGAAATAAAATTTTCTCTTCTATTACTCAAGCAGTAGCATTATCTATTGCTAATAAGACTGAGAGTAGTTGTGATATTGCTTTAGGTATTCATGCAGGTGATCATGCTATTTATCCTGACTGTAGACAAGAGTTTAGAGATGCTGATTATGAAGCTTTTCAGATAGGAAACTGGAATGCTGAGACAGTTGGTTTCTTTATTCCTTATATTGATACTGATAAATTAGGAATTTTAAAAGATGGACAAAAACTCACTAAAGAACTGGAATTGGATTTTGACCAAGTATACGCAAGAACGAACACATCGTACAAACCGTATCCATCAGGTAACTCTGATTACAAGAGTGCATCTTCTGTTGAAAGAATTGAAGCGTTTATTGCTTTGGGTGTTGATGATCCCGTTCAATATGAAGACGAAACTGGACCAGTTAGTTATGAAGTTGCGAAAGCACATGTTGAAAAACTATTAGCTGAATATGCCTAAAGGAACAGAACAATCAAACGGCAATGCCCAGTTAAATGATATTAGAGATGAATTTAATCAAAGAATCTCTAAATTAGCTTATCTGGGTAAAGCTAAAAGACATGCTTGGGGCGATAAGAGAAGAAATCGCACCATCTAGTCGGTAGGGGGATTAGCTCAGCTGGCTAGAGCACTTGATTTGCATTCAAGAGGTCATCGGTTCGACTCCGATATCCTCCACTAAAATAATGGAAAATACAATTCACTTCTTTGGGGATAGTTTTACTCAGGGGTACACTCTCCGTAATACTAAATATATATGGCCTAAAATTATACATGAGGCTCTTCCTAATTATAATTATGTTAATTATGCATGGGGAGGAGCTAGTCCTCTTTTTATTATTAAACAGTTTATAGAAAGTTTACCTGATATTAAAAAAGGAGACAAAGCTATACTTTTAGAGACTATGCCTAACCGTATTGAAATATATTCACCAGATTCAGAATCAATAATTCCAGCTACTAATGGACATATATTAGAAGCTTATGAAAAAAAAGAATCACCGTATTTCAAAAGTTTTAGTCATATTTGTAGTGCTTTAAATTTTATAATTGAACACAGAGAAGAGAATAAAGAAGACTTTGAAAAGTTTTATAGAGATATTAATAACACATTCCTTTGTTATTTAGATAGTATAGGAGTAGAAACTATACTTATTCCATGGCGAGTATCATTTGATAATATAGAAAATAGCAGATTCCAGACATTTAAGCAACTAACAAAACATAAACATAAGGATGGGCACTTTACTATACTTGGCCATTGGCAATTTGCTAATCATGTGAATGAAACCTATTTTAATAGTAAACTTAAATTACGTAAGAAACCTAAAGAAAACATGTTAATATGATATATTGGTTTACAGGACAACCCGGTTCAGGAAAAACTGAACTCAGCAATAGATTAAGACACTTTATGGAGGAAGGTAGAAACTTTGTTTATAAAGTACATCAGTTAGATGGTGATAATGTTAGGGAAATATTCCAAAACAAAGATTATTCAGAGAAAGGTAGAAGATATAATGTAGATATTGTACAAAAAATTGCACACTACTTACATCTTTCAGGCCAGGACGTTATAGTATCTTTAGTTTCTCCTTATAGAGATCAAAGAGAAAAATTTAAAGAGTTAATAGGAGAGGATTTACAAGAAATCTACGTTTATGCTACTGAAGATAGACCAAGAGCAGAATACAAAGTTGCTGATTATCAACCTCCTACTGAAAATTATATTAGTTTTGATACTACTGGTAGAAATGCTGATGATAATATTCAGTTATTAATGAAAGAATTATGAAAAAATATAGTATGTTTATAGGTCGTTGGCAACCATGGCACGATGGTCATAGGTGGTTAATAGATCAACGATTAAAAGAAGGTAAAAATGTTTGGGTAGCTATTAGAGATGTAGAACCAAACGAAAATCAACCTTGGACACCTCAAGAAGTACTAATGAACTTATCCGAAGTACTAAAGGATTTAATTGAAGAAGGTAAGATATTTATATCTATAGTACCTGATATTGAATCCATTAATTATGGAAGAGGGGTTGGTTATGAAGTCATCGAACATGTTCCTCCTAATGATATTAAAGAAATATCAGCTACTAAAATTAGAGAGAAACTAAGAGATGAAGGTAAGTTATAGGGAAACTTTAATCAAAACGATTATTTGGAGGGTTATAGCAACATCTATTACCATTTTAACCGGTTGGTTAGTATCTGGTAATTGGAAGTTTGGGTTAGCTATAGGAGGTATCGATACTATACTTAAAACTATAGGTTATTTTTCATTTGAAAGATTTTGGCAAAGAAAAAAATAAATGATACAGTTAGGAATATCAGCATTTTACCATGATTCTGCAGCTTGTTTAGTAATCGATGGAAGAGTTGTTGCAGCAGCAGAAGAAGAAAGATTCACAGGTATTAAACATGATGAGTCTTTTCCTATTAATGCTATAAACTGGATACTTAAAAGTCAAAGACTTAACCTTAACAGTATAGATCAGATATGTTGGTACGAAAATCCTAAAATTAAAAGAAAAAGAGTACTTAAAACATTTAATAAACATTTTTTTACTACACTACCATTAAGATTAAAATATTTATGGAATTATAAAAATCAAGATCCTGAATATATTTTAAAAAAAGTAGGGTATAAAGGTGAAATTAAGTATACTGATCATCATTTATCTCATGCTGCTTTTTCATACTATACAAGTCCTTATAAAGACGCAGCTGTAGTTACTATTGACGGAGTTGGCGAGTTTGAAACAGCAACTATCTCTAGAGTTATCAATAATAAAGTAGAAAAAGTAATCTCAGTTGATTTCCCTAATTCTCTTGGTATGTTGTATTCTACTATAACGGCTTATCTTGGATTTAAACCTAATGAAGGAGAATATAAAGTAATGGGATTAGCTCCTTATGGTGATCCTACAAAATATACTGAAAAATTAGGTTCTCTAATAAGTCATACATCTAATAAATTTTTTATAAATCAAAAACCTTTTACCTGGGAATACTCAGATAAAGAAATGTTTAATAAATACTTATGTTACACTTTAGGAATACTTCCAAGACTACCAAACGAACCAATAACTCAAGTACACAAAGATTTAGCCGCTTCTTTACAAAAAGTCTACGAAGTGGAATTTCAAAGATTATTGAATACAGCAAAAAACTTTACAAAATCTCCAAATCTGTGTCTAGGTGGTGGGTGCGCTTACAACGGCGTAGCCAACGTTTTAGCATATAAGTTTTTTGACTCAGTACATATACCATACGCTCCTTCTGATGCAGGATCTTCTATTGGAGCATGTTTATACAGTTATAAAGGTGAAAGAAAAGTAAATAATTCACCATATTTAGGTCCTGAATATAAAGATACTGAAGTTTTTAATGCGATACAGAAATATGATAATATTAGAGCATTCAGATTAGCAGATGACCTCTTAATTAAGAAAACTGCTGAAATCTTAAGTAAACAAAATATCGTTGGTTGGTTCCAAGGTAAGATGGAATTTGGGGCAAGGGCGTTAGGAAATAGATCTATTCTAGCTGCCCCTCAAAATCCTCATATGAGAGAAAAACTTAATCATGTAATTAAAAAAAGAGAAGGATTTAGACCATTTGCACCATCTGTAATAGAAGAAAAAGCAAGTCAATATTTTGATATTAAAGAAAATGTTCCTTATATGAATATTGTGTGTAAAGCTAAAACTAAAAAATTTCCTTCCGCAACTCATATAGATGGTTCAGCAAGAGTACAGACAGTTAGTAAGAAACAGAACGAAAAATACTATTTATTATTGAAGGAAGTTTCAAGATATACAGGTTCTCCTGTTTTACTAAATACTTCGTTTAATCTTAAAGATCAAACTATTACATTATCACCAGACGATGCTATAAAACGATTTTTAGATTCTAAAATAAATTTTCTAGTTATTAATAATTACTTAATACAGAAAAAATGACGGAAAAAGAGAAAAAAGAGAAAGAAGAAAAGAAAAAATTAGAACAAGAATATAAAAAAAGAATAGAAGAACTTAAAAAGTTAGACCCGTTCATATATAAGAACTTCTAGTGCTATTTATAAATAAACACATTTCATGGCTACTTTAACTGGAAATCAAATAAAAGATACTTACTATAAACTGGTACAAGTCGATAATGGACAATTAGTACAAAATGGTATTGGCTCTCCATTAACTGGCTCTATCAATTTAAGTGGTAGTTTACATGTTACTGGTAGTCAAACAGTAGGTGGAAGCTTAACAGTTGCAGGTGATGTAACAGCAAGAGCTTTTATAACAGAATTAACTCAATCTACCGTATTATATAAATCAGGTTCTACTGCTTTCGGTGATGATGCAACAGATACCCATAGTTTTTCAGGATCTGTTACTATGCATAATTCATTAGCATTAGGTAATTATTCAAATGTTTCTGCTTCTTTAGATGCAGCAGAGGATGCAATAGTTGCTAATTCAGCATCAGCAGCAGTAGCATTAACTTCATTATCCTCATCAGTAGATACACATTTAGACGCAAATATTAGTGCTTTATCAGCATCAACTGATAGTCATTTAGATAGTGAAATCGCTTTATTAAGCGCTTCTACGGATACTCACCTAGATGCAAATATTTCATCTTTAAGTGGTTCATCACATACTAGAAGAGAAGAAATATCATCTTCATTTGCAACAACAATAGCAGGATTAGATGCATCAGGATTTGCAACAGATGCTGAACTTTCAGCAGTATCAGGAGCTTTTGATAGTACTATCGATACCTTAGCTTCTACAGGAAGTAATATTTTTAGCGGTGATCAGACAATTTCATCAAGTTTATATGTTTCCGGAACACTTTATCCTAATGGAAATATTATTAGTATTAATGATGACGCAAGAGTAGTAGCATTCCCAGGAAGAGTACAGTTTAGAATTATACCTACAGCATCAGGACACTTAAGAGGTAATTTATCAGTTACTTATGATGGTACCAATGATCAAACAGTAGCAGCTTTATATGCTAAAGATATACAAATAGGTCAGTTTGTAGATAGTGGATTATATGCTGAAAATATTAGATTAGGTACTACCGCATCTTTATTTCAAATTACTGGTTCTACAGAAATGACAGGTAGTTTAGTTATCTCAGGAGCTATAGATTCAAACGAAAAAGCTAATAAAATTAGATTCCATTACGATACTACTGGAGATCTTCCATCAGCTACAGATTATCATGGTATGTTTGCTCATGTACATGCAGAAGGTAAAGCATATTTTGCTCATGGAGGAAATTGGGTAGAGTTAGTAAATAGTGGTAGTTCAGTTGGTGTTAACAATATAACAGACTTTAGTAACCAAGTATCTGCTTCTGCAGCCGCAAGTGGTTTTGGTAGCGGTGGTGCTTCAATTCCAGCAGGTACGATTAGTGGTTCTGCACAAATAGCAAGTTTAGGATATGTAAGTTCTTCCACAACTACTGCACTTGAGGTAATGACTTCTGCTTCTTATGCAGCAATCACACCAGTTAGTGGAACGCTTTATATAATACAAGGTTAATAAATCATGAGGATAGATTCTTCACAAAATATCTACCTAAATAATAATGCGGTAGACAAAGTTTATCGTGGTAGCGATAATATATGGGGACCAGCATACTGGGTATCAAATAGTGGTACTGATAATGCAAGTACATCTGGTGATGTAGATAATCCATTTCAAACTTTAAATTACGCTATTTCAAGAATTACAAATCAAGATAGAATATATTTCAAATCAGGTTCTTATGAATTTGATGAAAAAGAGATAACTAACAATGGTTTATCAATACGAGGATACAATGGTGAAAAGGTTATCTTTGATGGAACTAAACCAATAAGTGATTTAACAGATACTGCTGTAAATAGCGGTAACTGGCAAACACATACAACTGATATTGTTACTGATAGTAACCAAGTAGTTAATAATAAGGTAATTTATAAAGTAAAATTAAAATCAGATGTTGAAATTTGGCAACTTTTTTACAATAGAAATGAAGTAATAAATGCAAGATGGCCAAGTGCTCAATGGACTGATGAAAGTGTATATGATTTTAATAAATGGGGTCATGGGTATTATGATATAAATAATAGTGGTGATATTTTAGATGCTACAGGTAGTGTATTAGGAAGCGGTACTGGTAGTCACTATTATTATGATAATGGAGAAATAGTTGATGTAGCTCATAACAGCGCTAGTCTGTATGGCTTCGTTACAGCTCAACAAGGATTAGATAGTACATTTAGTGTAACAGGTTCTTTAGTTAACTTAAATGTTGGTTCATTTAGGAGCTATACTAAAGTAGTTAATTCACAATCAATAGATGTTTCTAATAATGTTGTCAGATTATCTTATGATAATGTTGCTACTTGGAAGGAAAAACATCATTATTACTATTTAGAAAATAGATTAGAATATTTAAATAGTGAAAATGAATGGTGGTTTGATAATACTACAAAATACTTATATGTTTGGTTACCAAGCGATGCGGTACCTAGTCTTACAAACATAAGAGCAAAAGTACAGAGTTATTCGTTGAATATAACTGCGAATAATTGCTCAGTTCAAGATATTAATTTCTTCGGAACTACAATAAGAGGAAATAGCGCTAATAACTTAAGAGTACGTAATTGTAATTTCTTATATTCTAGTTGTTATGCTCATATGTTAAATCAAATTAATTCTGGTTCAACTATTGCACCAGCTACTAATGAAGTTTTTGAAACTCAAACAAGATTTACAAGTAGTCCAAATGTTAGTTTTAACGGATGTGCGTTTAGATATACTGATGGTGATGTAATTCATACACAAGGAGGAACTACTACAATTGAAGATTGCTATTTCAACTATATAGATAAAACTGTTGCTAATTTATCATCTGTAATGACAACTTTTAGATTGATGGGTGATGGTAATACTGTAAAACAAAATACTTTTAGAAAAACAGCAGCTTCTTCTACTATAAACCCAGGAAATGCACCAGTTGTAGAGTATAATGATATGGCTGAAAGTGGGTACTTACAGAGTGATGGTGCGATGATACACCTTATGGTGGCTCAGCAATCAGGTTCTAAGATTAGATACAACTGGGTTCATGATACAATTAAATACGGTATAAGATTTGATGGAGATGGAGATGGATTTAATGGAAGTATTCACCACAACGTTGGATGGAACTGTGAAGGTGGTATTATGGCTAAAGGAGGTTGGCTAGTAAGTGGAAGTAGTGTTGGTGGGCATTTTATATATAATAATACTTTCTTTGATAGTGTAGAAAAAAATGACATAATGGTACTAAACACCCAAAAAGGGGTAAATATCAATTATGGTTCGGTAGTAATGAATAACTTAACTGAGAAGTTAAGCGGGCATAGAACTGATATAGAAGGATTCTCATCTTGGGTAACTGCATCAAATAACTATACAGCATCTAATATAATTCCTTTATTAACTGATACAGGTAGTTACGATTTCAGACCAATAAATACTGGTTCAATAGTAGACGCAGGAAATACTACATATACTAATTTTGAATTTAGCGCTTCAGGTGTAGATGCACTAACAGCCGATATTGGAGCTATGGAATATAATGGTACTCAATGGCAAGCTGGGATTACTTATGATGTATCAAATAGATTTAATTTCTACTAAAATAAAATACTATGCCAGAATTCAATGAGAGAGAATATAACGTTATCCTCCATAAGGGAGTAGACTATGATGCATTCTGGGCTGATCTTCAAGAAATTACCAATAAAGACGGTATTCCAAATAGACAAGTAGAAATAGCAAATCCAAGACTTGGTAGCTACAGACAAACTCATTATTGGTTAACAGAAGCTGAAAAAGATGAGCTATTAGAACATCCCTCAGTACTTAATATTGAAATACCTCCATCACAAAGAACAGACATTGTAAAAAGTCATGGAATAGCATATAGCGGTTCTTTTACTAGAGATCCTTCACTTAGTACAGGAGATATAAACTGGGGTTTAATGAGATGTAATTCTCAAACTAATATCTATGAAGGAAATGAAGTAGTTGATAGAACTTACGATTATACATTAACCGGAGAAGGAGTAGATATAGTTATTACAGATTCAGGAGTTCAAACTGATCACCCAGAATATGCAGATAGATATATAAGTGTTGATTGGGGGTCTGTTCATGGAGGATTTACTCAAAATGCTAATCATGATAGAGATTATGACGGTCACGGTACTCACTGTGCAGGTATAGCTGCAGGTAAAACTTTTGGTTGGGCAAAAAAAGCTAAAGTGCATTCTTTAAAGATAGGAGGATTAGAAGGAACAGGAGATGGTAGTACAGGTATAGATGATAGTTATGCTATGGATGCAATTAAATTATGGCATAGACAAAAAGCTATAGATCCAGCTACTGGGTATAAAAGACCAACTGTAGTAAATATGTCTTGGGGATATTCTGCAACTTTTTCAGGAGGTCATACATCATACGCAGTTAATTATAGAGGTACTTTTTATGGTTCTACTACCATACAGAATGATTACGGTGGGGAACTTAAAGCATTTGGTCTGAACGAATTTGCTCCTAATATAGGAGCTTTAGGTACATGGAAACACCCTGTTAGAGTAGATTCCTTAGATACTGATATAGAAGAAATGGTAGAAGAAGGTATCCACGTAATAATTGCATCAGGAAACAGTAACCATAAGATAGATGTACCTACAGGAGCTGATTATAATAATCAAGCATTAATAAGTAATACTCAATGGAGATATTATCATAGAGGTTCATCACCATACTCTGCAAATGCTTTTATGGTAGGATGTTTAGATGAAGACCAAGTTCAATCTGGTAGCAATTATGTTGATAAAAGATCAACATTTTCTAATCATGGACCAGGAGTAGATTTATATGCCCCAGGAGCATCCATTTTATCTTCTGTTTCTAATACATCTGCATATGCTAGAGGTTCTTATCATTTAAATGGTTCATATTGGGAATCAATACTGAATGGAACTTCAATGGCTGCACCACAAGTTTGTGGAGTAGTAGCTTTGTATGCTCAATCAGCACCAGGATTAACTCCTGCTAAAATGAAAGAAGTAGTATTAGCTAATTGTAGTACTACGATATATAATCCTACTGAACATATCTCAGGTAGTCAATCACTACAGGGAGGAAATGTAAAATTGTTATTTAATAAGTATGGTCAAAGTAATCCTTTTACTTATACAGGAAGTTTTACTACGACTACAGATATAGGTTTTTAATGTTATCGATACAAATACCAACTATTGAATCTCGTTCGTTTGTTTTTAAGCCTTTGTTACAAGAATTACAAAGACAGGCAGCTCCTTTTGGGGATAAAGTAGAAATACTACATTTATCAGACGATAAAAAAATGCCTCTAGGTAAAAAGAGAAGGTTGTTATATGAAATGTCTTCTATGCCTTATAGTGTTCAATGGGACGATGATGATTGGATTCATCCTTTAGGAATTTTTTATATTTTAAAAGAATTAGAACATAAACCTGATACTGTAGCATATAGAATGGTACAAGAGTTTGACGGAAAACCAAATGAAAGCATTCCAGGTAAAATGTTAATCTGTGATTTTAGAAAAAGATATGCTCAACGTTGGTTAGATAAGTATGGTTTTGATGTTGTAGAACCTACAAACTGTAAATGTGTAATTAAGACTGATATAGCATTAGAAGCATGGAAGGATATACCAGACGAAACTAGATTTGGAGAGGATGGAATGATAGGTAGAATCATGTATAAGAAGAAAATGATAAATGTAGAGAGGTATATTGATAAACATATCTATTGGTATTTAAACTTAACCGGTGAACCTTTTGGTAGACAAAGATACGGATTACCAGAAAATTTTATATTTTAAAATGTTATCAATCCAAATTCCAACTATTAGTACCCGTAAAAAAGTTTTTAAGACATTATTACAGGAGTTAAAAAGACAGGCTGAGCCTTTTGGTGATAAAGTAGAAATACTCCATATGGTTGATAATAAAGAAATGCCTACAATGCAAAAAAGAAGGTTATTGTATGAAATGTCATCAAAACCTTACAGTGTTCAATGGGATGATGATGATTGGATTCATCCATACGGTATTTCTTTAATTATGAAAGAACTTGAATATATACCTGATTCAGTTTCTTACAGAATGATACAAGAGTTTGACGGTTCTCCAGAAAAAAATATACCCGGTAAATTACTGGTTTATGATTTTAGAAATAAGTACAAAGAAAGTATGAGAAATAGGTATGGATTTGACTTTGTAGAACCAACATGTCCTAAATGTGTTATAAAAACTGATATAGCAATATGGGCAGCTAAACAAGTACCAGATGAAACTAGATATGGGGAGGATGGTATGTTTGGTAAAATTTTATATAAACATAAAAAGTTAAAAGTTGAAAGGTATATAGATAAACATATTTACTGGTATTTAAATTTGAGCGGAGAACAATTTGGAATGCATAGATATGGGCTTTCAAATGTTGGTTTACCAAAAACTTATATTTAGTTGGATCCTAATTATTTTTTTCTTATATTTATTTAATATAGACTATAGTGTCGTAGCACCACTTAAAAAACACGAAATGTTAACAAAAGAAGACGAAAAGGTTTTAGAACAAGAACTCTGGGACAAAGGACTTAGAGTCCCAACGTACTGGCCATCGCCAGAAAAGCAAAAAGAACTTACCGAATACCCAGATGCAAAAAAGCATCAAATAGTGTCGTTTATTAAATCAGGAATTCGTATATTAGGTTATATAGTAATACCTTTTGATTTAGTAATAGCTGCTGGTATATTAGTATTTTCAGAAGTAATAGGTATAATAGAAGAATTAGTTTAGGTTATGGGAAAATTTCAATCAACAAAAGTATTCGATGGTTTCTCTACTGTTTTTAGACAGTGGAAAGCTGAGACTACTCATTGTAAGTATTTACATGGGTACGGTGTTTCATTTAAACTCTGGTTTGAAGGAGAATTAGATGAAAGAAACTGGGTATGGGACTTCGGTGGAATGAAAAGAGCTAAAGGTAAAATAGATGGTATGACTCCTAAAGCATGGTTTGACTATATGTTTGATCATACGGTAGTTATAGCAGAAGATGATCCTTGGGTAGATGCATTTAAGCAAATGGATGAGGCTGGAGTAGCTCAAATAAGAATAGTTCCTGCTTCAGGAGCTGAAAGATTTGCTCAATTCATTTATGATAAGGTTAATCCTTTCATTCAACAAGAGACTGATAAAAGAGTCAAAATAGCAAGAGTAGAATTTAGAGAACACGGTAAAAATACAGCTATATATGAGCCTAGGTAGGATAGAAGATTACGAAAAAAACTTACCTATTGTAGAAATATATACTGCTGTTCAATCTGAAGGATCAAGAGCAGGGTACCCTACTGTGGTAATCAGAACTACTGGATGTACTCATAGATGTTACTTTGGAGAAGGAGGATGGTGTGATAGTTGGTATACTTCTATACATCCTGAAAAAGGTAAATTTACTTTCAACGATATTATTGCAATGTATGATAAGAATCCTCATATATCAGAAATGATGTTAACTGGAGGATCTCCTACTATGCATAAAAAGTTAG
>MDTC01026664.1_pt1 | contig 25342 bp, 21 predicted proteins | sample 811181 | NCBI WGS metagenome assembly MDTC01 (sample SAMN05326644, study PRJNA326480) | marine metagenome | isolation source: seawater | place: Pacific Ocean: North | collected 2011
AAATAAATTATCATTTGAATTTACATGTAAGTTAGATCTTGGATTATCAGTTCCAATACCTATTTTTCCAAAATTTGAACTATACATGTTGCCATTTTCGGCATCTATAGCCCAATCCTTATCTGTTAAATTATCCAGACTTATTCCAGAACCATTTTCAATCAATAAAGAGTCATCACTAATGAATATATTTTGGTTATCTAATTCTGAGGAAGAGGCGGATTCCCAATTTTCGGAATCTTGATTCCATATTAGAATATCTCTGTCTTGTTCACCTTCAAGTAATGGACCTTCAGGACCAGTAGCTCCTTGCGGACCAGTAGGACCTTGAGCACCATCTTGACCATCAGCACCTTGGGGGCCTGTAATACCTGCGATTCCTTGAGGTCCTGTGACACCTGCAATACCTTGAGCTCCAGTAGGACCTTGAGCACCATCTTGACCATCGGCACCAGCTGGACCAGTAGGACCTTGAGCTCCAGTAGGACCTTGAGCACCATCTTGACCATTAGCACCAGCTGGACCTGTAATACCTTGAGCTCCAGTAGGACCTTGAGCACCATCTTGACCATTGGCACCAGCTGGACCTGTAATACCTTGAGGACCTTGTATACCGTCAACACCTGCAGGTCCTGTTAAACCAAAAGAAGATAAATAAACAATTTTACTATCGTTATTTTCAATTTTAAGAGTTATTGATTGGTTTGCAGAATCATATTGAAATAATTCAATTTGCTGTGAATCAGTAAAAACTGCATTTGAAGGAACGTTAGTTTCAACAGTTTTTCCATTTACAATTTTTGATTCGTTAGAAAACTTACTACTCATTGCATATGGAACTGCTACCAATGGTGAGTAACCCAGGTTGTTATATTGGTTGTTGTAATAAATATTGATATTTATGTAATAATTTAAGTCTTCGTCATTCCAATCTAAGTCAGTAATTAATGTAGAAGATGTTGTATTGCCATTTCCAATTTGAAAATAAAAAAGCCCAAAATTATTAGTTGAAACATAATGAGTCTCTTCATAATTGGGAGCATCTAGTGTATCAGAATAAATTCCAAGAGTTACTTCAAAGCTTTCATTACTAATAGTATCCCCATCAGAATTATGCGCAATGGCCTGGTAATTAAAGATCCAATGATTTTGAGAAAAGTAATAATTTGAAGTGAAAAAAAGCAAAAATAACAGAAGTTGTCTCATTACAAATTGGTTTAGGGTTGCAAATGTAGTTATGTGCAACTAAAAATTACAATTTTTAAAGATAAAAAGATGTAATTTTTGATGACCTACTAATATTCTATGACAATAGTATAGAATTAAACTACGAAATTTAAAATTTAATGAATCTTAAAGTCTTTGAAGGTGTTCAACAACCCCATCTTTTCTTCTATAGCAAGATAGTTTGTCTTTGAAAATAGAGGATTTGAAAACAGACTTATTTAATAACATCCTAACACATTCTTGAACTCCCTCAATGATGGAAGGATGTGGATGAACCATTTCTGCTAATTCGTGAATATTTTCATTCATTTTCATTAGTAACCCAACACCTTGTATAGCGCTTGAAGCATGTTCACCAACAGCTCTCATTCCTAAAATTTTCATGTTTTTATCATCAGTTACAATAATTTTGAAAAAACCTTCAGTTTTTCGCATAGCAATTGCTCTAGCTATACATGAATAATCGAGCTTAACTACTTTGATTGGTATATTGTTTTCTATACAATTTTTCTCATTCATACCAACAGATGCGACCTCTGGTTGTAGAAACATTATCGTGCAAATATTACTGTAATTTATTGGCGAAGACTTTTTTGAAAATATTTTTTCAACAGCATATCTTCCTTCTAGTTCACCAACATTTACTAATGAAATATGACCACTAGCATCACCAACAACGTAAATGTTAGGAACATTTGTTTGAGTGTTTAAATCACCAATATGAACTCCTCTTTTACTTTTAGAGACACCAGCTTTTTCCATGTTTAGACCATTAATATTTAATTTTCTTCCTACAGAAAGTAGTGCTTTTTCAACATTTATGATCTCTTTTCTACCATCTTTGTAAGAAAGTTCATATTCAACACTTCCATTTTTTTGTTCTAATCTCTCTAATTGAGCTTTGCTATGTATGGTAACTCCTTTTTCCTTAAGGTTATTACTTATCAAATCTGAAATATCCTCATCTTCAAAAGGAAGGACTCTATCAGATCTATCTATCAAATAAACTTTAGTTTTACCAAAGTTTGAAAATATTGTAGCATATTCACATCCTATAACTCCTGCACCAACAATAACCATACTTTTTGGAAATTCGGACATGTGGTCAACACCGTCACTAGTCATAATAACCTTTTCATCAACTTCAATATTTGGTAAAGCTCTTGGCTTACTTCCTGTGGCTATAATAATATTTTCAGCGTAGATTATTTTTTTTGTCTGATTTGGTTTTAGTATCTCAATATGATGATTATCAATAAAACTCCCTAGACCTCTCTCATACTTGAAAATATTATTTAGGGCTTCGGACTGCAATAACTTAATATGGCAAGAATATTGAAATTTTCTATCGAAAGTAGCGGCCTGTAAATTTTTTTGGACATCAGACCAACTTAATTCGACTCCTTTTCTACCAACAGATTCTATTCCATCGTTAATTGTTCTTAATTTTTGAGATAATTCCCACATAGTTTTTGAAGATAGTGCACCATTATACAATCCGGCTCCTCCAACTTTATCCTTTTCAATTAAAACGACTCTCTTACCAAAATCAACTGCTCTCATTGCTGCTGCGTACCCCGAAGGTCCTGCGCCAATTATACATAAATCATATTTATCCATAGATTCAGAAGTTACAAGACAAAAAAACAAAAACTAATTGTAAAATCTTCTTTTTGAAGTTTTTTCTTTTCCTATTAAATAATTCATTGATAGTAATGGGGTAATGCTATTATTGGAAATAAATATCCTAGTAAATTTGACATTAAGAGATAAATTATCGCTACTGTCAAATAAAAATAGATGAGCTTCAACATTTGCATCAATTAGCTGTAAAGTATACAGTCCTAATATGCCAATAAAACCTAAATCTCGTCTTTTTCTGTAAATATTTTGAATGACTTGTAAGTCGTCATCAGAATAATATTCATAGCTAATTGGAGCATTTCCTTCTTGACGACTCAAACGTTCTTCTCTGATAATGTTATGTTCTGAAATATTTTGAACGAAAAAATAAGTAGCAGCCGTTAACCCTCCATAAACAATTGGCATTTTCCACCATAAACGACTATGGATATTTTTAGGCTTAATTTTATTATTATGTATTTGTCCTAAACCAGGAAAAACAGCAGACATAACTGTTGATCTTTTTATAAAAGATTGTTGATTTAATGTGTCATTTTTTTGTGAAAAAGGTGTTAAGTTAAAAAAAGTAACTAGTAATACTGTAGCAAGGTATTTAGTCATTATTCAAAATTATCCAATATCTTATTAAGCTGATCTTCGTCTTTAAATGAAATTATAATTTGACCACTACCTTTTCTATTTTTTTTAATTTTCACTTTAGAATTAAATAAGTAAGTTAAATTGTTCTGCATCCTTAGTTCATATCTGCTTAAAGCTGAAGTAATATTATTATTTGGCTTTGACTTTTTTTCTACAGCACGAACTGAAAGATTTTCGTTTATGATCTGGTGGTATGCTTTAATAATTTCATTTTCACTATTTAAAGCTAATAGAGCACGGGCATGACCCATTGTTATAGTGTTGTTTCTTAATGCTTTTTGAACAATGATAGGTAACTTTAATAACCTCAGATAATTGGTAATTGTAGACCTGTTTTTACAAATTTTTTCACTGAGTTGTTCGTGTGTTAAATTACATTCATCAATTAATCTTTGATAGCTTAAACTTATTTCTATGGAATTTAAATCTTTTCTCTGTATATTTTCAACTATAGCCATTTCTAGCATGTTTTGATCGTCAGCTATTCTTATAAAACACGGTATTTCATCAATTTTTGCAATTTTAGCTGCTTGATATCTTCTTTCTCCTGAAATTATTTCAAAGTCATCCCTTCCTAGCTTTCTTACTGTTATTGGTTGTATTATTCCATGTTCTTTAATTGATTCTGAAAGTTCAATTAATGAATCTCTATCAAAATCTAATCTAGGTTGAAATGGGTTAGGGGTTATATTTTTGATGTTAATTCTTGCGATTGAATTAACAGTGATTGCGTTTGGTTGAATTTTCTGAGTGGTTATATCAGTTTCGGAATTTTCTAGTAAAGCACTCAGTCCTTTTCCAAGAGCATTTTTTTTAGAGTTCATTTACTTTAATGTTTTGCGTATTATTTGAAACCTCTTCAATTTTAGAATTTTTTGTAATCAATTCCTTTGCTAAATTTAAGTAATTTACCGCACCTTTACTACTTGCATCGTGCATGATAATTGTTTCACCATGACTTGGAGCTTCACCTAGTCTAGTATTTCTGTGTATAATGGTGTCAAAAACAAGTTGTTGAAAATGTATTTTTACTTCTTCGACAACTTGGTTAGAAAGACGAAGTCTAGTATCATACATAGTGAGTAATATTCCCTCAATATCCAAGGACTTATTTAGACGGCTTTGAACAATCTTTATTGTGTTTAGCAATTTCCCTAGTCCCTCTAGAGCAAAATATTCACATTGAACTGGAATAATTACGCTATCAGAAGCAGTTAATGCATTTAAAGTTAACAAACCTAGAGAAGGTGAGCAGTCAATCAAAATATAATCGTAATCATCTAAAACTTGATTTAACATTTTTTTGAAGATGTATTCTCTTTCCTTAAGGTGAATCATTTCTATTTCGGCCCCAACTAGATCAATGTGAGAAGGCAATATTTTTAAGTTTGGACTTTTAGTACTTAATATTATTTCTTTTGGATCTAATCCATTAACTAAACAATCATATATACCGTTTTTTATCTCTCTTTGTTCGAAACCTACACCAGAGGTTGAATTAGCCTGTGGATCAGCATCAATAAGCAAAGTTTTTTTATCCAAAACCCCAAGACATGCTGCTAGATTTATTGCAGAGGTTGTTTTCCCAACTCCTCCTTTTTGATTAGCTATTGTAATAATTTTACTCATTTATAATGTTATTTCTTCTCCAATATTTGGAAGGAGAAGTGTTAAATTTTTATTTTTAAATTTTTCAATTGCATCTTGATGATCTATTTCAATAAATCCGAAAGTATCATAGTGTAATCCAATTATTTTATTAGTTTCAACGAATTCAGCAGCAATAATGGCATCATCGACACCCATTGTGAAGTTATCTCCGATTGGAAAAAGTGCAAAATCTAAATTAAACTGCATTGGAATCAATTTCATGTCCATATGTAGTGCTGTATCACCAGCATAGTAAAAGCAATCGTTTTTGCTCTCGATAATAAATCCACCAGGATTACCACCAGAATCACCATCAGGTAAAGTGCTGCTGTGAATTGCATTTACATATTTGACTTTACCAAAATCAAATTCCCATGATCCACCGTGGTTCATAGGATGACCGTCTTTTATGTCGTGTTTTGTTGAAAACCAACTAATAATTTCAAAATTTGAAATTAGTTTAGCGCCTGTTCTTTTAGCAATTTTTTCAACATCAGCAATATGATCTTCATGACCGTGGGATATTAAAATATAGTCAGCAGGAATTTCATCTATATTAATATGGTTAGCTTTTTCATTTGGTGTAATAAATGGGTCAAATAATAAGTCGTAACCATTTACATTAGCTCCAAAACAACCATGTCCGTAAAATAAAACTTTGACCATATTTAAACTTTGTATCAAAGTTAACTGATTAATAAACACTAGTAATTAAACATTAAATTCACTTATAAACAAAAACGTGTTTAAAGGACATTAACCGTTATGTTTTTAACAAAAAAAATGATTTAATTCACTTAATTAAATCTGTTAATCAGTTGATTATGGAATATTAAAAAAATGAGTATCTTGTTGATAAAAAAGATTCTAAAAGATTAGTCTAAATCATCTAACTCTACATCTCTAAAGGACTTGCTTTCTAGTGATTTCCCCTCTTGACTTAAGGCTTCTCCATCATTTAAAGAAATTACTTTTTCTACTACATCATTTAATCCGTCTTTGAATTTATCAAAATCCTCTTTGTATAAGAAAATCTTATGCTTTTCAAAATGAAAATTACCTTCCTGATCAAATTTCTTTTTGCTTTCAGTTATAGTTAGATAATGGTCACCAGAACGAGTGGATTTAACATCAAAAAAATAAGTTCTCTTGCCAGCTCTTACGGCTTTTGAATAAATCTCGTTTCTATAGTTTTCGTGGTCCTTATTATTTTCCATCTTGGGCAATCTTTATAATCGTCTGCTAATATAATTAACCTTTTTAGTTATTTGCAACTATCCCTAATGATTAATTTTCTTCAAGCTGTTGTTTTTTAAATATTTCCTTGTAAAATCCATTTTTATTTATCAAATAGGAGTGGTCACCTTCTTCAATAATTTTCCCATCCTCGATTATAATTATGTGATTACAATTTGAGAGTAAATTAATTCGATGACTAATATGAACAGATAATTGATGTTTGTTTCTTTTAAATAATTCTTTTTGTATATTATTAGCTGTTTCAGTATCAACAGCCGATAAACTATCATCAAAAATTAAAATTTCCGGATTTCTTATCAGAGCTCTTGCTATTGCTATTCTTTGCTTTTGACCCCCAGAAAGAGTTACGCCTCTTTCTCCAATTTTAGTGTTAAATCCATTAGGGAATTTTTTTATTTCGTTTAGAATTCCTGCTTGTTCAGCTGCTTTTTCGATTTGTTTAATATCGTAATCATTTTCTTCCAATCCAAATGCAATATTATTTTTTATTGTATCTGAAAATAAAAAAACATCTTGAGGTACGTAACCCATCTTTTGTCTAAAACTATCTAATTCAATAGTTTTAAAATCAATACCATTGACTTTAATAAAATTGTTTTGTTCCACTTCGTAAAGTCTACAAATAAGTTGAGCTATAGTTGATTTCCCTGAGCCAGTTTTACCAAAAATCCCAATACTATTGCCTTTTTTAAGTGAGAAAGAGATGTTTTGTAAACTAAAATCTTTCCCTGTTGGGTAAGAGAAACTTAAATTTTCAAATTTTATTTCTTCTACTGTATCAATTTTAATTATTCCATTATTTTTAACTAGTTGTTTCGTCAATAAGAATTCATTGATTCTCTTTTGCGAAGCTGCAGCTCTTTGTATTAATGAACTAACCCAACCTACTGACGCAAATGGCCATGTTAACATATTTATGTAAAAAATAAATTGCAGAATATCGCCATAATCAAGTTCATTATTAATTGTTTTTAAACCTCCAATATAAATAGTGATAATCGTACTCAAACCAATTAGCATTATAATTGATGGAATAAACAACGAAGTAACTAAAGCTAATTTAAGAGAAGCTCTTTTATAGTTTTCAGTTTCACTTTCATATAATGAGGAGAAGTAGTTGGATCTATTATATGATTTTAAAACCCTAATTCCTGAAAATGCTTCTTGAACAAATGAGGTTATTTTTGATTGTTTTCTTTGGACAATTTCACTTTTTAAATTAATTACAGAACTTACTTTGTAAATAATAAATGAGAGGATTGGTAGGGGAATAAGTACAAAAAGTGTTAGTGATGTATCTTTGTATAACATAAATGAAATCACTAAAATAAAAAGTACAATCACGTTCAATGTATACATTATCGCAGGACCCAAATACATTCTAACTTTTGTAACATCTTCACTTATTCTATTCATTAAATCTCCTGTTCTATTTTGTTTGTAAAATGAAAGATTAAGCTTTTGATACTTGCTGAAAATTTCGTTTTTAAGGTCATATTCAATGTTCCTCGACATGACGATGATAGTTTGTCGCGTGAAAAATAAAAAGATACCTTTTAAAAGCGAAAAAAACATGTATAACAAAACAAATTGAATTCCTATATCCCAGAGTTCTTTTTTGTCGTTGTTAGTGTTGATATAATTAGATAATTCGTCTGCTGCATCGTCTATAATTTTAGGCATATAAACTCCAAAATAGTTAGAGAAAACGATAAAAACCAATCCTAAAATTAGATGCCATTTATACTTAATCAGATATTTATTTAAATAAAATAATTCTTTCACAACTTTTCAAATATATATACATCTAATAACTTATTTTTTTTATTTCAAATTTATATTGCCAAAATATTATTTTTGTCAAGAATTTGATCTTTGAATCCAATGGAAAACAAACAAAATACAATTTTTGACCTCAAAGAAAAATCAAACTTAGATTTTTACAATATGGGTCATGAGAAAATTCTTATTTGTCAAGACGAGAAATCGGGCTTAAAAGCAATTGTAGCCATACACAGTACTATTTGTGGGCCCGCATTGGGTGGGACAAGGATGTGGAACTATGTTACGACAGAAGAAGCATTAGTAGACGTAATGAGGCTCTCTAGAGGTATGACTTATAAAAATGCTATCTCAGGTCTTAATTTGGGTGGTGGTAAGGCAGTTATAATTGGTGATTCTTATAAAGATAAATCTCCCGGTCTATTTAGAGCTTTTGGGTCTTTTATCGATAGTCTTAATGGTTCTTACATAACAGCTGAAGACGTAGGTATATCTCCTAATGATATGATTTATGTAGCAGAACGAACAAAGCACGTTACCGGGCTACCAGGAAAAAAGGGAGATCCTTCACCTGTAACTGCATATGGTGTTTACATGGGTATGAAAGCTTCTGCAAAATTTCAATACGGAAGTGATAATTTAAAGGGCAAAAAAATTGCAGTCCAGGGAGTAGGGCATGTTGGAGAGTATTTGATAGAACACCTTCACAAAGAAAAAGCTGATATAACAATTACTGACATAAATCAAGATTTGTTAAAAAGAGTTGCTAATAAATATTCCTGCAAAGTGGTTGGACCCGAGCAGATATATGATATTGATATGGATATTTACGCACCTTGTGCTCTAGGAGCTACTATTAATGATGAGACTATAAAAAGATTAAAATGTACTGTGATTGCGGGTGCAGCAAATAATCAACTCAAACACGAGGACACTCATGGCTTAGAATTAATGAAAAGAGGAGTTGTATATGCACCAGATTATTTGATAAATGCAGGTGGGGTAATGAATTGCTATGCTGAAGTTCATAATTTTTCTGATCAAAAGGTCATGAAAATGGCTGAAGACATTTACAATACTACTACAGAAATATTAAAGTTATCAAAGAACCAAAATATACCTACTTATTTGGCATCCAATCGCATTGCTGAACAAAGATTAATTAAAGAGTCAAATAAATAATTTATATGCTTAATAGAAGACATATTAGGATTAAAATTTTGCAAACTTTTTATGCTTACTTCCAATCTGATAACAAGGATATGATAAAGGGTGAAAAAGAGCTTTCACATAGCATGCAGCGAATTTATGATCTTTATCTTTATCTTTTGCAACTCTTCATTTCGCTTAAACGACATGCAAATATTCAGAAAGAAGAATCTAAAAGATCTAGGTATATTCAAGGTGTTGATCTGAGTCACTCTAACAGCTTTTCTGATCATCAGTTAATATCTTTTTTAGAAAATTCCGCTGGTTTTGTGAAAATTTGTAGGGATAGAAAAATTTCTTGGGAAGGTGATTTAGAAAATGATCTAGCTAAAAAGCTATTTAGATCAATAAATTGTTCTGAAGTTTATAATGAGATATTAGAAACAGATATTGATGACTTTTCAAAACACAAAATATTATTAATTAGATTATTTAAAGACGAAATATGTAATTTTTCGTTGCTTCAACACTATTTTGAAGAAAAAAGTATTTATTGGCAGGATGATTTAGACCATGTCGCTTCTATGGTAATAAAAACCTTGAAAAACATCAATATTGATGGAAAAGTAAATGTTATGAAATTATGGAAAGATGACGAAGAAGATTTTGCTAAAACACTATTTCGTAAAGCAATTTTACAAAAGCAAGAAAATGATATTGTGCTAGAAAAATACTCAAAAAACTGGGAAAGTGACAGACTAGCTAAAATGGATACATACCTTATGAATTTAGCAATGACAGAAGTTAAAGAATTTTCTTCTATTCCCATTAAGGTAACATTAAATGAATATATTGAGATTTCAAAATTTTACAGTACTCCCAAAAGTAATGGCTTTATTAACGGTTTGCTAGATAAAATTTTTTACGATTTTAAAAAAGAAGGGTTACTTAAAAAATCGGGCAGAGGTTTAATGGAATAATCTATGAAAAAAACAATTTACTTTTTACTTTTTTTAATCACAGGCTTTCATAGTTGCGTGAGTGATAAACTTAATGACGAAAACTATGAAATTACAGCTGATTTAATTGATCCTAAAAACCCACCAATCATAGAGTTTTCTGAACAAATTTTTGAGTTTGATACTGTTGCTTTAGGAGCTCGGGTAGAACACACATTCAAATTTAAAAATATTGGTAAAACTCCACTTTTAATTAATTCTGTAAAAGCAGGATGTGGTTGTACTGTTTTAAAAGGATGGCCTAAGACCCCAATTGAACCAGGAAAAGGAGGGGAAATTCCAGTAGTTTTAACAACTAAAAGAACCGGACATGTTAAGAAATACATTTCTGTTTTAGCAAATACAAAACCAGCAACATCAAAATTGTTTTTACAGGGATACGTAGCCGGATTATAAACCAATAAATATATATTATGTATAAAATATTTTTACAAGCAGATCAATCTAGTCCAATGAGTAATGGTTCTAGTGATTACACCATCTACTTTTTAGCAGCGATTTTTGTGATTTTTTATTTCTTCATGATTAGACCACAAAATAAGAAAAGAAAGCAATTGAATGAAATGAGAGAAAATCTTAAAAAAGGAGACAGTGTTATAACTATTGGTGGTATCCACGGTAAAGTGGTTGATGTTAAAGACGATACAGTTGTATTAAGTGTTGATGCCAATACGAAACTAAAGGTAGATAAGAATTCAATTTCAATGGATTCTTCTACTAAGCTAAACGAAGAAAACAAAGCATAAATTAATGTTGCAATTAGGTCTTACAGGAGGTATTGGAGCTGGAAAGAGTACAGTGTCTTCTATTTTTTCAAAACTTGGTTGCCTAGTTTATAATTCTGATTTGCGTGCGAAGTGGTTGATGAAAAATAATCATGATCTTAAAAAGACTATAATTGACTTACTTGGTCCAAAATCCTATTTTGGAAATGAATTAAATAGATCATTTATTTCAACTATTGTTTTTGAAGATAATTTGATGCTTAAAAAATTAAATAGTTTAGTTCACCCATATGTTGCGAAAGATTATCAAGAATTTATTTTTTTTAATAAAAATGCTGAAATTGTAGTTAAAGAAGCTGCAATTTTAATTGAAAGTGGATCGCACGAAGAAATGGATTTAATTGTTCTAGTTGTCTCAAAAAAGGAGAATCGTATTCAAAGAGTGATAAAAAGAGACAATTCTGATTTTAAAAAAGTTCATCAAAGAATTGATCAGCAAATGAAAGATGAATATAAATCAAAATATGCAGATTTTATTATTAGTAATGATGGAACGATTGATGAATTAGAAGAAAATGTAAAAAAAATTCTTAAAATTATCAGATTAAAAAATCAAACTAATTAGAAACTACATCTTTGATTTATCCCCAAAAAATGTAAGCAATAATAATTGCTGCAATAACCCCAATTAAATCGGCAAATAAACCAGCTAAAACTGCGTATCTAGTATTTTTTATTCCAACAGATCCAAAGTATACAGCGAGAACATAAAATGTAGTTTCAGTCGACCCTTGTAGTGTTGAAGTTAAGCGTCCAACAAATGAATTTATGTTATTTGCATTATGTCCCCAAGATTCTACCATCATTCCTCTAGCACCACCACCGGATAGTGGTTTCATAATTGCTGTCGGAAGTGCTTCAACAAATCTTGTGTCGTTTAGAAATAATCCAAAAAATGTTTCAATTCCATTTATAATAAATTGCATTGCTCCTGATGAGGTAAAAGCTCCAATTGCACATAGCATTGCTATTAAGTAGGGTATTATTTTAACCGCTACTTTAAAACCATCTTTTGCTCCTTCTATAAATTCGTTGTAGATATTAATTTTACTTTTTACTCCTAGAAGAATAAAGCAAATGATAAATCCGAATATAAATACTCCTGAAAAAATTGAAGAAATTGCTTCGATTTGAGCTTTGTTGTTAAATAAGTACCAAATTAATGCAGTAATTAGTAATGTTGCAGATCCTAAATAAGCCAAAATTACTTTATTAAACAAATTTATTTTCTGTATTATAGAAACAAAAATTAACCCGGCCAACGTTGAGCAATAAGTTGCTACAAGTATCGGGATAAATATATCTGTTGGGTTTCCATTAATATTGTTTTCAGCCATTGCAGTAGCTCTTAAAGCAATAATGCTTGTTGGAATTAATGTAAGACCTGATGTGTTTAGGACTAAAAATAAAATTTGGGCATTTGAAGCTTTTTCTTTATTTTCATTATGTTTTTGTAATTCGTCCATGGCTTTTAATCCAAGAGGAGTAGCAGCGTTGTCAAGACCTAACATATTTGCAGAAATATTCATAATAATTGACCCATGTGCTGTTGAGTTATTAGGAATCTCTGGGAATAACTTATTAAATAATGGGGAAAATAGTTTTGATAATATATTAATAGCTCCTCCTTTTTCCCCAATCCTCATAATACCTAGCCAAAGCGCCATTATACCTGTTAGTCCAATTGAAAGTTTGAATCCAAGTTCGGCTCTTTCAAAGATTGAATTTACGATTAAGGAAAATATTTCAGTGTCGCCTAAAAATGTTTTAACAATCGCTACGAAAAAGGCTATTATGAAAAAGCTTATCCATATATAGTTTAATACCATACTTGCTAATTTCTTTAAATTTGATTACAATATTTCGTTTTAATTAATAAGTTATTAAATACTAAATGAGAATAACTGATTTACTCAATTATTTTTAATTGTTTTCACAATTTTTTCCTTTGACAACCAATTATTACCATATGTTTAAACATATTTAAATTATTCTTTGTATAATAGTGTGAATATTACACTATTGTCTTTATGCTTAATAATCACGCTCATATAGTTAGATGCAAAAACTGCATTTTTTTTAAGATTCAGTCTTTGTTTTTTATTTTATGTGTAGCAATAACATCTTTTTCTCAATCAGTATTGGTTAATGGAGTTGTTTTTGATGAAAATAAAGAAAATCTTCCTGGAGTAACTGTTAAAATAGTTGGTGAAGATGGTGGTGTTACTAGTGATATTGAAGGGAAATATTCAATCACAGTAAAGGGAGAATCAGCTAGTTTGGAATTTTCATACATCGGATATAAAACCCAAGTGGTTTTAGTAGCTGGTAGATCACTGATAGACATCGAAATGGTAGTATCTATAGAATCTTTAGATGAAGTTGTTGTAGTGGGCTATGGTAATTCAAGAGTGAAGGAATTAACTGGAGCAACAGTACAAGTCAAGGGTGAAAATGTAGAACGATTAAATATTCCAAGAATGGACCAAGCCCTTCAGGGTCAAGTTTCGGGTATTATTATAAATACCAATTCAGGATCTCCAGGCGGGTCATCTAGTATAAAAATTAGAGGGTTATCAACATTTGGAGATAATGACCCATTAATTTTAGTTGATGGAGTAGTTTACGATTCAGAAGGTTTAAATGCTTTAAATCCTAATGATATAGAATCCATCAATGTTCTAAAGGACGCTACAGCCGGAATTTATGGTGTTAGAGCTGCTAATGGAGTAATTATTATTGAAACTAAAAAGGGGCGCAGTGGCGCGAAACCTAAATTTGAAGTTGGGTCTTATTATGGAGTTCAAAGCACTGCTAACAAACTGGATTTATTAAATGCTGGAGAGTATGCTTTAATTAAAAACGAAATGTCTATAAGAGGAGGAGGTGAGCCATTGTTTAATAACACAGATTTAAAAGTAGGTTCTAATTGGCAGGATTCTGTTTTTCAAGATGCGCCAATTAAAAGTTTTAATTTAGGTGTTACTGGGGGAGGTAAAAATTCTTCTTACTCAATCGGAGGAAATTATTTTACCCAAGATGGAATAATTGGAGGTTTAAAATCAAATTTTGAACGTTATAATGCTAGAGTTAATTTAGTTAATTCCTTAACTCAAAAGTTAAAATTAAGCAGTATATTTTTATATACCCATGAACAAAGAAGTACTCTTGCTGAGAACGGTATAGGCTCTGTTCTATACAATACAATTAATGCTTTTCCTACTAGAAATGTTCATTCAATAGACGGTAATTATGAATATTTAGCAGAAGTAAGCGACATTATTAATCCAGTTGCTCAAATCGAAAACTCACATAATAGATCTTATGTAAATAAATTAGTTGGGAAACAAGAATTTGAATACAATATATTAGATAATTTATCTTTTACAAATAGGTTTAGCTATAATTATGCGATTGTAGATGGTAAAACATTCAATCCTCTTACATGGTATGGTCCAGGAAAATATGCAAATACAGCATTAAATGCGGATTTAGACCCAAGATTTGTATTTCAGGGCTACCAATTAGTAGATCCTACTAATTTAGTTTATGATAGTATATTAGTGGAAAATGGTGCAAGTGTAAATGAACAGAGGGCTACTTATTTAGATTTGAATTATGAAAGTTTTTTGAATTACAATTTGGCACTTAATGATCATAATATTAAATCTACTTTAGGAACCTCAGTTTTTAGAAGAAAGGGTGATGTTTTGAATGGAACTGCTTTTAATATTCCAAATAATTCGATTGATTATGCAGATATTTCTGCAAGTATGACTTCTAGTCAAATTAACTTAAACAATACGGGTTCATATGAATTTGAAGAAAGGCTACTGTCAACGTTTTTAAGAGCCGAGTACAATTTTAAATATAAGTATATTTTTTCTGGGATTATTAGAAGAGATGGTTCAACAAAGTTCGGCCCCAACAATAGGTATGGGTTTTTCCCATCGGTTTCAAGTGCATGGATACTATCTGAGGAAAGTTTCTTAAATATTAAACCTATTACATTTTTGAAATTAAGAACTAGTTATGGTGTTTCTGGAAATGATCAAATTGCAAATTTTGCTTATAGAGCGCTGTTAAACGGGGAAGGTGATTATGTATTTAATAATGCTACTGTTGCTGGTGTTGCAATTGGAACACCTTCCAATCCCGATTTAAAATGGGAAACTACCAAGCAGTTAAATATAGGTCTTGATATCCAATTATATGGTTCTATGAATTTGAGCGCTAATTATTTTATTAAAAATACCGATGATTTATTGTTTAGTCCTGATGTATCAGCTTTAATTGGTTCCTATGGTCCAGGTGGATATCCTCCAATTATAAATGCTGGAAATGTTAATAATAAAGGCTTTGAATTTGAATTTGCCTATTCAACAGACTTAAGTAGTTTAATAGGAATGAATTTAAATTTCAACTTCACTTATCTAAAAAATGAAGTAACTAAGGTTCCAGACGGTGTAGATTTTTTGCCTGGAGCTAGTTTTGGTGTTGGAGGAAATACAGCTACAAGGTTTGAAGTTGGTTTTCCAATTGGTTACTTTTTTGGTTACGAAACTAATGGAGTATTTCAAAGTCAAGAAGAAATTGATAATGCTAGTGTTTATCAGCAAGGTGCAAATGTTGGTGATTTGATTTATGTAGATCAAGACGGAGACGGTTTAATAAACTTCAATGACAATACAGATAAAAAGAATTTAGGTTCTCCAATACCAAAATTCATGTTTGGATCAATAATAGGCTTTAATGCCTTTGGTTTTGATATTTCTGCAAATCTTTATGCTGCAGTTGGTCAGAAAATTATTAGAAATTATGAAAGACAACAACCTTATGCCAATCAACTTGATTATGTTTTAGATAGGTGGACAGTTGATAATCCTTCAAATGAAATACCAGTTTATACTACGTCTTCTAACAGAAACGGAGTATTTTCAGACTTCTTTGTTGAAAATGGTTCATTTCTTAGGATTAGGAATGTTCAATTAGGTTATTTATTACCCAAAAAGTTTTCTGAAAAATTCAGAACTAATTATGTTCGAATATATTTATCAGCAAATAACCTCTATACATTTACAAATTATATGGGCTTTGATCCAGATGTTGGTGGTGGAGGCGCTTTGAATAGTGGAGTTGATTATGGTTTTTATCCACAAGCAAGAACAATTATGGGTGGTATTAATATTAAATTTTAAAAAACAATGAAAAAGATCATTTTAGTTATTGTTTTATTTACAGTGTTCTTATTGATATTTAATGGCTGTAAAAAGTATTTGGATATAGATCCTCCTTACGCTCAAGACGCTGAAAATTATTTTCAAAATGAGAGTGAATATATGAATGCGCTTACTGGAGCATATGATTTATTGCAAGGAATTTTTGTATCCTATTGGATTGGAGATATAGCTTCTGATAATTGTATAGCTGGCGGAGAAAGTGTTACTGACACTGAAGGTCTTCATCAGATAGATAATATGACGCATGGTGCAGTAAACAATGAGCTTAGAAATTTAATGAGATGGAACTATTGCGGAATTGCTAGGTGTAATTTTATTTTAGAGCCAAAGGAAAACGAGATAGAATTTGCTTCAAAGGCAACAATATTAGCTGAAGCAAAATTTTTAAGAGCTTTTTATTATTTTGAGCTTGTAAAGGTTTTTGGTGATATGCCATTGATTATAGATAAGAGAATTGGTGTTGAGGAAGTCTTAGAAATTGAAAGAACCCCTGCTGTTGAAGTTTACGATCAAATAGAAAAAGATCTTGAAGAAGCAATAGCGATACTTCCTTATAAAAACTCGTCTCTTCATTCAGGAATTAAAGGGAGAGTTGATAAAGGGGCTGCACTAGCTCTTTTAGGAAAAGTTCATTTGTACCAACAAGATTATACGTCTGCAGACCAAGCTTTTAGTGTTTTAATAGAAACTGGTAATTATGCCCTTATAGATGATTATTCCAGCTTATTTTTTGAATCCAACGAAAATAATAGTGAAACTGTCTTTGATATTGAATTTTCAAGTGATCAGGGAGGCGATTACGGATGTTTAATTTGTTTAGAAGGAAATGTAACCGTAGGTTTTCAGGGAATTCGAGCTTATGAAGGAGCTAATTATGGTGATGGAAATAGTTATAATTTACCAACACAAGATTTGTATGATTTTTTTGAATATCAAGATCCAAGAAGAGAAGCAACATGTTTAAACATTGACTTATTTATAGAAAATAATTCTCCAGGCTCTACTTATGCAATTGGCGGAGGTGGACATACTGGTTATTACAACAATAAATATATAAAATCGGCATCCGAAATGAGTAATCTTGGTGATAACGATTTGACAAGTGGTGTTAATTATAGAGTTATCAGATATGCAGATGTATTATTAATGGCTGCAGAGAGTAGACAATCTTTAGGAGATTACACAAAAGCCTTAGAATATTTGAATATTGTTAGGTCCAGAGTAGGTTTATTTGAAAAGTCATTTACAAACTCTGAAAAGCTATTAGAAGATATTTTAAAAGAAAGAAGATCAGAACTTTCATGTGAAGGTCACCGGTTTTTTGATTTAGTTAGAACGGGTCAAGCTGCTAATAAAATTGTTGGATTTATTATTGGAACTCACGAGTTGTTTCCTATTCCACAAGATGAAATTGACCTTGCAGGTGGTAATTGGACCCAAAACCCAGGATACTAAATAATTATGAGAGCAAAAATTTACATATTATCATTGATTTTTACAGTGGGTATTTTATATAGTTGTAATAAGCAAGGTTGTACTGATTCGTTAGCACACAACTATGATCCTAAGGCAAATAAAGATGATGGAAAATGTTTTTATGGTTTAAGTGAAAATGCAGCTCAATTTACATTTGAGTTTTCAGAACTGAATCCAAATATTGTAAATTTTAGTGCAGTTTCTGATGGAGATTATGAGTACAGCTGGGATTTAGGAAATGGAAAAACTAGTAATGGTAAGTTAGCTACAGGAATATATCCATTTTCGGGTAATAAAACTGTTACTCTTACTGTTTTAAATTCCAATGGTCATACATCCTCTACTCAGCAATTTAACATAATTGGGGATGACTTTTCGTTGTTGACTAACCCAATGGTGTTCTATATTTCTGGAGGGTCAAATGCCAAAACTTGGTATGTAGATTCCAACAGTAGTGGTCATATTGGAGTAGGGCCAATGTCTAGTATTTCGCCAAGTTGGTATAGTTCTCAACCCAATGAAAAACCAGGTGTGGGGCTTTATGACGACCGTTATACTTTTACTTTAAATAATTTTTTATTTGATATGCAAACTAACGGATCTATATACATACAAAATTCATTTGCATCAAATTTTCCAGGATCTTATGAGAATTTATATGATTACACTGCACCTTTTGAAGATCCTTCCACCGGTAATTGGGATATTAGTAATGATTCTATTTTGTCTTTATCTCAAGGACTACACATGGGTTTTTACACAGGTGTTAATGAATATAAAATCACAAAATTAACTGAAGACTCTCTGTGGTTAGAATACGCTCAATCTAATAATTCTGATGCAAAGTGGTTTGGAAAATTTATCGCAATACCGTAAAAGTTTAAATTATGAGTTTTAGTTTTTTTAGACTATATCAAATCACATTAATTAGCTTCATATTTTTTATGTTAATCCAATGTAAAAAAGGTTGTACAGATCCAAGTGCGACCAACTATGATCCGTCTGCAAAAAAAGATGATGGATCTTGTTATAACTTGCGTCTTCCTACTAATTTGACTTATATTATTGATTATGATACATCGACTGGTGTAGTAGATGTTCAAGCCAACGCAGTAAATGAAAATTTTTTTACAATTATATTTTTTGATTTATTAGATTCCACTTTGATTAAAACAGTTAATGGAAACGCTTCCTATACTTATTCTGACACTGGTCTTTTTCAAATTAAAATAAGAGCGCACATTTCTGATAACGACTACATAGAAAAGTCAAGTTTTGTAAATGTTGTATTTGAATCACCTATTTTTAACTCTGGATATACAACCCCTCTTTCATATTCTGGATATGATTTAGTGTGGAATGATGAATTTAATGGTACATCCTTGTCAGAAGATTGGATCTACGAAACTGGTAACGGTTGGGGTGGATGGGGGAATAATGAGTCCCAGTATTACAGAGAGGAAAATACTTCTCTTGCTGATGGTTTTTTAACAATTACTGCCAAGCAGGAAAATTATTCTGGTTACAGCTATACTTCGTCAAGAATTAAAACCCAAGGTATTCAAAATTTTAGGTATGGAAGAATTGATATTAGAGCAAAATTGCCCTTTAGCCAAGGAATTTGGCCTGCTCTTTGGATGCTAGGGGAAAACATTACTAGTGTTAGTTGGCCTACTTGTGGAGAAATTGACATTATGGAGTTAATTGGTGGTGAAGGTTATAACGATGCAACTGTTCATGGAACTGCTCACTGGGAAGATAATGGTCATGCTCTTTATGGTCAAGCAAATTCTTTAAGCTCTGGGATTTACAATGATGAATTCCATGTTTTCTCTATTATTTGGACTTCAAACTCAATAAAGTGGTTAAGAGACGATATTCAGTATAATGAAATGAATATCACTAATTTAAGTGCATTTCAAAATAACTTCTTTTTTATTTTTAATGTAGCAGTTGGTGGAAATTGGCCTGGGTATCCAGATGCTACTACAGTTTTGCCGCAAACAATGGTGGTAGATTATATTAGAGTTTTCCAATAATAGAATATGAGACAGATAAATTTTTTCAAAAACAGTGCTTGTTTATCAGTATTAGTGTTTTTCTTTTCATGTCAACCAATAAAATATGATAATAAATTTTCAGATAGTGTTGATTTAAGGGTAGATTCTATTTTATCTATTATGACGCTTGAAGAAAAAATTGGTCAAATGACTCAAATTAACTTAACTGTAATTGCTAAAGGGCCTAATAAGTGGGCTTCTTCTTTTCCGATGGAAATAGATCCAGTTAAAGCAAGAAAGGCAATTGTAGACTATAAGGTAGGTTCAGTACTAAACACGATTAACAATACAGCTCAAACTCCAAAGGCTTGGTTTAACACAATAACTGAAATACAGAAATTTGCGATGGATAGCTCAAGATTGAGTATTCCAATTATTTATGGGGTTGATGCTATTCATGGTGCTACTTATACGAACGGCGCAACAATGTTCCCACAACAAATTACAACTGCTGCTTCTTGGAATCCTCAAAATGCTTACAATATGGCAAGTGTTTGTGCTTATGAAACTCGAGCTTCATCCATTCCTTGGAACTTTTCACCAGTGTTAGATTTAGGAATGAATCCTAGATTTCCGCGTCAGTTTGAATCTTTTGGTGAAGATCCATTACTTGTGAAAAAATTTGGTGAACAAATGATTAAAGGTTATCAAGGAGAAGATAATAATACTTCTAATAAAACAAAACTAGCAGCATGTATGAAGCATTTTGTAGGTTACCATGCAACTATAACTGGAAAAGATAGAACTCCAGCTTACATTCCAGATCATGTTTTAAAAGAGTATCACATAACTCCATTTAAAACTGCTATTGATGCTGGAGTTAAAACAGTAATGATTAACTCAGGACTTATTAATGGAATTCCTGTTCACTCTAGTTATAAGATAATGACAGAAATTTTAAGAAATCAACTTGGTTTTGAAGGGGTAATTTTAACAGATTGGGAAGATATAAATAAATTGTGTGATAGGGATAAAATTGCTAAAAACAGAAAAGAGGCAACCCGTTTAGCTATTAATGCTGGAGTGGATATGTCGATGGTTCCATATGAGTACGAAGAATTTATTCGTAATCTAATTGAATTAGTTAATGAAGGTAAAGTTAAAATGAGTAGAATAGATGATGCTGTTAGAAGAATTATTAAGTTAAAACTAGAATTAGGTTTATTCCAAAACCCTACAACCAATTGCGAGGAATACCCAGATTTTGGAAGTGATAAATTTGCTAAAATGGCATATGAATCTGCTAGTGAATCAATTACTTTATTGAAAAATAAGGACGATATACTTCCTTTAACATCAAATTCTAAAATTTTAGTTACTGGACCAAATGCAAATAACATGAGATGTTTAAATGGTGCGTGGTCTTATTCATGGCAGGGAGATTTGACAGATAGTTTTGCTATTAATCATAATACTATTTATGAGGCATTCATCAAAAAATATGATTCTATTAATATTAAATTTATTTCTGGTGTTTCTTACAAACAAAATGGAAGTTTTTATGAAATGAAAGAAGATAATATTCAGAAGGCTGTTGATCTTGCAAAGAAATCAGACTATGTTTTTTTATGTTTGGGTGAAAATACATACACTGAAAAGCCAGGGGATTTGAATGATCTTAGTTTACATGAATTACAAATTAAATTTGCGAAAGAACTTTCAAAATGTGGCAAGCCAATTATACTTATTTTAAATATTGGTAGACCTAGAATTATTACTGAGATAGAGCCGTTAATGTCAGCTGTTTTAAATATTTATTTGCCTGGAAATTATGGTGCAGATGCATTAGTAGATATTATTTCCGGGGCTGTTAATCCTTCTGGAAAATTACCCTACACTTATCCCGCATTCCCAAATTCTTTATCAACCTATTATTACAAGCCATCAGAAGTTCAAAATAATGCACAAGGAGCTTATAATTATGTTGGAGAAATAAATAATTTATATGATTTTGGTTATGGTCTTAGTTATTCAGATTTTGAAATTTCTAATTTCACTTTGCAAGACGATTCAATTTCATTTTCTGATACTATTTTTATTTCTGCAGAGGTTTTCAATCAATCAGATATAGATGGTTTTGAAACTATTCAAATTTATTCTAGTGACAGGTTTGCATTAATGTCACCTGATAATAAAAGATTAAGAGATTTTAAAAAAGTGTTTGTAAGATCAAACTCATCTAAAACAGTTAGATTTGAAATTCCAGTAAAAGATCTTTTCTACGTTAATGAATTAAATGAGTTCACCTTAGAATCTGGGATGTTTGATATTTATGTTGGGCCAAGTTCAAATAATTTACAAAAACTTCCTATTTTGATTAATAACTAAATAGTTAATTTCTTGAATATTCTAAAACTGTTCTTCTTATTTTTCTAATTGAAGTAACTGAATCAATAACAACGTATGATGTTGAGTTGCTTACAAGCCTTAACATATTGCTATTGACAGTATCTATTTGCATAGTTAGTATTGTATCTTTTAGTTCAAAATTCAAGTTATTATTAGAAATAGACCAATTTCCATTGAAATTTGATCCATCTAAATAACTTGATTGTATAGCTCTGTTTTGAAGAAAGTTTAGTTGAAAAGGATCAATTTGATTAAGGGGAGTATTAGCTGTTTGTGGGATTTCTAAATAATCGTATATAACCCCGTTAATTGTTGTAAATATACTATCATAAAATTCCTCCTTAATTGCTGCCCAAGAACCTATGTGATTATAAATGCACAAGCTGCTTACAGTAGCATTTGGATTATAGTTTGCAGCATTCGTGTCTGTACACCCTTCATAAATACATTCAACATCGGCGACTGTTGAAATAGGATTATAATTGTATGCAGTTGGGTCATTACAACCAATATAAACACATTTTCCGTCGTTTTTTCTAGCCTTTGTATCAAAGTTTAATGCTTTTTCATCTATGCATCCGCTCCTAGAACATTGGATTATCAAAAATATTGTAAATGCTATAAAAATTCTTATTTTCATATTTGATATTAAATATACATGAATCAATAATTTAATTGCATTTTTTTTTAAAAATTTCAATCCTTGAAAGTTAGAAATTACTATTATCATCCAAATCATGAAAAGTTATCTGATGTTCTATTAGAAAATATTTTCAAACTTAATGAACTTAACAAGCCTGCATTGGGAACATTGGAAAATTTGGAAACTTTAAAAAAGTTATATAATTATTCAATGTTATGTGCATGCTCTTTTTTGAATAAAAAACTTGTTGCATTTTGTTTATTGATGAATCAAAGTAGTGAATATAGTTCTCCTAATTTTAAATACTTTAAAAGAAAATATAATAATTTTTTATACATAGATAGGATAGCTATCGATACAAATTATCAAAGAAAAGGAATTGGAAGTTTAATTTATGAAAGATTTTATGAGCTTTCTATAGAAAATAATGTTCCTTTATGTTGTGAGGTAAATACTTTCCCCTTAAATAAAAAATCTTTGGATTTTCATTATAAAAAAGGCTTTAAGAAAATTGAAGAGTTAAACTATGGAAATAAAAAGGTGGTGATGTTAGTTATTAATAATAACTAAATTATTTTTTTTAAAATGTAATAACGTTTTTATTTTTTTTCTTATTTTAGAATAATTTAAAAATCAATTAAAATGAATAAATGTATATATATTTCTATAGTTTTATTTTTGGGTTCTTGTACTACGTACAAATACACTGAATCTAAAATTAGTGACCCAAAAAGACTTAATAAAATTGAAAATAAAGTAGAATTATCTGCGACAAACAAGTTTGCTGTAGATGTAAGAGTAGAATTAGATCAAATTGTTACTGCAACTTCGTCAAGACATACTTTTCCCTCTGACGCTAGAAATGAAGCTTACTACAACTGTATTGTAAATAACAATATTGATGTAATCGTAGACCCACTTTATAAAAGAGTAAAAAAACCTTTTTATTTTATAAGAAAGTATAGGTACGAAGTTCGTGGATATGCTGGATTCTATGAAAATGTAAGAGATGAAAGAGAACGTATGTTAGATGATGAGAAAAATAAATTAGCGTTTAATAAACTTAAACTAGAAGTTGATAAGCTTGATTTGGAAAGAGACAAGCTAACTTTTGAAAGAGAGGATGCACTTTTTAAAGTTAGAGGTAAAAACCTAAACGCACTTGCTAAAATTGATCCTGCGGCTAGAGAAGTTAAAAGCTCTTACATGATAGAGAAAGACGAAGGATGTTGTCCAGATAATAACAGCAATGTTGTTGTTAATGCTAATAGTAGTGGAAATGGTTTTGGAAATGTTCATTTATTACATACAGCTGAAAATCAGTCATCGTTAGTTGATGAATATTTAAAGTTGATATGTCATGATTGTGACGATAATAAGAATTCAAGTGTTAAGCAAACAACAAAATCTCCAATAATCTTGAGCTCTAATCCAGAAACCTCAAATTCACAAGAAAGCAAAAGCATACTGCAAAATGTATTTTGTAAAGTGCCAATTTTGAAAAGGTTTTTGTGTAATTAATAGTTGCTCATTTTAATTTTAAAAAAATATAATGTAAGAAAGGCATTTTGTTATTTAACAGTGCCTTTCTCTCTATTTTCTTATTCGTTTTGTTATTCACAGAATGTTAATTACATTAAACATGACAAATCAAATTTAGTACCATTAACCAGTCTAAAAGCTTTAAAAAATTATAATACTAAACCAATTGTTAAAAGAAATGTAATTAAACATGAAGTTTCCTCTAATATAATTACTAATAACATTTTAGAAGAAACTGCTCTATCTTCGATCACATATAAAAGTGGAGTCGAAATTATAAAAGATAATGAAAGTATCAGCTATGTGGTGAAATTAATAAAACCAACTATTAGCGAACCATTAACATCAAAAATAGATTTCACAAATAAAGGTTTAAGTTCATATTCAAATGATGTAGATATTTCAGCAGTTAATATCATTTTAAATAAAAAACCTAGTGAGTCTAAAAAACAATTTGATTTGGATAATATTGATGACTTTACATTCTTTGAAGAACCAAAATATTTAAATGAAAATGAATTATTTTCAGATGACTTTGATGAGAAAACTAAAAATTCATCAAATGATTTCGATAATACAAGTGCTGTTTTTTTTGAACCTAAAAGTTCGGTCGAGGAACTTATAATCGAAGTCAATGATTCAAACAACACGGTTTTATCAAATTATGAAAACAAAATTATAGATGAAGAACAGCTGGAAGAGGATAAAACATTAATTGAAGAAGATTCTTTTGCAGAAAATGACATTGTGGAAGAGGATGAGATGTTTTTAGAAGATGAAGATATTTCATTTAAAGAGGAATTAAATGTTGAAGAGGATAAAACATTAAGTGAAGAAGATTCTTTTGCAGAAAATGACATTGTGGAAGGGGATGAGA
>MDTC01093996.1_pt1 | contig 25330 bp, 22 predicted proteins | sample 811181 | NCBI WGS metagenome assembly MDTC01 (sample SAMN05326644, study PRJNA326480) | marine metagenome | isolation source: seawater | place: Pacific Ocean: North | collected 2011
CCCCCACCAAAAAGAGATAGGGTAGTTGTGGCTGCTTTTGCTTCAGATAATATTCGCAACACATCGTCTACACGGTCGGCCCGGCCATCGATTATCTCACGGGATAAATCGTCTGGGAAATCTTTCGCCCAGTCGTCAAATACTTCCCTAGCTTTTTGACGGACGATGTAGTCATCATCCCCAATTATGGCACAAAGACTACTAGTCTGCATAGGTTAGGAGGAAGATTAAGAGGGGAAGATCTTATAATTCGATATTACCCACTTCTGCTGCAGCTAATACTTCTTCCACTTTGTACTTTCTGAGTTTTCTTCTCATCCAATCAAGTGCAGCTGCACTGGCCCGCCTTCTGTTCGATGCTCGGTCGCCGCGAAGATTGATCTTTTTGGCCCATACGCCGAGTGGGGAAGAATAGCCCAAGTAAATTGACCCAATGGGTAAGATTTGGGTTCCCCCTGTGGGACCGGCAAATCCGGTTATGCTCAAACCATAATCGGTACCAAACTTTTCAGAGGCAGAAGTGGCCATAGCAATCGCAATTTCCTCGCTTACTGCTCCGTGTTGTTCGAGCATAATCTCTGGAACTTCGAGAATCTGGACTTTTGCATCGTTGTGGTAGCAAACGGCTCCACCATGAAAAACTTTTGATATTCCAGGTATTTCGGTGAAGGAAGAGGAGAGTAAACCACCGGTACAGGACTCAGCCACCGCTAGTGTTTGATTGAGCGAACGAAGTTCACGGAAAATTACTTCGGCAAGCGAACGATCTCCATAGCAAACAAAATCTTCACCCATTTCCACCCTACATTGATCTCCGAGTTCATTGAGTTGTTCTTCATTTAGTATATCTGAATCTAGCGAGCTGAGCCTTAAGTCAACCATTCCTGCATGGGCACAATATCCGACCACTAGACCTGCTTTTTCAGCGAGAATTGGAGCTACTTTTTCCGCCAGCGACGATTCTCCGATCCCGGCGGTTCTTAGTTGTAAATAACAATCGATTTCGGGTAGAACACCCGCTTTTTGCAACTTGGGAATAACTTGCTCTTCAAACATTGGATGCATTTCCCTGGCAGGTCCAGGAAGCATGATCAGAATCTTTCCTTCTTTTTCTAGGTAAAGTCCAGGAGCAGTTCCGTAGGGATTGCTTAAAATTTCGGCGTTTTTCGGACGGTAGCACTGCCGGAGGTTAATCTCTGGCATTTCCCTTTCAAGTTGTTGAAATCGTTGACGAATTGCCCGTTCAACTTTGTCGTCGTATACAAGCTCTTCACCTAGGCATTCGGCAATGGTTTCTCGGGTAAGATCATCAGTGGTTGGTCCGAGTCCACCTGTGGTGATGATCAGGTCTGCCCGTTTCCAAGAATCGGCAAAAAAAGTTTTTATATCCTCGGGGTTGTCTCGGATGACCAAGTTGACGGAGGGTTCGATGCCATGATGTGCAAATTGGGAACCTAGGTATGTCAGGTGGGAGTTTTCCCGGATTCCAAGGAGGAGTTCATCTCCTAGAGTTATGGTTTCTACGCGAATAGAGGAGCTCATGGGGAAGAAAAGGCGTTTAGGTTGTGAAACGCAGGGTATGGATGTAGACTTGCAATGTTTCAATCTACGAAGGATTCTTTAGATTGCCAATGCAAAATGAGAAACATGAACTGGGGAGGGTTATTCGGGCATTGCCCCAAACATCCGGTGTTTACCTTATGAAAGACCGCTTGGGGCAGATAATTTATGTCGGTAAAGCAAAAAATTTAAAACGGCGGGTCTCCAGCTACTTTCAGGGATCCCGCAGGTTTGTCCGTGCACAACCCAAAATAGCGGCCATGGTAGAAATGGTCAGGGATATTTCTGTTCACCAAACATCTAGCGAAACCGAAGCCCTGCTACTTGAAGGGAAATTAATAAAACAGTACAAACCCAGATATAATACTGACTTTACCGATGATAAACAATTCCTGCTCGTTCAAGTAGATTTGCAAAACAAACTGCCGAGGTTTCGGTTATGTAGAAATAAAAAAGAGGATGGTTCGCATTATTATGGTCCCTTTGCTCAGGCTGGCATGCTTCGTTCCACCCTTAGTGAAATGCGTAAAAAGTTTGGCATTTTACTGGCGGATGCAAAGCCAGAAATGTTAGCGGATGGGAAGGTAAGGTTATATCAGGATGCAAGGGCGGAAATTTTTGCCGGTCATAACGAAACTACCCTGAGTGAATATCGGGAACGGGTAGATCTGGCCTGTTCTTTTTTGGAAGGCCGGACCAAAGAACTGCTCAAGGAACTGAATGAAGAAATGGGGAAATGTGCCGAAACGATGAATTTTGAAAAAGCTGCCAAGTTACGCGATCTTGTGGATGCCCTCGCCAAAACCATTCGCAAAACGAAGAGATTTACTAGAAACTGGCCAAAAGATGATCAACTTGAAGATGTTGCTGTCAAAGCCCTTGGCGATGTTTTGGCCTTTAATGATCTTCCCCAAGTAATCGAGTGCTTTGATGTTTCCCATGTCTCCGGAACTTTTGTAGTAGCTTCGATGGTGCGGTTTGTGAATGGCCGACCTGACCGCAGGAGTTATCGGAGGTTTAAAGTGCGTGGAGGCATGGGCAATGATGATTTTGGTTCCATGCATGAAGTGGTCGGCAGGCGCTATGGAAGGTTGAGAAATGAGGGGAGATCCATGCCGGACTTGATTGTGATCGATGGAGGAATTGGCCAAGTGAATGCAGCGCTGCATGCTTTCATGGATTTAAGCATACAAGCCCCGCCTCTGATCGGGTTGGCTAAGCGCGAGGAGACCATAGTTTTTGGTGATGAACGGGCGGAATTAAAGCTGCCTAGAAGGCATGCAGCTTTACGATTGCTCCAGAGATTACGGGATGAGGCTCATCGGTTTGCCAATCAATTCAACGCCGATTTGCGCAGTAAAAAAATAAGGGAATCCGTATTGGACGATTTTCCTGGACTAGGCAAGGTCAAGCGAACCTCTATTTTGGAGAAGTTTGGGTCTTTGGAAGGTTTAAAAAAGGCAACAATTGCCGACTTGAAAAAAGTCGAAGGAATAGGACCAAAATTGGCAAACCGTTTGTTCGAATTTCTTCATCAAGGCAAACGGGCCTAGAAGAACTTTTCAATAATGAGACGATTTTCCTTTTAGGCTTTCCTATTACTAGGAAGTGGGCAAGCTTGTAGGATTTGCATGAAAAAAATGGTATCCAAGTGGAAGGTAGTTTCATGGATTGTTGCAATTCTATCTGTAGCATTGGTTTTGCTGTGGACTTACATGCCCAAGTTTTTGCAGCACACAATCGAAGGTCTCATTATCGAATCGGGTGCACAATTAGAGTCTTTGAGTGTCGAAAAAATCAATCCTTGGGCCATGAAATTGTCCGGCATGAATGTATTCTCGAAAGAAGGGAACCTGTCTCTTAGGCAGCTTGATGCCAGATATGATCCAGTGGTTTTATCGAACGGGAAGTTGCATTCACTTTCCCTTACCTCTCCTATCTTGCAAATTGATATCGATAAAACTTTGAATCGATTGAATAAATCCGAGGAGAAAGGGGAAGATAAAAAAACGTTCAAGCAGCAAGCTGATGAATTTCTTTCTAATCCTCTCATGCAACATTTTCGGTTACGCGATTCATCAATCTTGCTCGCTAGCGGGGACAAAAAAATAAAGACAAAATTATCAATTGAGGGAGATTTTCATAGTGGTCTTACTCAATTACGGATCGATGGTAATCTAACGGGTTTATCTTGGTTGGGTGACCTAACCATGGTGCAGGAAGGCACCGATCTGTTCTTGGGAGGTGTTCTACAATTCCCCGATCTCTCTGTTATGCCAGATGTTTTAAACACGATCGCTGCTATCTTGGATAATGACAAGGAGCTTGATTTTAATGAATGGCTCAAGATAGAACAGGGTGCAGCCAAAGGCCAATGGACGGGGAGGGTCGAACAAGACGGAGTGATGGACCAGTTTATGGACTTCAATGTAAGTGATTTAATCGTGCAGTGCATGGGTCTAACACTGGATGTTCCTCAAGCGATATTGTTCGTGACCCCACAGTCGCCAACTTGGGTTGAATCAAACTTTTATGCCAACCTAAATTGGGGTGAAAATCTCAATATTCATGGTTTGAAAATATCTGCTAATTTCAAAGAGGGTAAACCTAGTCTAAGTGCAAGAATACAGCGTATGCGGATGCAGGGAGTCTTACCTAATGCAGAAATTGTAGGTTTGGTTATCGAAGATGTGGATTTTGCATTTGATGATGAAGGAGGATTTGTTGGCCTTAGTCAGGCAAAGTTGAGGTTTTCTGCTCTCCATTTGGAGGAGGGGTTGTTTAATTTATACGACGGCGAACTTTTTGTGGAATGGTTAGGAGAGGATCGTTTTCTAATCAAGTTACTCAAAGCAAACGCCTCATTGCCCACAATTGGTTTAAACATTCACAACCTAGGTTATGAAGGAGAAGTCGCTCTGGATACCTTACCCAAATTGGAAAAAGAGCAAACTTTATCAATAGAAGAAGCCTTTTTGGGAGAGGATCAAAAAATTGAAAACCTCAAGGTCGAATTTAACCTTGATTCGATGGAAAGAATTGAAATCTCGTCTCTTCATATGCAGGCAAATGAAATTGAGTTTTCATTCGACCCCGCAAACTTAGTCGTAGAAATTACAGATCCTACTGAGGGAGGTTTGCACATCTCGGTGATGGAGGGAGGGTTGAGTTTCGCTGATTACAAAGATTTTGCCATTAAGGAAATCATTGGAAGTGTTAAGTTAAATACATTGGATCCTCTAGAAAGCAATGGAACCCAAAGCATTCGTTTTGATTTACATGCGGGGGAGCAAACATTGCAAGATGGAGAAATACGTTTTGATCTGCTCTCTACGGGTGAGAAAATCATTCAAACTGTCGAGCTTCATGCATTTGGTGGGCTAATTGCCTTGGACGAGACTAAAGTTGGGGAGAACCTTGATAACTTGGAACTTCGTGCAGTTGCTCAGGGACTCAATTCACAAAGCCTTATCTCCTTATTTGAGGATCTTGATGCTCAAATGGAGGGAAATTTATCGGGAACTTTAAGTATTCGAAATGACCCACTTAGGGGATGGGATTTCTATGGAGGTGCATTATCTTTAGACTCTTCAGATTCTGCAAAATTATATCTCAATACTAAGGGGATGTTGACCGATGGACTGGATAAAAAAAGTTCAGAGTACAAAAACATGTATTTATTGGACAGGGCATTGCAGAACTTAAACCTCGAAGCACTGAATATCCTTTTTAAAGTGAAAGAAGATGGAGATCGGGTGGTGGAAATGAATGTCCGGGGTGAATCAGAGGTAGATGGAAAGGATATTAGTGTAGAATATCGACCCAAGATCGTCGGGGGTTTGGATGCATTGATCCAACAGGCAGATCTAACAAAGTGGGGTGTGATTCCGTAAATAATTTATTTTGATATCAAGAACATTATTGCCCGGTAAACCAGCATTAACTTATTCTTATACGGTGAATAAAACCTTTCAACTAGTCATCGTCTTTACCCTTATGTCGTTCTTCTCATGTACTGTTGTGAAAACTGAGCATCATATAACTCTGGACCACAACATCACGATAAAGATAGAAAAGGAAATAAACAGTTTCCTAGATGATCTTTATGATGAAGAACCTGTTAACTAAATATTCTGAAACCATGAAAAGTCGTCTATTTTCTTATTTATTTTTTCTTTGCTTTTTAACCCCCTTGCTCTGGGCAGATTATACAGACCGGATGAAAGCAAGGTTACCCGATGTTCTTTCTGCAAAGGATGCAGGTACAGTGGGTGAGGGGGTGGATGGTTTTCTGCACCTTCGCCAATCCAGTAATTCAGAAGCAGCGGAACTGGTGAACTTGGAAAATACGGACCGCAAGGAGTTATTTAAAGATCTTGCTACCAAGACAGGTGGAGATGTTTCTGCAGTGGCACGTAAATTTTCCCAAGGAATTGCAACCAAAGCAAAGAAGGGACACTGGTTTAAAAAAACATCCGGTAATTGGGTGCAAAAATAAGTTGTTTTGTATAAGCTCATATCTTTCTATCTCGTATTTCTTTTAATATTTTCGGGCTGTCAGTCTGGTCGTTCGCTCGATTCTTCCGAAAAGCCTGAGGATGCTTTTACTCAGAGTTCATTTGAGGAAATTTCATTGGAATTGAAGGAACAGGAGGATTTAAAGCAATCACTTCAATTTGAATCCGAATGGTTGAAACTTCGTTCCCAATTTATCGATGCTGAAAAATATGCCCGCGAATGTAGGATAGCTGAATTAAAGTTGGCCGCAGAAATGGCTAGGTTTGGATCCCTTGATCAAAGATTGCCTGGTCAAGGCTTTATCACTGATGTTCAGCGGGATCGATGGAACACGCAGCTAGAAACTAAGAAAGCAACCCGGATAACAGCAGTAGCACGTGCGAATTTGCTTCTTCGGGACCTGAAAGATCTTGAGGATAATATAAACAAGGCCGGTTATCAGGTTTCTCAGTCTCAGGTATTTAAGAAATTGGATTAAGAACTTGGCCAAACACAGGATTTTCATTGTCGAATTGGACGAGTTTCGCAAAGATTATCTCTCAAATGCAGGATGTGGTGAATCAAATTATGGCAAATCCATTGTTCAGTCTTGTCTTGGCTTTGCTGGCTTTTCTTTTGTGCTTTTTTATTCTCAAGAGTCTTTTTCGCATAGCTCTTTTTTTCGTTGCCCTTTTTACTTTGTACACGGGTTATGTTTATTTCTTTCAGGAAAAATATCCGATTCCTCAGATTGATCCTCAAACAGTTGATGAATGGACCCAAAAGGTGGGTGAGTATATCCCCACAGATTTAAATATCAGTCTACTGGATACAAATTTTTCCAGAACGTTACGGAAAGACTGAAAAATTTTTCTGCCACTTTATTTGTGAAAATACCCTGGCCCCTCTTTCTTGCATGGAAACAATTATTTCCTTCTAGGAAAATAGTTTCTTTTTTCTCCCTACTAGCAGTAGTGGGAGTGGCTCTCGGTGTAAATGTAATGATCGTGGTTGTCGCATTTATGAAGGGCTTCCAACATAAATTTAGGGAAGACATAATTGACGCACAAGGACATGCTCGGGCCATTCCACTCAGCCGGACAAAGGAATGGAGGATTCTTCAGAACGAACTTTTACTTATGCCAAAGGTCTCCTCAGTCACGCCTTATTTGCAGGGGCCTTTACTTGTGCAAAAAAAAGATTATCACTCCGTCCCACTTACGATTGGTATCGATCTTTCAAGAGGAGAACCTGTACTGCCACTTGATGAGTTCTTAGAAAATGGACAGATGCGACTTGAAGCTCATGATGCAGTTGATGTTACACCGGTTCCTGCAAGCTCATCCCTACACGATGATGTAGTTTTTGTAAGTCAATATGTGGCCAACCGACTAGGCGTACGACCAGGAGCTATTTTACGTATGGGAGATTCAAAAGGGCAGCAAGATGATGCCCTTGGGGTCTCTGTTTATGAATTTAGTGTGGATGTACCTTCTGCTGAGTGGCATCTCGAATATTTGGGAAAGCAAGTATGGGCACTTCGTTCTCCTGGATTAGGCTTTGCTCGTGAGATTAAACCCGTTGATGGATTATTAATTGCAGGTCCTGGTACTCCCACATTTGCCACTATTTCTCCTTTTTTAGAACCAGAGATTGGAGCTAAATCGACCTACCAAACTTTTCGCGCTTCTACCATTGAAGTATTTTCACCAGCTATGATTGAGCAGGCTCAGGCTGATGAAATGGTACCACCCAAAGAGGTTCGAGTAGGTGGTATTTTTGAGGTGCCTTGGCAGGGCTTTCATGCCGAGGCAATGATTGGATCATTTCGAATGTTTGAGGATATGAGAACAACCACTGGGTTGTGCGATGGCATGTTTCTAAAATTTTCCCAAGACATATCCAATAATGAAGAAAGTTTGTACGCTTTTTGTGAAGAATTGGAGCTAGCTAGATCTATGGACTGGGCATTTGTTCCTTGGTTTGTGGAAAATGCTTGGTTTTTTGACCTCCTCAAATTTGAGGAATACTTGATGATTTTAATTATGGTCCCGATTGGACTGGTTGCTGCATTTGCCATTGCTATTGCCTTGATGACCACAGTACTTCGAAAAATCAGAGAGATTGGATTACTCGTAGCTATGGGGGGAGCCAGGGGCGCGGTCGGTGCGATTTTCTGCATACAGGGGTTTTTGATTGGATTGTTGGGTGCGGTTCTTGGTTGTGTATTGGCTCTTTTATTTATTCGGTTTCGTGATGATATCATGTCTTTCATCGTCGTTCGGATTGCGGGAGATGAAGGAAAGGTTGGAGTCGCCCAGTTTTATGACTTTTATAGCCTCAATGTGCCTTATCCTTGGGAATCCTCGGAAAGTGCATCCACTTTTATTACTTTTGCTCTATTTGCAGTTTTTGTCTCTACTCTTGCTGGGTTAATCCCTGCTTGGCGAGCTGCCCGAATGAACCCTGCAGATGCGCTTCGCAATGAATAATTCTATTATTTTGCAGGCAAATGATATTTCCAAAACTTTTCGGTTTGGAAAACAAGAACTTGCCGTTCTTAAATCTATCAATCTGTCCTTACCTATGGGGTCATCTTTGAGCATACGTGGTGAATCAGGCTGTGGAAAAACGACCTTACTTAACATACTTGCCCGTATTGAAAATGCAGATGTTGGGACCTTGCTATGGGGACAACGGTCGATGGATTGTGAACACAAAGCTAGGCCAGATGAAGTTGCTCACCGGGCAAATTTTTTAGGAGTTGTTTACCAAGCATATTATCTTGTGCCAGAATTGAGTGTTTTAGAAAATGTTACTCTCTCGGCAAGAATTTCTGGAAGTCTTGACCGATCGTTCGTGGAACGTGCCCATGACTTACTAAAGAAAATGGGAGTGGCCGATAAAGCCGATCAGATACCTGGTAAATTATCCGGCGGTGAGAGACAACGAGTTGCCATTGCCCGGGCATTACTGAACCAGCCCAAGGTCTTACTGGCTGATGAACCAACTGGAAATTTGGATGAACGCACGGGGGAAGATGTGATGAGTTTACTTCTTAATGCTTGTTCCGAAGAGGGGGCTTCACTAATTCTGGTTACCCATAACCAAGCATTTGCTCGTGCAACTAATCAACAATCCGTACTCACGGAAGGAAAGCTCAACGAGGTTTGACCTATAACTAATCTTCCCTCATGAACAATCCTATGCAATCACCTCTGAAATGTGGAGTAGCTGGTGTCGGGTATCTGGGTAAGCACCATGCCCGACTTTACCATTCAATGGATGGAGCACAACTTGTCGGAATTTATGACCCTAATGATGATGCGGCTCATGCGGTATGTACTGAATATGATTGTCCGCGTTTTTCTACGATCGAAGAACTCGGCTCTGTATGCGATGCAGTGAGTGTGGTTTGTCCCACCAATCTGCATGCTGAGGTTGCCTTGGAATTAATTAATCAGAACTGTCATCTCTTAGTTGAAAAGCCCTTATGTGTATCCTCTCAGGAAGCTGAATCTATTTTAAATAAGGCAAATACAGCCAAGGTGATGGTTCAGGTGGGACATATTGAGCACTACAACCCAGTTATGACTTTCTTGGAGGGAGCAGTGGAACAACCTAGGTATCTAACTGTGGAAAGACTCGCACCTTTTCAGCCCCGTGGTACCGAGGTTGGAGTGGTGCTAGATTTGATGATACATGATGTGGGTATTGCTATGGCATTGGTAGATTCCCCGATTGAAAAAATAGATTCAATTGGTGTTCGCGTACTCTCCCCAACCGAGGATATTGCCAATGCACGTCTTGTTTTTACCAACGGATGTGTTGCCAATTTGAGTGCCAGTCGGGTGAGTGAAAAGAAGGCCCGAGAAATTAGAGTATTTCAGGACACTGGGTACTTATCTCTCGACTTTATGAACCAGAAGGGCCACTTAATCAAGAAATCCGGCCCTTCTCTAGAAAGGCATGAAGTGCCTGTGGAGCAAGGGGAACCACTCGCTTTGGAACTTGAATCTTTTCTGTCCTGCGTAAAGCAAACCTCTACTCCTAAAACAGATGGGAGTTTTGGAAAATCTGCCCTCGAAGTTGCCCTGACCATTACTCGGCAAATTGAATCGAACTGGTCATTTTGAGCAAATTAGTTGATTTCCTTCCAAATTCTGGATCGTGTGATCTTTTGATAATTGCGGGCGAGGCATCCGGTGATGAACACGCGGCCAGATTGGTAAGGGATTTATTAAAGACGCGTCCGGATATGAAAATTTCTGCCCTTGGTGGGGATGAACTAAGAAGTGCCGGTGCTCAACTCGTTTTTCCTCTGACTCGTTATGCAGTAGTTGGATTTATAGAAGTAATCAAGAATTATGGGACTTTCCGAAAAATATTTAAGCATACTATTGATTGGATCGCAAAGTTTCGTCCGCGTTGTATATTATTAGTCGATTATCCGGGCTTTAACCTGCGGTTAGCCCGTGCTCTCAAAAAACATGATTTATCAAGCAAGGGCAGTGGCGATTCCATGGTCTTGCAATATGTAAGTCCACAGCTCTGGGCATGGAAACCAAAGAGGCGATTTGAAATGGCAAAAACTTTGAACGCACTTGGAGTCATTTTTCCTTTTGAGGAAGAGTGCTACGATGATGTTGACCTGCCCGTTTCTTTTGTGGGTCATCCCTTTGCCCATCCATCCTACCAGTCAAATATAAGGTATGATGAATCTGGCGGTTTACTTTTGCTCCCGGGGAGTAGATTACAACCTGTTTCGCGAATTCTTCCTGCCTTTTTGGATGCTTTCGAGATTTTGGCAAAAGAGCGAAAAAGTTTACAAGGTTTACTTCCCGTTTCCGGTAATGCTGTACGGTCTCTAGTTGAGAAACAAATAAAAGAGAGGAAATTAATTTGTGATAGAATCAAAATCGTTGATCGTTCGGCAGAACTTTCTGCACGGGCAGCATTGATGAGTTCGGGTACCATGTCTCTGTCTTGTGCCTGGGCAGGTGTGCCTGGGGTGATCGGATACCGGGCACATCCAATCACTTACCTAATTGGTAAGTTGTTAGTCGGGGTGCCATACCTAGGGATGGCTAATCTTTTATTACCCGATAATCCGCCTAATCCCGAGTTTTTACAGGGTAGGGCAAATGGAAAGATTCTCGCTCAGGAAATTTCTAAAATATTGGACAATCAAAATTCTGGGGAGGATGCAAAACAGACCGCTGGGAAGTTATTTGAATTACTTGCCCGCCCGCAAAATCGGGCAACAGCAGAGTGGTTGATTCAGGAGGGGAGGCTTGGTTGAGCCTTGATTTGATCCCATAAACGAATGGCTCGCTTGGCCAGAGCAACCCGGCAACGATCCACTTCCGATAAGCGCGATTGTAAATTTTCGTTAGCTATCGCGGATACATCATCCATGTTGTAAAGAAAAACATTATCTACAGAGGAGGCACATTCTTCCACATTTCTTGGAACGGATGCATCAATAATAAAAAGAGGTTTTGAAGGTCTCTTCTTCATGGCTTCCTCAACCTGTGTCTTGGTGAGCAAAGGATTTGCACTGGCAGTAGATGCGAGCACAACATCAAAGAGGTGTAAACTCTCATGAAACTTGGAATAAGCCAGGGTAAAGCCATCAAACTTTTGGGCGAGTTCATCGGGTTTTCTACGACTTAGTGGACACCAGTCAAAAGTCCGTCCAGTTACGGTAATCGCCTCCGACCCTCTGGATTTAAAGGCTTCAAGGGCACTTTCCGCAACCTCTCCGGCTCCCAGTACCAACAATCTGCATTGGTCGATCCGTCCAAATATACGGCGGGCAAGTTCACACAAAACATTACCTAGGTTTACCTGACCACGGGATATTCCTGTATTGGTGCGTACCCATTTCGCAGCTTGAAAACTTTTCTGGAACAACCGATTTAACACCTTTCCAGTAGCATCTCGCTCAACTGCCTCATCGTAGGCCTTTTTTAACTGTCCAAGAATTTCGGTTTCCCCGACCATTTGGGAATCAATACCTGATGCAACTTCAAATAAATGTCTGACTACTTCCGAGCCGGAGCGTTGGTAGGTCTTTTCTTTGATAAATGAAAGGTCAAGTTCCCGAAATTGAGCGAGGTATTTCAAAACAACATCGATCGAGAAAGCGCCATTGAAGGTTCCGTAGATTTCGGTCCGGTTACAGGTGTTTAATACGAGACATTCATCAAGCCCGGAAAGATCCTCCAATCCACGGTAAAATTCTCTAATAGAATCTGTGGGAAGGCCGATAGTTTCACGTTCATTGAGGTTGGCAACTTGGTGAGATGTGCCGATGAGAAAGAGTGAATTTTGCGAGTTTGTGCTCATCGGGAAGAATAAACAATCGGCGATGAATTCACTGCATGAAAAACCTGACTTTTGGTTTTCGAACTAACTAGGGAAAGAGAAAGCAGTGCAACAACAAAGAGGGCAATCGTCCACTTGGCAAAACGGGAACCATACAACCGATTGCTAATTCGCATTATCAAAAGTACAAAGTATCCAATCCATAGGGATAGAGTAACCGTTAGTTTTGCCCCGCTAACAAATTCGGGGTGTCGTGTCCAGTGCATCGCACCTACGACCATGGAAAGGGTGAGAAAAGAAACGCCAACGGCAAGCAGCCTAAACGCCGCTGTTTCCAAATCCTGAATCGGAGGAAGGTAAGGACCCAGAAAACCTGGTCTTCTCGACAACAATGCCTGCCTCTGCGAAAGATACATTATGCTTACTACGGCTAGCAGGCAAAAAAGACCGTAGCTAAAGATAGCAATGGATGCATGCAATTCAATCCAAGGATCTTTGAAGAGACGGGTATATCCATCCGCCGTCCAATAGGGACGATCCCAATTCTTAAGTCCCAAGGAAAGTGTGCCGAGTATAAGGGAAACCCCAGCACAAAAAGTTCCGAGGAGATTAAGTTTCCAGACCAGTCGAAGAATAAGAAAGGCAACGATCAGTGACCATAGGATGAACTGGGTTCTTTCCAGTCCATTGCCAAGCGGACAACCATGCACCTCTAATCCACGAAAATACAGGGCTCGGGTTTGCAGAAAAAATCCTGCCAGAATCAGAATGAATGGACTTTCCCGAAAGAGGGCAGAAAAAGGATGTCTCGTCTTGATCATGCCTAGTATAAAAGACGCACCGTAGCTGGCCGTGGCCAGCCACAAAAGGTCTCTAACATCATTTAAACTCATAGCTAAGAGCAGACTACTCGGATACTCAAAGCATAGCGAAACTCTGAGTAAGTTTCGATGTTAAAGTCGGTGTCGAAAAAGCTAAGCGGTTGCGTGCACTGGAGAGGAACCAAAATACTTACGCATCGATGCACAGTCCGTTCCTTCGCAATTCACGCAACATGGCCGTATTGAAGACTTGAAATCATCATTCATGTGCTCAATTACAAGTCTGGCACATAAGTCGATGAACTTTTCCTCCATATTAAAGCAGTCCACTCGGGCGAAGTGATCGACTACCTCATCGGCATAGCCTCGAAACTCAATATCAATTTCATCGAGGGTCTCAATATGATCGGTGGTAAAGGCGATCGGTACCATCAGGATGGCCTTTTGCTTGGTCTCGGCGATGACATCGGGAGTGGATGGGGAGAGCCATTTCGTTCTTTGTGGCCCAACTTTGCTTTGCCAAGCCAAGGCCCCTTCGTGACGCAACCCATTTTCATGTAAGACCTTCTCGATTCGGTTGACAGAGCCCTGAATTTCCTCGTTGTATTTATCGCCTTTTTCAAGGCAGTATGATTCGGGAAGGCTGTGTGCAGAATAGATGATCCGAATATCTTCATCTTTTAATCCGTGCTCTTTTTTCATTTCCTCAAATTTTCTTTGGATGAGCATGGCCCAAAGTTCTGTGTAATCAGCACGGTCCCACCATTGGTCAATTACTGATATTTTATCTTGGATTTCGGAATTGTTTTGTTTATTCAGCCACCTGTAGGCATCACAAAAAGAAGAACCACTGGTGCAACAACTATGCTGAGGGTATTGAGAAAAAAGAATGATCTTCTCGGCTCCTTTATATTGCTTGATCATCTCTCCCGGTCGAGGAGAGCAGTAACGGAATCCCGACACACAAACATGGGGTGCAGACTCCGGATTTATTTGATCGAGTTTATGAGCGATCCCTTTACATTGGCTTTCCATGATGGCCTTAGTTGGGGAATATTGTCCGATCTCCTCATACCGTTCCTGAATTTTGGGCGTTCTACGCCAAGCAATGAATCGTCCCAAGATTTTTTGGAAGGGTAATTTTAAGAGTTCGCGGTCCTGAAAAAGCTCTTTGAGATATGGGTGGATTTCGTCCTTATTCTGAGGGCCACCCATATTGAGCAGGATGACAAGGGTCTTAACAGGATGATCTGATTTATTTGAATTCATGATGACTGATACAATCTATAGAAGAAACTATTTATCAAGGGACGAGGACTGAGGCAATCTTTCCACAAAAAATGCCGAGAAAAAATTAGATCATATCTGCCTGCATACAACTTGGTAGAGGAGGACCGCATAAATGAGAACCAGTGAAGAACAGACCAGGGTTTTGTTCTTCCAATTTTCGGGCAGCCTGTTTTCTGGTTTGCATACTTTGGTCTGGTAGAGGAATGGCTTTAGACCAGCGAATAATTTTTTTGAAGAACGGAGTTTTTGAAGTTCCTAAAAGATCCGCATGTTCATCTTGTACCATGCTATGGATTTTTTTGTCTTCCCATTCTGCAATGTCTGGTTGGCGTTCGCCACCCACAAATGTGGTCAATAAAACATGACCATTGGGAGCCCTGCCTGGGAAGATGGTACTTGAAAATAGAGTTCCTAAGATCTTTCTGTTCTCAACTTCAGGCACCAAAAAACCAAATCCGTTAAGCGGGTGGAAAATATTTTTTCTTTCATATCCATGATAGACAAGAGCCAGGGGAAAATGCCTAGCATTGGATAGATCTTTAAATAATTCATCACCCTGCAATCCACTCCATTCTATGCTCATTAATTGATGGGCAGGAATTGAGCAGATCACACTGTCACAAATAACCTCCTCTGTACTAGCTCCATCACCCTGAATAATTACCCGCCATTGATTTTCTATTTTCTCAATTTTTAAAACCTTGGATTGTAACCTGATGGAACTGGCGGGTAATTGGTTGGATATGTGATCGGTTAATTCCTGCATGCCTAGCGGAAAGCTAATTAAACGGGTCTTGGGTAGACGATTGGGATCCTTTTTAGATTTAATCATTCCTTTAAACAGAGAACCGTGCGATTGTTCCATTTCCTGTAATCCGGGAAATGCATGGGTGAGGGAAAGGCTTTCTGGTCTTGCAGCGTAAACCCCTGATAGAAATGGGTTACCGGCATAGGTTAGAGCTTCTTTTCCCAGCCTGCGGGATATGAAGTCTGCCACGGTTTCGTCAATTTTTTGGCCCTTTGCGATGAATGGTTCGCAAAGTAGGCGGAGTTTGCCAAAAGGTGATAGAAAAGAACTCGTAAGAAATGAGGAGAGACTATGGGGCAGGGATACTAGTTTACCATTCTTTACGATAAAGCGTAAATTGGCTTCTGGGTTTGCTTCGATGGCACGGCCAAGAATACCCAATTCTTCCATGAGGTCAGAAACATCTTTCCTTCGTAGGCTCAGAGTGTTTGCCCCATAATCAAGCAGAAAACCATCCGAATTCTTTGATTGTAAAACTCCGCCAGTGCATTTACCACTTTCAAAAATTGTTACAGAGTCCCCGGATTTGTGAGCACGCCAAGCAGACATCAGTCCGGTCAATCCAGCTCCGATGACACAAGTACTATTCACTTATTTAAAAAAGGAAGGATTTGACTTGGCACAATTTGCAAGGTTGCAAAAATGAATTTCTTCATGAATGAAATCAAAAGTTGTTTGGAGGTAATTACAAACCCCAAGAATGCCAAGCCTGGTGAATTTAAGCAAACCTTGCGTCGTCTAGATCAGATCGTTGAAAAGGAAAAAGGTACTCTTCATCCCCGCCTGCGTCATTTTTTGGAAAATAGGAGCTACCAAAAAGCAGTCACTTGGTTAAAAGGAGAAATTCCAGAAAAAGGAAGTTGTGGAGGATGAGCCGCAAGGAGAGATCAGGAAAAAAGGTCTCAACTTCCCCAAGCGTGGAGTTTGGCAGTAATCCATTTGCATCCCTTGATGGAAGCGGACTGCCCGAAGCCTTACCTGAACAAATTTATCAAATAAAGGTCTCGGTCAAAGAGGACGAGTCTAACTTAGGAAAGGGAGAAAGATTGGAGATTCGACGTGAAAAATCAGGTCGAGGAGGAAAAACAGTAACCACGGTGCAGGGTATTCCAAAATCCTTGGGCAAGGAGAAGAGGGAAAAGCTACTTAAGCGTATAAAAGCAAGTTTGGGTACGGGCGGAACTTGGTCGGGGGATGAAATGGAACTGCAGGGAGATCGGCGAGCAGAAGTACTCGAATGGATGAGAGCGATGGGATTTCGGCCGGTACTTGCAGGGGGTTAGTGAACACATATACACCCCACTATTAGGGTGGCAATGAATTAAACCTTAGCTAATAAAGGGAAATAAACTTATGAAGTCTAATGTCTAGTTTTGGTTAGCAGAATGTTTTTCTTCTTCTGTAGGAACGGATTGACTGGGCTCTTTCGATTTATCTTTAAAATCGTGGTCTTCCAATGGTTCCTGACTCATTACATCCTGAATGTCCTGCTCCCACTCATTCTTGGCTTTGCGGAATTCATTTACTCCTTTACCGAGAGAACGAAAGAGTTCGGGAACCTTTTTTGCTCCGAATAACAGCAATACGATCAAAAAAATCAAAATGATTTCTCCACCGCCAAAGTTTCCAATGAAGGCAAGGGTGGGTTGGATTGTGGTTGTCATAAATAAAAAGTATGTTGGAGATAATGGTAGAGCAACTTTTTTGTCTGATCCTCAGAATATTGAAATCAGAGCCCTAGTTGGCGAAGAGCTTCAGGTTTTGGCTTATTGACCGAACTTTGATCCGCTTCAAAGAATCCGTGAAGTTGACGAATTCGGGTGGGGTGGCGCATCTTACGCAAAGCCTTTGCTTCGATCTGACGAATTCTCTCGCGGGTGACCTGGAACTGTCTGCCAACTTCTTCAAGGGTACGACTGTATCCGTCTTTCAAGCCAAAGCGCAGGGAGAGCACATTTCGTTCGCGTTCAGTAAGTGAGTCCAAAACATCGATAATTTTTTCGCGAAGAAGGGAATATGCAGTCATATCATAAGGATTCTCTGCTCCTTTATCTTCGATAAAATCTCCAAAGCTTGTGTCATCTCCATCGCCCACTGGGCTTTGTAAGGAAATGGGTTGCTGGGCCATTTTCATGATTCCTTGAACCTTATCCAATGCCAGTCCCATTTCATTGGCCACTTCTTCAGGGGTGGGTTCGTGTCCGAGTTCCTGCAATAATTGCTTTTGAACCTGCATAACTTTGTTCAAAGTTTCAATCATATGTACTGGGATACGTATAGTACGTGCCTGGTCTGCAATGGATCGAGTGATGGCTTGGCGAATCCACCAAGTTGCATAGGTTGAGAATTTGTAACCTCTCCGATATTCAAATTTCTCAACAGCTTTCATCAGTCCCATGTTGCCTTCTTGAATCAAATCAAGGAAAGACAAACCTCGGTTGGTGTATTTTTTGGCAATCGAAATAACCAGACGTAAGTTTGCTTCCACCATTTCGGTCTTCGCCTTATGGGCCTCTCTCATGGAATGTCGGATATCTTTGACCAACTGGATTAATTCAGCTGGTTCCATATGGAATTTTGCCCTGGCCTCGGTTAATTCCTTTTTGATCCTGTCCATCTTGATGCCCTTACGCTTCAGTTTGACTGGATCTTTTTTGCCCAATTCTAAATTATGAACATTTCGAGTAATGGCTTTGAGTTCGGGGTTGATCTCCTGAAGATAGTCCTCAAAAACTTTTAGTTTGAGGCAGCATTTTTTAAAAATCGGTTCCAGTTCGGCTTCGTATTTCTTAAACCTGCCATGGGCTCTTTTCTTTTGTGTGGCATTAGGTCCACCAATAAAACCACTCCAAGCATTTTCCAGCTTCTTATTCAGATCGGTCAATGCATCAACCTGTTTGGCTAGTACTTTAAAATAACTTTCACGGCTATCGATTTTTTTATCGAGCACCACCCGGTCGAACCGCTCTTCCCTGTCGATTAGTTTTTGGCAAATATCAAGATGAAATTTGGCAGTTAATGAAACTGCATAGATTCGCTTGAGGGCGGCAATTTCAGCGACTTCGATACGCTTCGAAATCTCGACTTCTTCTTCGCGGGAAAGCAAAGGAACCTGCCCCATTTGTTTGAGGTACATGCGAACAGGGTCGTCTAACATGTCGCTCTGGTTTGAACGGGCAGTTTCGTCCTCTTTTTCTTCCTTGTTTTTTTTGAACTTTTCTACTTCGGCAGAGTCCAGAAGTTTAATCTCCAAATTATTAAAAATGGAAATTACATTCTGAAGCTCCTCTGGATCTGTTGCGATCTCAGGCAATGATTTATCGATATCCTTAAATGTTAAAAATCCTTGTTCCCTGGATAGATTAATCAGTTTTCGTACTTTATCGGTAATTTCATTTTTTAGGGCATGTGGCTCTACCGATTTTTTTACCGCTTTAGCGGCTTCCTTGGCCGTGGTTTTGGTAGGAGCTTTTGTGAGAGAAGTTCTCGAAACTTTCGCCGACGAATTTTTCAATGCGCTAGAGGCTTTTGCACTAGTATTTGCAGCAGTTTTTGTTGGCTTTTTTACTGCAGTCTTTTTTGCCGAAGACTTGGCCGGTGATTTTTTTTCGGCAACTTTCTTGGGAACTGCTTTTGCTCCAGTTTTTTTCACGGAAGCTCCTTTAGCCGCAGGTTTTGTAGCTTTTGCGGAAGAAACCTTTTTCGGGGCAGAAGCTTTCTCTCTTGGCTTAGCCTTGGGACTTTTTGAACTCTTGGTGGGAGCGGGTTTAGCTTTTGCTTTAGCGGGAGTCTTCTTGGTAGTTTTGGGAGTAGGCATTATCTAGCTAGTCTAATTTAGATGTTATTTAAATTTGTAAGATTGGAGGGGATTTTCTTTGGTGTCGTATTGAGCGCAAATCTTTACTCAGTCCTTTGAGGATTTCCGGTTTGTCTTCCGCTTCTTTCAATTGTTCAAAGATGGATTCCTCGGCTTGTTTAAGGTGGCGCATAAAAAGGACGGAAACACACTGCCTCGCAAGTCGAAGAAATAAGCCCGGATCTGATTGATCGATCTCTTGCATGTGCAAATGGTGGAAGAGGTCACGTTCATCATCATCTTCAAGTAAGTCTTCAAGTTGTGAAGTGGATGGGCAGGCATTTTCGGCAATTGTTTCCGACAGGATTTTCGCGAGAATACGGCCGGCAATTGGACGCGAGTCAACCCACGATATGTCAAGCGTGTTGGCAAGAGGACTGGCGAGTCGGTCGTCATGCAAAAGGACGAACAATAAGTCTTCTTCAACAATTGTCAAACGATCAGACTCCATTGATGAAAGTTCTTTTTTAGAAACTCGTTCCCTGTAGGCAGGGGTTCTGTTTTTGCGAAACTTGGAAAAATCAGCTTTTAGGGCATCGATGGGAATACTGAGCAATCGAGTAAGTTGTTCGAGGTAACCTTCGAGGGCAATGCGGGAATCAATTTCAACCATAGCAGAAAACATCCAATTGCATACTGATTCCTTCTGCTTTGGAGATGCTTCTTTTAAAACGGGTATTTTTTGTTTAATGACATACTCGACCATGGGTTGTGCATCCTTGATGATTTTATGCATCTCGTTAATTCCCTTGCCTATCAAAATTTGATCGGGATCACTCCCTTTTGGCAGTTCGGCAAATCGTGCATCCAGACCGGCTTTCAAAAAGATGGACACATAGGAAAGTGCAGCCTTTTGTCCCGCCGCATCACCATCCAGTAAACATACAACTCCTTTCGGGCGGGAACGGTAAAGCAATAACGCCTGAGTGTCTTTAAATGCCGTACCTTGAGGTGCAACCGCAGTTCGAAAGCCCATATCCCAGCAACGAATGGCATCCAATTGTCCTTCAACCAATAAAAATTCTTTCTCCTCCGAAATTTCTTTGTTTGCAAGGTGAAGATTAAAGAGGAGATTCCCTTTCTCAAAAATAGGGGTTTCTGGAGAATTTACATATTTGGGAGATTTACGATCTCCCCATTCTGGAGTTTGAATAAGTTTACGGGCAGTAAATGCACAGATTCGACCAAGTTTGTCAGCAATCGGAATCATTAATCGGCCATTAAAAACACAGGATCCAATTGCCTTTCCTTTTCCTTCACGGAAAAGACCAGATTTTTTTAGGGCTATCTCAGAAAAATTTTTACTGGATAAATATTTACTCAATCCAATTGAATCCACCGGAGAATATCCAATACCAAATTCTTTGGCCGTTTCTAGCGAAAATTTTCTTTCATCCAGCCAATACTGACGAACAGCGTTTGACTCCTCGTTTTCGTCCAATAATCGCTGGTGAAACCAATCAGTTGCGACTTTATGCAATTCATAAAGCTCTGATTTAAGAGAGCGTGAAACAGATGGCTTACCCGCTTGAGCCGAATGTTCAGCATATCGAAGAGGAATTCCAAATCGTTGGGCAAGAAATTCAAGTGCCTCTGGGAATTCAAGGTTTTCAATTTTTTGAATAAATGAAATCGCATCTCCTCCTTCTCCTGAGCTAAAGCATTTAAAAAAGCCTTTATCTGGGTGAACATAAAAGGACGGTGACTTTTCCTGGCTGAAAGGGCTAAGACCAACCCAACTAGAGCCACTTTTTTTTAATTGAACATAGGGACTTACGACATCGTAGAGATCGATTCGGCCTTTTAGTTCGTTAACAAAACCATCCGCAAGCCTTGGCATCAGAGTTCTAGAGGTATTCCACTTGCTGTCATTTTAGAAAAAAGTACTTATCCATCACTTTTTCAATTTAATAAGCTCCAGTTCAGCTTGCCCTGCAATGGCACTGTCATCTGGGGCAATTTGAACAATTTTTCGGTAAAGTACTGCCGCCGTGACAGGCATGTTTTCCACAATGTGATAACGACGGGCAAGTTCCCATAAAATTTCAGTAGAATCGGGAAAAATATCACGTACTTTCTCCAATTCTTGCAGGTATCGTTTACTGGGTAGTGTTTCCCGGGCAATCCGTAGGTAATCCATCCGCATATCGAGATCTAGAGGTTGGTGACGAATGGCTTCTAAAATAGTCATTTCTGCTTGATTTGTTTCGCCTAATTGAAAATGAGCCTGTGAGCAAAGCCGCCATGCCTGAGCATTCTTTGAATTCTTTTTCAGGGCATCACGGGCATGAAGTAGGGCAGTAGTATAACTTCCATCTAAGTAGGCTTTTTGTCCCAACTCAATGGGAGAATCAGAAGCACCATATACGTCTGCAATTTGACCAATCGGTGCGGCAAAGGCATCAGCTAAGCTCATTGAAGGCGATGAAGGGGGAGGTGAAGTGTCCACAGTGGTGGAAATTTGGTTATTTTCATCTTCGCCAAATAGTACTTCATCCTGTGCTGTGATTTCGGGCAAATCTTCTATTGGTGGGGGGAGTTTAGAGCCACTTGTTACCGGGCTTGATTTGCGAAAGATACTTGCTTGGCCTGCCAATAAACCAGAAGCAAGAACCGAAACAGGTTTTCCTCTGGCGTCCATACCTCGGGCGATAAAATCGGCTAGGCGTCTGCGTCTCAAAAGATCGGCAGAGTATTTTGCCAAATCAGTTGTTTCCAAAATACCGGATTCAGATTTTTCAAGTGCCAGGATTATGGTCTCTGCCTCTTCATCATTTTTTTCAAGTTTGGCAACTCTGAGTAATCCAATGAGTGGTTGAGTTGGAGAACTATCAGAACGTGTGGATGACTCGCTAAACCAATGCTTTGCTTGTACAAGTAAGTTTTTTTGTAAAAATAGTGTACCCATAATAAGGCAATCATCTGCCGTGGCATCATTGCTTGCTTTTGAAAAAGCATTGATCGATTCTGTACTTCTCCCTTTATCGGCTAACATACGGGCAAAGCGCAATTGACTGCTTGGGTCTGCCGGGCTCGAAGATAAATATTGCCGATATCTCTTGATTGAGGAGTCGATATCACGGGCTAGATAATGAGCTTCAGCGGCTTCTTTTGATACGAGGTTGTCGGACTTCAGGGACAGGGCTTGTTCAAAGCGGAAAGCAGCCAGTGAAAATTGCCGGGCATCAAGTAAAGAACGAGCGAGTTGGATCATAACTTCCACCGAGGCCGGATAAGTCTCGTTTAAAGACCTCAGCAGTTCAATCGCTTCATCAGTTCGTCCCTCAATCCTTAGTTCAAAAACTTTACTGAGATCGATCTCCGAGACTATGGTCGGAGAGGGTTGGCTTTCTTCCGTTAGTTCGCCCCGATAATCTTCTTCGGATGAGCATCCCAAAATGCCGAGGGAGATTGACCCCATCAAAAGCATGGATAACCATAAACGGTATTTGGACATGATTTGTTTTTTTCACAGGATTTGGAAACGTCAAGCCATGGTCTGCATAATCTTGCATTCAATGGTTTCTATTCTTTGGTCTCAGTCGGGAGAAACCCAGATAGAGTCAACTCTTGAGGAGGATGTTGGATTATCAACCGTTTATGAGGTAGAAATTGCAAATAATCGAGAGGATCTCCGGTATTCTGGTCTTTTTCGAATGATTATTCGTCTGGAAAATGATTTTGGTATTAGCATAAACCCGCAAAATTTTCCTGTCATTGCCATCAATTTTGATACCCGTATTGCGCCTGGTTTGCACACCCAAATAGAGTTGCTGAGCACCATGGCCAAAATTTTAGAACTTCGAGGATTCGAAAAGGAAAATCTTTTTTTTGTAACCTATCGCTTGGAAACCTCTTTAATAAAGGATTTCGAAAATGGACTTCAGGGATATCGAATCATTACATCAAAATCTGAGAATTATTACCATCCGGAATGGTTTCACGAGAGCCCTATGCCTTCTTCCATCGGGGACCTTGCAGAACTCTTGATTAAGTATCCTAATGATTTCGAAACTCGTAAGGAGATGGAACGAAAAAGTAATCTGCCTGCCTGCCTATTTTTAGGAGATACTTATTGGATTAATTTGGCCACTGCCAAAGACGATTATTATATCGGGATCGATGGTGCAGTTACAAATGCCACTCTAAATGCCTGCGGTAACACGCAACGATTTCGGAAAGACAACACAATGGGACCTGCGGCCGCCAGCGAAATTCTCGCCATTCCAGAACTTTGGGATAAACACCTCTTTTCATTGATTGATTTATCAGAGATTCAAATTGCGGGTGGCCCAACCTTCAATTCTGAGTTTGTTCGGCACCAGTCATTCTTACTGCTCAGTAAAAATCCCGTTTTTTTGGATTACCATGCAATGCATCGAATATGTAAGCTAAGAAGGATGGCTGGTTTGCTCGATAAAAACCCAGATAATTTCAAATTATTCACCTATGCTAAGGAGCTGGGCTTAGGAGATGTATCGGAGTCAAGAATACTAAAGCTTCCCGACTAGATTGAATTTTTTTGGTAAATCGATCTTAGCGACGACAATCACTCATCACCCGTAGGCAAATTTCTCTCAAGTCGTGCATACGCAGATCTGATTCTTCTAAATATTCGTTGAATATTTTTTTACTGTGATGAGAAAATAAACGGTTTAAACGCATCGACTCATTCAAGGCAGCATGGGCACGTTTCAGGTGGCAAAGACCAAGCAAATAATCTCCTAGGTCCAAACAGGTTGCCGCCAATGTACAATTTCGTTCAGAATCAGCAAGGCTAGCACAATAACTCCAAGAGAGATTTGGTGCTGGTTGTTCTCTATTGTGCATCATCATGTGTTCCCAGGATGAACGAAGGAAAGAAAATAGGGCAGTGGTGGAAATATAAACAGGATGCTTGTGAACGGTGTAGGGTTCCATTTTGTGTATTTCATCCATTGGAATCGGGCGAATCTCTTTTATCTGTTCTTCATCAAGTTCAAAATCGTCGATACACGACCAATCTTCCTTGACCCATCCCATGATTTTGGAAGTTGATTCCAATCTGTCTTCCTCGTTCCTACATTTATTGTATGCAGTAATAAAACGGGATACCTCGCGGTCTGTCTTGCGGATATAATTCTGCCAGTCCGCTTCATTCCAAGCAGTGCTTTCAGGTTCTTCCCATTCACCTTCTTGGTTACTGTCGAAATCGTATTGGCTCATAAATGATTTGTTTGGGCATCCTCGATGACACAAACTTCACGATATTTTGATACTTGGTCAAACGGAATCTTTAATACTTATGTCGATGTTCTAATAATTTAATAAAATCAAGAAATCTATCGCACATATGAGATATTTTCCTTGATTAATAGAGGACGAAAAATTCTAAAGAGATACAAAAAAGCCCTGCATGTAGCAGGGCTTTGTAAGAGTAGTTATGTTTACTTTACTTGATCTGTTCGACCTCCAAGGGGAAGCTTAACTTGTGACCATTCCTTGCGATCATTCGTAAAAATGCATTTACACACTGTTCAGCGAGAAAATCTGGCTTAACGCCAAGTTTATTTGCAGTCTCTTCAAGAGAAAGAACTGTTTGTGGATTCTGAGGGATGCTTGAAGTTTCTTCAAATGCAACAACTTGTTCGGTTTCGTTTGGTTGCTCTTGGATACGATTGGTTGTCGGTTTCATGACTGGAGTTATGATTGGTGAAGACGAAGAAGCTAAAGCAACGGATTTATCTTGAGAAGAAGATTTGGAGGGAATGGACGAACTAGATTTATCTGTTATTTGAAGATCATCTATAACCGAAGATTGAGTATCTTTGGAAAATATATCCATTTCACTGGTTGGTGGGGAAGACTCAACATGCGAGCGATTAAGTGATTTTCCAAGTTCTTCTAAATATTCTTCCTGCTCAATCGCCTGAAGTCTTTCTTTGGCGATATCAAGTTTTTCATCAATTTTGTCCATCTCAGATTCTAATTCCGAAGTTGGAGCATCGACAAGTTCGGAAGACGCAAGCAACCCATCTTCCAGAGCAGATATCCTTTGTTCAAGTGCTTTTTTCTGAGCGAAAACCTCTTCGATTAATGAATTGGTTTCATCCCTTTTGTTTGCAATCTTGAGTTTGGCATCCAAGTCCTCACGTTGTTTGGACAATTCTTCAATCGCCCATTTTAAGG
>MDTC01172266.1_pt1 | contig 25329 bp, 23 predicted proteins | sample 811181 | NCBI WGS metagenome assembly MDTC01 (sample SAMN05326644, study PRJNA326480) | marine metagenome | isolation source: seawater | place: Pacific Ocean: North | collected 2011
AACCCGGAAGTCAAGCCCTTCTGCGTCATTTCCTGTACTGTGGTGCGAAAGCCCACGGGAACGTTTGTCGCTGTGCCACACTCTCTTTCCTCCCCCGCACAATTATAACAATCATGGCGTAGCCATAGACTGAAGAGGTATTCATATGACAATTTCGACGGGTGATATATTGGGGAATTCTCAAGTAGGAGTTTACTTAAGTGTCATTGGTAATAATCTATTTTATCCAACCTCTCTTGATAAACCTGCAATTGAAGAAATAGAGCAGGCATTTGACTTAGAGATGAATCCAATATTAATCGGTGGTTCTTCCTTACTTGGCAGTTTAATCGTAGGGAATAATAAAGGAATTGCAGTAGCCGATATTGCTACTGAAGAAGATCTGGATATCCTGTCGAGTTTTGGCGAAATTGTGATATTAGAAAGTGGAGTAAATGCTGCAGGTAACCTTGTAGAATGCAATGATTTTGGAGCAGTAGTTAGTAAATCTATACCTACCCCAGGAGTCGAACTAATAGGTGAGGTTCTAGGTGTCAAAACAGCAAGGACTAGAGTCGCAGGTCAGGATACTGTTGGTTCATTGTTAGTTGCCAATAATAAGGGAATTCTATCTCACCCTGACATAACATCTTCAGAAGTCAAAGTCATAGAATCTGTAATGAAAGTACCAATTATGGTAGGGACAGTTTGTTTTGGTTCACCATATGTTGGAGCCGGATGCGTCACCTCTGAAAATGATGCCTTAGTCGGCTCTGGTTCCACTGGTCCCGAATTAAATCGTATTGAAGATGCACTAGGTCTAATTTGATTATATCGCAGTTGGTGCTACATGATCATCATCTTTGTCTTCTTTTTCTCTAACTCTATTCCATACGCTCTTCATTAATAATTCATGGTGAAACTCACAATAGTGAAATCTTTTGTAAGCTTCTCTAAATGAATATGCTTTATTCCCGGTTGCAACAAGGAAACCTTCTGGAGATAATCTACTAATATTCTCTCCCTTTTCAGAACAATCTCCGTAATCACAACTCTTCATATTTTGTCCACACATAATCTATTTATTCAAATTACCTAGTCTTTACTATCTAATGGTTCTATCACTATTAGTGGCATATTAGCTTCTATACTTTCACCCGAATGACAATTAATTTCTACTATCTTACCAGAAATTGGTGCTTGAATTTCATTTTGCATTTTCATTGCTTCTAGAATCATTATTACTTGTCCTTGTTCAACCATTTCATCCAAAGAAACATTTAATGAAACAATTTTTCCAGGGATCGAAGAAGAAATTTTACCTGAAAGTTTTCTCTTACTACCTCCTCTTTTCCTACTTTGTTTAGAGGGAGGTAATCCTCCCTCTGTTTTAACATCAAAAGTGACACCTTCAATTTCAACAATCCAAGAATCTCCTTTCCTTTCCATTAGAACTTCAAAGTCTTCTCCATCTACTATGATCTTTCTTTTTTCTTTCAAAAAATCACCTCGATACACTTCTTTTTGATTTAAAATTAGACAAATTTCTTTTCCCTAATAACATTCTTCTGTGATCATTAACCCATTCATTTCCTCTAAATCTATGATCTGATATGTTAATTGAGTCTCCTTCCGATGTTCTTAAGATTACAGCAGCAATTGCAACTTTTTTTAATAATAAAATTCTTTCCTGTTTCATTATAAGACCTCAAAGTGGAATATTTCCATGTTTTCTCTCAGGCCTAGTTTCTTCTTTGTCAAGTAAAGCACCTAGTGCCTTAATTAGTACTTTTCTAGATTCTCTAGGCTGTATTACATCATCTAAATACCCTAACGCTGCAGCTTGATATGGATTAGCAAAGGTTTCATTGTAGTCATCTACAAGTCTTTCTCTTTCTTGTTCTGGATTTCCAGCGCTATTGATTCTTCTTCTGTGAATTATTTGAACTGCTCCATCTGCTCCCATTACAGCGAGTTGGGCGCTTGGCCAAGCAATGTTGTAATCTCCTCTAATATGTTTCGATGACATTACATCATATGCCCCGCCATATGCTTTCCTAGTAATTACTGTTATCTTGGGTACAGTTGCCTCTGCATATGCGTAAAGTAACTTTGCACCATGTCTAATTATTCCACCCCACTCTTGATTAGCACCTGGTAAGAAACCTGGGACATCAACTAATGTCAATATGGGTATGTTGAAAGCATCACAAAATCTAACAAATCTTGCTGCTTTAACTGAAGCATCAATATCAAGGCATCCCGCTAATATTTTTGGTTGATTCGCTACAATTCCAATGGTATGACCCCCTAATCGAGAGTATCCTACAATGATATTTGGAGCATAATCTGATTGAACTTCAAGAAATGCTCCGTCATCAACAATTTCTTCTATCACAGTAATCATATCATAAGGCTGAGATGCATTTTCGGGTACTAAATCATCTAATTTTTTGCAACTTCTTGAGAGTGAATCATTAGTTGGTTTTATCGGTGGCTTTTCTAAATTATTTGAGGGTAGTAACTGGATTAGTTCTCTTGCGATTTCTAACGCATCATCATCATTTTCTGCAGTGAAGTGAGTAACTCCTGACTTACTGGCATGAGTCCCAGCTCCTCCCAATTCTTCAAATGAAACTTCTTCGTTGGTTACAGTTTTTATTACTTCAGGTCCAGTAATAAACATGTGTGAAGTTTTATCGACCATGATTACGAAGTCTGTTATTGCAGGCGAATAAACGGCACCTCCCGCGCAAGGACCCATTATTACTGAGATCTGGGGTATTACCCCGCTAGCTCTTACGTTTCTGAAGAATATTTCAGCATATGAACCTAGACTTGCCACTCCTTCTTGGATTCTTGCTCCTCCGCTATCATTCAATCCAATTACTGGTGCTCCAGTTTTTAGAGCCATGTCTAAAATCTTACATATCTTCAGGCCATGCATTTCTCCTAATGAACCACCATATACGGTGAAATCTTGAGCAAAGCAGTATACTACTTTACCGTTAATAGTCCCATGACCGCAAATAACACCATCTCCCGGTATTACATTTTTATCCATGTCAAAATCTCTACATCTATGTTCTACTAGAGAATCGACTTCCATGAATGAGTCGACATCTAATAATTGTTCGATTCTTTCTCTAGCGGTTAACTTTCCTTTGGAATGCTGAGCTGCAATTCTTTTTTGCCCGCCTCCTGCTTCAGATTGGGCTTTTCTTCGACGAAGTTCGTCGATACGTTCCTTCACACCTGACATATGATGGTATTGAATGGCGAGACTAACCCAATTAGCATTACTCTTCGCCAAACTCTTAAAAATCGTTGAATCGGTTGTTTGAAATCGTTTGGCCGCTCCCCTGACTTTGTTATGAGCATGCGAATTGTAATCGCCAAGCCAGGTCTAGATGGTCATGATAGAGGTGCGAAGGTAATTGCTAGAGCACTAAGGGACGCAGGCCATGAAGTGATTTATACTGGTTTAAGGAGAAAACCATCAGAAATAGTACGCGTAGTTATGGATGAAGATGCTGTTGCTGTAGGGCTTTCAACTTTGTCGGGTGCCCATAATGTATTAATTCCAAAGGTTTGTGAAGAATTAATTTCTAATGGCATGGGGGACGTGATCGTTTTTGCAGGTGGAATAATACCTGAATCTGATAGAGATTATTTGTATTCTTTGGGTGTGAGGGCTATATTTGGCCCCGGTACTAAAACTAGTTCAATTATTGATTTCTTAGAAATTATTTCAGATCGTAAAGATAGTCAATTAGATGTAGGTGTTGGAGAGAAAAAAGGGTGGAGATGGTCTTGAGTCACGATAAGAATATCGCTCTCGCTAAGCAAGGAAATAGAAGAGAACTTGCTAAGTTACTGACAATAATAGAATCAGGTGAAAAATTACCTATTAATGAGTCTAGTGAATCATGGGTATTAGGAGTTACAGGTCCTCCAGGAGTGGGTAAATCAACCTTAATCGGTGTAATGATAGAAGAATGGGTTACAAGAGGTGAAAAAGTGGCGGTTTTAGCCATAGACCCCTCTTCTCCAAAAAGCGGCGGAGCATTACTGGGCGATAGGATGAGGATGTCATCTGCGGACAATGGTGAATCTGTTTTCATACGCAGTTTAGCGACTAGAAATCATCCAGGTGGACTGATGCCTTTTTTGGATTCAATGATAAACTTACTGTGTTATTGTGGATGGACAAAAATCATCATTGAAACTGTAGGAAGTGGTCAATCGGAAATAAGAATAGTCGCTTTTGCAAATAGAATAATGTTAGTTGATGGCCCAGATCGAGGTGACATAGTTCAAGCAGAAAAAGCAGGTATTATTGAATTAGCAGATGTGATAGTAATAAATAAATCAGATTTACCAAATTCGGATAATGCTGCAAATTCTATTAAGAAGTCACTCGAATATTCAAATAAGGATACTGACACAATAGTGATGTTGACCTCTTCAATTAATAATAATGGGGTTTCAGAATTGATAGAGAAATTAGATAATCTTAATATTAATAAAGATAGGAATATATTAAGGACTAAGGAAAGATTACTTTCAGCTTGGGATTATAAGTTATTATCTAATCCTTCTTTAGGTGGTATATTATTAGACTTAGAGTCTGGAGCAATGAATCTAGATGAAGCATTGGAGCATCTTTGAAATTATTTTTTGGAAGTGGAAAACTGAGTACTGACGTAATCCCATTAGATATAGATCATGCTAAACACTCAGTCGGAGGAATGAATGGTCACATTTTTAGAAGATTCACTCATGTGATTATGTGTTTAATTCCTATTTTGTATTATACTAAAGGAGATCAACTTTCTGATTTTTTTTCAATGGAGCCTAATCAATTTGTTACCTACTGCCTGCTTGTTTTGATTCTTCTTGAAATAGTAAGGCTATATTTTGGAATTATTATTGTAGGACAAAGAGAATATGAAGCAAAACAAGTATCTGCACTTGCTTGGGGAGCATTTGCTGTTTGTTTAGCATTAATTATTTCTCCCGAATCAAAAAATTTCGAGGGTATGGAATCAGGGCTATATGCTGCACCATTAATTTGGGGTTTGACATTCGTAGACCCTATAATGGGTGAAATTAAGCGTTCTAAAAGAGGTATTAAGGCTGCAATATTTGGTGGATTAGTCACTTCTTATGTTATTTGGCTATCTAGTACCTATTTTCTAGGTACTCCATTCATTGCATCAATTATTTTAGCACCTATGACGGTTCTTGGTGAATTACCTACTGTGAGATGGATTGATGATAATGCTACTATGATTCTTCTCCCATTAACCATTTTACTATTAATAGAACCATTTCTTTGAATATTCGCTGGCGTCATGTTTACATCCTTCGTACCTCTCGAAGGTATGATAATATGGATGATAGTGAACAAAATGAGATTTGGGAATCCACACTCTCGCAGAATACATATGTTATGATTTGGGTAATTGCATCCTTGGCATCTTTAGCAATATTTGTCAAATTTTTCTAATTTCATATAAGACACTGAATTAAATACCTGTGATTTCTGGGAATATTATGTGTGGAATTACTGGGATTCTAGGTAACGGCGATTCTACAGTTTTAGGCTCTATGTCGAACAATTTATCTCATAGAGGACCAGATGGTTTTGGTAGTTTTGAATCTGATTTGATGGTTGGGAGTATTTGTCTTGCTCAATCAAGACTAGCTATCGTTGATGTAAATGGTTCTAAACAACCTATTGAATCTGAACATAATTGTATTCTAGTTCAGAATGGTGAGATTTATAATTTCAAAAATATTAGATCAGAGGTTGAAAACTATCCTTGGAAGACTTCAGGAGATAGTGAAACCATTCTAGCACTTCATCGAAAATATGCTTATGATAATAAAAGATCTTACGAGATTCCTATTGGAAAAAGGATGGGGTCATTGTTGAAAACCAACAATGCAGATAAGCCTGGAAATAAAGCAGAAAAGCATAAGCATTGGGTCAAGAAATTAGATGGGGTTTGGGGTTTTGCATTGTGGGACCCTCAAACTAGAGAATTAATCCTCTGTAGAGATACAATAGGTGTTAAACCTCTATTTAGAACTTTATTACCTGATGGCACACTCCTTTTTGGCTCTGAAATCAAATCATTCTATGCGCACCCAGACTTCCAAGCAAAGCCCGATATTAATGCATTGGCTGTTAGGCTAGCATTTGAATATCCATTAGATTACACAACATTATTCTCAAATGTGACGTCAGTAGCACAGGGTACAATTGAAACTTGGTCTTTAGATAAAGAAGGTAAAGCAGTACTAACTGGTATTACTCGATATAATCAAGAGAGAATTTCTCCAGAGAAAGATTGGAATCAGAATTTAGATGCGGAAATTTTATTGAAATCTCTCTATGAGGGTGTGGAGTCAAGGCTGATGTCTGATGTTCCAGTAGGAGTTGTTTTATCTGGTGGTTTGGATTCCAGTCTTATTGCAAGTTTATCTAAGCAGATTTCAGATTCTAAGGGTCTTGAATCTCCCGATGTTTGGACAGTTGCTGGCGATGAGAATAATCCCGATATGCAGGCAGCGATAAGTGTTGCAGAACATTATGACTTGAATCATCATAAGAAAATTATAGATCCAGAAAAATTTTGGCATACCCTGCCAAATTTTATTTGGAGTGGTGAAGATTTGGATATTTCTGTATTATTCTGGCAGCCACTATTTGAAGAAATGTCGAAGAAAGTCAAAGTAGGAATCTGCGGACAGGGTGCTGATGAATTACATGCTGGTTATTCAAGATATAAGAAATTAGATTCACATGCAAAATTAATTGATGAACGATTATCTGATTTTGGAAATTTCTCAATCGATAAGGATTTTATTGGTTTAGGGCAACCATGGATAAATGACAATATTTCTGCACAGAATAATTTCAAAGGTGTTAATGAAACATTACAATTTGAAATTGATAGAGGACAATTATCAAATTTTCAACTTAGGTTAGGAGATAGGCATAGTATGGCCTTTGGAGTCGAAGCTAGAGTTCCATTTCTATGTAGAGAACATAGGACTCTTTCTCATAAAATTCCTATTGAATGGAAAATAAGTGACACTGATGAAAAGTTGGCGTTGAGATGTGCTGCCAATCTAACTGATCTACCCAAACACATTGTAAAAAGACCGAAGATGCCTGCTGGAACAGCTACAACTCCTAACATAATGAATAACCTACTTTCCGAATTAACACCCCATGCTCAAGATTGGTCTGAAGATTATGGAAAATTGTCTCCAATGCTAAAAAAACAGCCAGATATGGGAATCGGAATGAGGATATTCCATGCAATGCACCTTACAGATAATCAAAATGGTGTCCGAAAAGGTTCTGTAATGGATTTAATTTACGATGTCAGTGATTGGAATAGTCTGTAAACCTAGTTAGAATCTATTCTTTATTTTCTTCTTCTCCAGAGTCAATCTCAACTCCTTCCATTCCTACAATTTCATAATTTGATGGAAACATTGCAACAATTACACCAGCTACAATACAACCTAGCGCCATATAAAATCTTGATTGAATCATCATCAATTCTAATCCTATAACTACTAATAACAGACCTCCTAAATTTGAAACCCAAACCAATGTCTTGAATGTAGATAATGATACTCCTGTAGTCGTGCCAGTTCTTTTGGGTCCAAATTCTGCTCCAAATCTAACCGGGTCATCTTTTGCCATATTATCTCACCTATCTATCATTGAAATTGCGTCAGTAGGACATGCAAGTACACAGAGTTTACATCCCGTACATGGATCTCTCAATACTCTTGCTTTCCTATTAACAGAAATATTCATTATTGGACTAGCTAAAGGTTTGTCATAGAGCTCTATTGCATCGTCATCACATACTATGGTGCATTGGTCACAACCTATGCATAATTCTTCTTTTACCCAAGCGACAGTATCTTCGCCACCTTTCATAGATGCAATTTCGCCAGCCTTTAACGAATTCAGCATTATTCTAATCTTACTTTGCTGTTTTTTACGACGTTCCGCTACATCCGATGCGCCCGTCATATAACTCCGAGAACATCATTCTACTCAATACTATGTTTTCTTTAGTCAGATTAATTTCCAAAGTCCTTCTCCGCAGTGATATGAATAATCAAGCCGATATAGATAAATGGTGGAAAGATTCTATGGTATTACTTAGTATATCTTTGCCATCATTAATTTGGCTAATGATGTACCTTTTATTATCGCTAAAAATTGCTTGGATTTCGTTCCCTTGTGGAATATTAGTCGGCTTTTTCCTCTGGTTAATCGCATTAGGTTATGAAAATCCAAGGATGGCTAAGGCCACTCTTATTGGTGTAACTGCTAATTTAGTATTAGCATTAATCTCTGCATATTATGCATTTTTCAATTATTGATTTTTCGCATTTACTTGCCTTGCCAAGAACGAGACGATATCTAATATTTCGAAATCATGCTTTGGGTCGCCTTCAAACTTCAAACATTCGAAATGACTTACACATTTAGGGCAAGAAGTCAACATTACGTCTGCCCCCGTCGCCTTTACTTCATCGAATCTTTGTATCCTTAGAGCTCTACTGTTCTCATTACAAGACATCATACTTGAAACTCCACAACATAATCCGTCTTCCTTAGTATGTTCCATTTCTACCAATTCGACTCCATCAACAGCTCTGACTAACTCTCTCGGTTCTTCGTAAATGTTCATCTGTCTACCTAGTCTACATGGGTCGTGATATGTCACAGTTACATCTTCTTCTGCTTGTAAGTTCATATCGAATCCGTTCTCAATGAGATACTCAGTAGTGTGCATGACTTTCATATCATCTAGTTCATAGTCCATTGCAAATGTTTTGAAGCATTCAGCACATGAAGTAACCAGAGTATCAATCCCTGACTCGCCTAGTTTTTTCTGATTATATGATTTTAATTTTTCAAATACTTCAGTCATCCCTTGCCATTTCTGATCGTGTCCACAACATTTCAAGAAATCTCTGCCCAAGTAGGTTACGTCTGAGCCCATATCTTCGAAAAGAGTGAATGCAGCAGTAGTCGTATCTCCCAAATCCATGGTGCCTTCATTGACATGGCTGAAAATCATTTCCTGGTCAATATAGTCTACACAACCAGGATAGTATCCTATATTAGAGTCAATAGGATATTCTTCGACACTGATGAAAGCCTCATCTGCACTCTCTTCAGCCTCTGCCGCTAGAACTGCTTGTAGCAATGTATGAGGTATTTCTGTTGCTGGTGGACCTCCAACTATCAGACTTCTTCTTATGTCCACATAGGAGTCATAATCTACGAGTTGTGGGCAAGCATTCGTACATGCCGTACAAGTCAGACATGAATATAGAGGCACCCCATCGTCTTCATTATTCCATGTATTGTAAATAATATTCAATTTATCTCCTGCATTAAATAATCTGACAGGACAAGCATCATCACACAAATCACAACCATAACATTTGTTCATTTCCCATTCATATCCTCTTGCCATACTTCTCATTAATATGAAAACCATTGCTCCAACTCCTAGACAGGGTATGAATAATGAATAAATTAATTTGGCATCTAGACTTTTTGGATTCTTATGGTAAGTGGGATTATCTACAATCATTTCAGTTAATTCAGTAGGTTCTAGTGTCGTCGTTGATCTTAAAAGTGCCATTCCGTCATCATCTATCAGTAGTGGCTGATATACAGTAATTGAGTAATCCATAATCATGCTTACAGATGAATTAACATTATTACTCGTAGATGTAAATTGTAATGTGTATGATTCTCCCGAATCTAAATACATGCTATCCGCTGAACATTTCCCGTCTTCTGTACTCCATAATATATTACTATTAGAATCCGTCAAAGTGAGAGTTTGTGAATGTACCCCTGCTGCTCTGACAGTGGTTCTAAAGTTACAACCGATATCTGCCGGGACGCTTGATATTCCAAAGTCTTCAATATTGAAAACTTGAGAATCTGTAAATGAAACTTCCTCATTCCCCAATTCGTTACCTGTTAAAGTCACATCTCCAAATACTGCATTCCTACCCGTCTCAGGTGCCGAATGTTCATTAACTCCTGAATAATCAAAAATAACTTGTTTAGTCGGCTGATAAATCCCCCAATCTACCCAATGAATAGCAGGGAGTACACAATAATCTGCAAAATCTTCTCCATGAATTAATGTCTGCCAAACTGCTACGTCTTGTGAATCCTCATATGGCAAGCATTCATCAGACCATTCCGCCCAAACATTTCCTTCTTCAACATGAATCAATGTATCTAATGGTTGAGTTCTTAATTTGTCAAGTTCACTCACATCATCCATTGCTCCAAGACCTCCATAGTCCCAAAATCCATCTTCATAAATTGGCCATGTCACTACACATATCAGGAAGGCAGCTACTGCAGAGCCCACGGCAATCTGTCTACCAATTATGGGAGTTAACCTAGCACCTAAAGCATTCAAACCAAATCTTCTGACTACGAAATAAATCACAGCAAATATGAATATTCCAGTTAAAATCCACGGTATCGCATTGAATATTTCGGCTGTCCAAGGCTCTTGTCTCCCACACAACAAGTAACCATGTGAATCTGCCCAACAATAATTTTTCAAATCTTTTGCATATAATTCTAAAAAGATATTAATCGAAAACACAGAAATAAACCAAACATGAGCAAGATAAACTGCTCCTGCTGTTGCGAACCATGGGTCTTCAACACCTCTCTTTTCTCTTCCGGGCAAAAACGGAGGTAGCGCCAGAAGCCCTACAGGTATTCCAGTTATCGCTGCGCCCCACCATGCAGCATTCCAAAAAATATACTCTGCTCCAAAAAAAGCTCCAATTGGGCCTGCTGGTATAGTGTAAGATGGTAGATATTCTCCCCATCTCAAATATCCATATGAAAATAATACATACCAATCAGGAAAAACGAACCCTGCTTGAGCGAAAGGATCTGCTGCACTGTGAAGAGGTGGTGGAATTAACCAACAGTAGTACGCTAGTGTTGCTATCATAGAAGCAAAAATTATTGTATCTCGGAGAACTTCAGAAGGCCAGAAAGGATGACCCATGTGTGGCCTTCTTCTTTCTTGGTCTCCTTCTATCAAACCATCTCTTTCGGTGACATATACATCTGCTATCCTGCCGAATCTTTCTATTATCCCCATTCACAACAACTCCTAATGCGGCTCCGCAATTCCTTGAACCCAAACAATAAACAAATGGGCGATAATCAGAGTAGTTACAATCACAGGTAATATGAATACATGTAAGAAATACATTCTAGTAACTGTTTGACCTGATAAAGAAGTACCGGCAAATAGTGCTTTAGCTATCCATCCTCCAATTAGTGGCGTAGATGTAGCCATATTTATTCCAATTGTAGCGGCTCCAAATGCCAAACTATCCCACGGTAAAAGATAACCTGAATATCCAAAGAATATGGTGAAAAACATTAGTGCAACACCTATTAGCCAATTTAATTCCCTAGGGTTTCTGTAAGCGCCAGTGAAGTAAACTCTACACATATGTAAAAATACTGCTGCGACCATGAAGTGAGTAGTCCAATGATGGATTGACCTAATGATATAACCAAACGGCAACTGCGTCATGATAAATTCCATTGATGAGTACGCAGGTGTTGGATCTCCCTCGCCTCCTGGTACATAATATAGGCCAAGTACTGTGCCAGTTATGACCAATATGACGAATGCAAGGAATGAAATTCCTCCTAAGCAGTAAAGTGGATACCAATACCAAATAATCCTTAATTTATATTTTTCAGCATGAGTTAATGGCATCTGCCTGTGCATACTGTGGTAAGCATTCTTGCTCATTCCCCAATAATCTTGAATTCTGAATCTTGTATCTAACCAAGAAAATGCCCATAAAAATACCTTCTCTGCTAACCCCATCCCTGAAGCATTCGTCTCAACAGCTCTTAGGATGTCCTTCCTAGGCATATCATCTCTCTCTTTACGAAGAGTGAAAGCTACAAGCACAACTACTATTGCTATAAAAAACCACAAAAACCAGAATTGTATCATATTTCTTACCTCATGCGCAATATGCATACCAGTCAACAAAGTCTGGTAAAGCTTCAATCATATCTCCATTGAGTACAAATGGTACTAATGGCATTCCATTTGGAGAAGGTCCTCCAACCTTTTTTATCCCAATGTAATCGAAAGGTGTCCCTCTGCCCATACTATTTTTTTCGATAGCAGTGGGGTCAAATCTACTAGAATGGCATATGCAGAATAACTTATTCCCTCCAGACTCGGTCCCTCCTGCTTCCCAACTATCATTAGTGTAGTCATTTGCTACAAGTTGCCAACCAGGAATACAACACAGATGTGGGCATCTAGAAAACACAATTACTAGGTTATCGTGGATAGATAAGGTTGAATATTCTGCTTTCTCATCCACTTCAAATCCAGAGCCTACGTATTTTCCTCCAGAACTATATCCATCTAAATATTGGAATCTTGGTTTATTTGTCGCCGCTGCAGAATTTTTATTCTCATCATGTGGGACATATACTACATTCACTGGCATTCCAGACCAAACTCCTTGAGCACCTGCCATCCCTGTATTGCTACTAATTGAAGCCTGTACGAAAGCATCGTAACTCATTGGTTCAAGATGTCTTTCACCATACCAAACGGTATCTTCTGCACCTGTTGGCACCCAAAATCTGACTGCTGTGTCTCCACCTCCTGAATCTGCTTGCCCCATTAATAAGGATGCAAAACCTATGCTCCCTAAGCTTGCTAGAGTTATTCCTCCTGCAGCGGTATTGAACGAATATCTTAAGAAATCTCTCCTATCGATTAATCTTGATTCTTCCTTACTGGAATCTTCCTCTCCTGATACTGGGCGTAATCTAAAATTTCTACTCATAATTACACCTCGTATTTTTTCCATCCTTCAGAATCATTCGGAGTAATATATTTATTTCTCCTATGTTTAATTATTACTAAGTCAGGCATTACGAACCTTAGATATACTATTCCCATGATTATTAATGTAGTTAATGTCATTGCCAGAAATAATGATAATAATTGCTGATCCCATTGGTTGTATAGCCCATAACTTAGTGAACCCGCCCAAAACAGTGTCCAAACTAAACCCCACAAGCCCAAGAGTACGATAATAATTGAATCTCCGGCTGGAGAAATACTTGATCTGACTACTGTCCCTGGAGTCGGTTCATTGAAAACACCATGATCTACTGCTGAGAGATATGTCTCTTCAGAAAGCTCGACACCTTCTAATGCGGTTCTTGCATCATCAATAGAGACTTTCCCTGACTTGACTTGCTTTAGCAATTCCAGTACTACATCTTCTCTCATATTTGATCACCTCTCCTTTCGTGCTTGATTCTCAACCTTAGTAAGTTAGATCTACCTTTATAATTTCGTGAGAACCCATACCTTAGGAAGAAGCCACAGAAAATGATTACAATAATTACAGCGAAGAAACCTAGTAGGCCTAGCCAATGTGCTCTGAGTGCAGCGCCCATGTGGTGTAAATCTACATGTGCTTCTTTAGGTGCAGGAGGCTCTATTTCTCCATTGCCTGAGAATAACATACGAGTTTTTCCATCATCTACTCCTTCATCCAAGGTTACTGTTAATCTATTCCACCTGTCTAAAGCAGAAGGAATTGCATCTCCATTAACTGTATTACCAGCAATCCAGAAATTCACCGGTCCATTCCCAGTTTCAGGAGCGGTCCAGATAAAGTTCCAAGTTCTATCATCGGTTTTAGAACCAGAGTCCGTATGTGTCAAGGTATTTTCTTCATCTTCCCAGTTTTGTACATGTGATTCTGAATCAATTCCAGCAGATAAAGAACCCTGAGTTACTCTCATGGCAAATCCTCCTGTTTGCGCTCCTCCGATTTCCACTCCTCCAATTAGTTGAAGGGACATTGGATAAGCTTTACCTGCTTCATAATGAAATGGTACGTAATTTAATGCGACGGTCACGGAATTATCGGGCTCTTCGGCATGGCAAGTACACCCTGCAAGTGCAACATCTCCTTCGCCATCAGAATCGCCACCTATGCCTGTATGATATGCCTGAGTTGTAGTTGCTAAAAACAGCGCTAATACTGCTAAAACCAAGGTCCGACGACTGACGCGATTGAAGTTGTTCATATCTCACACCTATGGACAAACCCCGCCACCAGAATGAGGGATATTAACCTTCCAGTTTCATGTCTTCTCGGTAGCATGATTTAATCTTAATTTTAGTCTATCAAACATTGACAAGACTCAAACCCAAAGTTACTCTCCGAGACACACATGTCTGGCCGCTCGTGGAAGAATATTTACAATCTTTCAGATGAACAATTAAACAATCTAAATGAAGCTGAAGATTTGATACAAATGATGGATTTAACTAAAGCCGAATCACTTTTATTGAATATGAATAAAGAAGCGCCTGATTGTGTACCTGTATTGAATGTACTAGCACATATGTATGGTAGGCATTTATCAGATTTTGAGTCCGCAATTAAATTCTATAATTTGGTTCTAGAAATTGAACCCGACAATGCATGGGCGAGAGATGAAAGACGCAAATATAGTCGATATCTATCTTATGATTGAAGTATATCTAAACACTAGTTATACTTCTGACTACTATGCACCAAGGCGCTCTGCTAATTGTTGGTGTAGGGGGGCTAGGCTCTCTTTGGGCTGAAAGGGCGCATTCACGGTGTTCTGCATTCTCTGATCTTTTATTGATTGATGCCGACGAAAATACGTTTAATGGTAGCCCGGAAGCACATTGTTTACATCTAGATGCCTCTGGTGAGGCAAAGGGTGCTGCAGCATTGCCAATGCTTGCTAAACATAGATTAAATGAGGGTATTAAAGAAATTCAACCATTGATAGATAAAGCTGAACTTGTAGTAATTTTAACTTGCTTGGGTGGGGGTGTGGGGTCAGGTGCAGCATCAGAATTTGCAAGGCTTGCAAGAGAATCTGACTGCATGGTAGTTTCGATTGTAGGATTCCCTTTCGCGGAACAGCCAATTAGATATCAACTGGCAGAAGAATCTTTTCCAGAATTATTTAATAATTCAAATGTTTGTATAAAGGTTAGTCTAGAAAGATTATCATGGCAATCCAAGGAAAGAAAACTAGATTGGAAAAAAGGTGCAGGTTGGATAGAAGAACTAGTAGAGGGATTATTATCTACACTTGCAAAGGTAGGAAAAATAAATCTTGATCTTATGGACTTTAGAACTATTGTTGAACACCCTGGAGAGGCCACAATTCTTGTTGGTTCTGGCCCAACGAATTCATTATCTGAAGTTGTTAAAACCGCTTTACAATCTCCTCTATCTGACCTTAATGTAGATGGTGCCAAAGGTTGTTGGATTCAGGTTGAAGGGGGGCCGGACATGACTATTTATCATCTTAATACAGTAACAGAAGAATTTGTTTCAATGCTAGATTCCGACTGTCAAGTTCTCCTAGGTGCTCGTTCTAGTGATAAGATGATAGGGCGCATTAGAGTGGTAGCAGTTGTCAGCGGCCTTTAGAAATCCTCACACCGTTTAATTGGTTAACTATGACTTATCCCCTGATATCGTGCCCAAAGTCAATAAGTCCGCCAGAGGGAAACACCGATGGATAGGTTTCCAGTTAGATGCCGAAGATTATTCGCGGCATAGATGCGAAGTTTTCTTTTCTAAAATTTTTACCAATATATCTTGGCGACTTTTCGATTTCAAGAATATCGAGGGTGTGTATAATGGCATACTAAAGATACCTCTAGATTCATATATTGATGCTAAAGTAATAATCAATAATCAAGATGAAACGACTACTATAACTTCATCTGGAAAAATTAAATTAGTTAGAGAAAGGATGAATCTAAAATAGCCAAGTCAACTCATCAATACTTTGATTTTGCGATTTTTTACCTTCTATTAATGTTGATAATCCTCCATCGCCATCCAAGCCTATGATTCTAGACTTTTTGTCTTTTATTTTCAATGAATAACCTCTCGATAATAGTTTAGAAAGACCTCTCCAAGAATCTCTCTTCAGTATGTCAGGGGATAAATTATGTGTCAATAATTCATGTTCTTCAAACAATGTTGATAGTATAGCATCAATCATCTGAGAAATATTATTTGTAGTAATTCCGGGAGTTTTTTCGTCCCATCCTATTACTTCCATACTCCCTATTTGCTTAGCCAAGTAATTTATTCCGATTCCAATCCTTAAGTGTTCTTCTTGATTATCCATTTCAATTAAAATACCACCTATTTTACTTCCACTATTATCTAAAATATCGTTAGGCCATTTACAATATTGTTCTAATAAATCAGAGATTTTTGTACCAATAATAATTTGTAAAATACCAGGATTTATATTACCTAAAATAGATTTTTTAATATTCCATGTAGCGAGTAAGTCTTGTTCATTTGAAACCCAAGTAGATTCTCTCCTTCCTCTGCCTCTAATTTGCTTGTTAGTTCGTATTCTTTGCCAGCCAAAATTAGGTAATTTTTTTGCTTCATCCATGGTTGAAAAACACTCTTGAATTATCTTCATAGGTATTCCTTGACCTGGTTTCCAGTATCCAACAAGTTCCAGTTTTTCATCATGGATCCAAATTGATTTTATCACTCTATGAGACCATCCGTGATTTAGCCAATATTCTGTATTACTAGGACTCTTTGGATACTTTCTTTGTAACAAAACTACTAACAAATCAGGCTCTAAATATCTCCTATTTATCTCTAAATAATCTGCTAATTGATGCCCCCAGCCTTTCTTTTCCAAATCTGACATCGACGCTTCTTCTATCCAGTCAAGTCTAGGTTCATTAGGTAAAGGCGGATTTAGATAAGGTAAGTTCCAGAATAATAGTTTAGTACCTTCTGGAATGGAAAAATTTTCTTCCCCCAACCCCCCCTCTCTAAAAATAATATTATGTTGTACCGAAGCAGAAGCAGAATTTTTCTTTGCAGCTGCTACCGCATAAGGATTGATATCACATGCCTCAACTTTCCAATTATTTTTAGCCAATAAGATGCTGAGTATTCCCGATCCACAACCGATTTCCATTGCAACACCATTGGGTTTTAGAGTTTCCAAGTAATCAATTAGTAATGCTGAGTCTTCTCTTGGTGGATAAACCGTTTTAGGAATATCGAGAAATATAATTTCACCGTTTTGTAGTTTCACTTCTGCTTTTTGAAGTTCAATGACAGGATTATTTTTTTCACCTAAATTCATAAACTTTTCCTCCTTATTTTTTCCTTTTTTTTCAAAACATTTATGTCTAACTGCCCTGCTTTAGGCATGCCGATTAGGGACTCCTGACCTGCACCCCCTTTCCAGTGGTAGCCATGCCTCTACCATCAGATTGATAAATGCCCCTTCAGTCCGACGACAGCCCAGCATATGCTATGGGCCTGTGGCATAGATAAGGAATACATCAAAATAATTAAAATTTTTTCAATGTAAAAGTCCTTTTCTCGCTTGCAAGCCTATGTTTTTGTTGGATAGTGGTGTTTGATTTGGCAGTAAAAAGTTCGACAAAAAAGAGATTAATGGAACTGGGCGTCTCGGAAGAACATGCTCACAGACTTGCAGACGATGCAAACATGGATGCAATCAAGAGAATGACTGTTGACCAAGTTGCTAAGAAAGTAGGTTTGGAAACCGGCGACGATGAACTTGAAAATATCATGGGAATTATCCGTGAACAAATGGCATCTAGGAAGAGAAGCAGAAGTGGTAGAATTACAATTTCAAGGAAATCTATTCTTGATGATGATATCCCACAAGGTGAAGATAGATTTAACGTTCTGAATCATTTTTTAGTTCCTCATCATGAATTAATTCCTGCCGATCAGGAGGAATCACAACTCGCCCCTTGGGATATGCTTCAAACTGATTTTGATGGTAGTTCTAGGTTGGCAAAGGAATTACTCCCTAAAGTTCTAATCACAGATCCTGCGATTCAGGCAATTAAAGAAGTCGAAGAATTAAATAATTCTGAACTACCTGCTGGTTGGTTAACCAACAGGGTTGTTAAAATTGTTAGATATAGCAGATCTGCAGGCTCTAGTACTGCATTTCGTCTAATTGTGGAGAGTACTTAGGAGTTGATATCATGAAGGAAATTGTAGACAGTTATTTTCAAAGAAGAAGTTTAGTGAATCACCAATTAATGTCGTATAACGATACAATTTTAGGTGGTGAAGGACGAAAAAGTCGCATGGAAAAAATCGTTAGAAATATTCGGGTTGGTACTGATGAACCTGTAGAGTTAATCCCTGGTGGGAAAGACGGTGGTGGAGCAATTAAGCTTGACGTACTCGAGAAGGAAATTTATGTCCGTCTGAAAGGCTTAAGATTGGGTAACCCTACAATTAGGGAAGCAAATGGTGCGGAGCATCCTGCAACTCCTTTGGAATGCAGGATTCGTAAATTAACATACTTTTCACCAATCTACATGGATTTCGTTATTTATCGCGATGATATACCTCCGGAGCCGGGACAAACTCATGGTTCTATGGAAGAATCAAGTGTCCATATTGGAAACCTCCCAATAATGGTCCGTTCAGCTCGTTGTAATTTGCATCCAGACCACATAGCTGGTTCGCAAGACTCTCCTAGAAAATTATCTCCTCATACGTCAGCAGATGATGCTGAATATCATGAAACTCTTCTAAGAAAATTTGGAGAAGACCCAATGGATCCGGGAGGGTATTTCATCATCAATGGTACTGAACGTGTTCTGATTTCCATGGAAGACTTAGCTCCTAACAGAGTTACTGTTGAAAAGAACAAAAAATATGCTCATGAAACTGAAGTTGCTAAAATCTTCTCTCAGAAAGATGGTGTTAGAAAACCCCTCAATGTAGAAAAAAGAAGAGATGGAATGCTAATGGTGAAAATTCCTAGTGCGGGAACTGCTGCTATTCCAGTAGTCCTTTTGATGAGAGCTCTCGGTATGGAAAATGATAGAGAGATATTCGCTGCTATCGCTGGTCCTGTAGAAGCAATGAAGTATACTGTTGCCAATCTAAATGATGTTAAAGATAATGAAGAATATGGGGTTGAAAATACTGAAGAAGCCATAGCTTGGCTTGAGAAGAAATTCGCACACGGTCAACAAAAAGAGTACCGTGAATCCAGAATTCAAAACATGCTCGACAAAGAATTGTTACCTCATTTAGGTGCTTTACCTGACGCTAGAGAGAAGAAAGCCATATTCCTAGGGAGAATAGTTCGACAAGTATTAGAAATGGCAATCACAAATAGAGATCCTAATGATAAAGATCATTATGCGAACAAGAGAGTTCGTCTCGCTGGAGATTTGATAGAAGATTTATTTCGTGTCAGTTTGCAACAACTAGCTCGTGATTTGAAGTATCAACTTGAAAGACATCATAATAGAAAAAGAGATTTGAAAATAAATGCATGTCTCAGACCCGATGTTCTTACATCTAAAATCATGCATGCTTTAGCTACCGGAAACTGGGTAGGAGGGCGTTCAGGTGTTAGCCAATTACTCGATAGGACCACCTATCTCGCAGCACTATCTCACATGAGACGTGTTACGAGCCCATTAGTAAGAAGTCAACCGCATTTCGAAGCTAGAGATCTTCATCCAACGCATTGGGGTAGATTGTGCCCTAATGAAACTCCAGAAGGTCAGAATTGTGGCCTAGTGAAAAATGCTGCACAAATGATTGACGTTTCTGAAGAAGTTGCTGAATCTGAAGTTAAAGAATTACTGAAAGAGGCAGGAGTAGATGACTCACCTGCTGGATGGGCTGATGGTTCTAGAATTCATGTAAACGGCGATATCTTTGGCTTACATAAGAGACCTAACAAGTTAGTTTCTCAGTTTAAGCGCCGCCGTCGTTCAGGAAGAATTAGGCCAGAAGTTAGTATTAGACATGATTCTGAAAATAAGGATGTATTCATTAATACAGATAGAGGTAGAATTTTGAGGCCCTTACTAGTACTTGATGAAGGTAATTTAGTTCTAACCAAACGTACACTTGATGGTTTGAGAGCTGGTGAACTTTCATTCAATGATTTAGTTAATACTGGAGTCGTTGAATGGATTGATGCAGAAGAAGAAGAAGACTTACTAATTGCTCCTCGGCCATTTGACTTACCCGAGTTTTCTCCTAAATATTCTCGCCCGATTAATCCTGCAAAGGTTGAATGGATGAATCTTGGAGATATGGTAAATAAGAAAGAGGCTCAACTTAGCGTAGAAGTACAGTTACCTACTGGCGAGGCTGTCACAGAAGAATTCTCAGTTCCCTTGAATTATTATCAAGAAGATGTCGAGAAACTATCTGCACAACAAACAAAGCAAAACAAAGTTCTTGTTTACACACACGTCGAAATAGATCCTCAATTAATTCTGGGTGTGTGTGCATCATTAGTTCCATATCCTGAACATAACTCTACACCAAGAGTAACTGGAGGAACTGCTATGGTCAAGCAGAGTCTTGGACTTCCTAGCTCTAACTACAGACTCCGCCCAGATACAAGAGCTCACATAATGCATTATCCCCAACAGTCAATTGTTGGAACTAGAGCAATGAAATCAACTGGATTTAGGGAAAGACCGGGTGGACAAAACTTCGTTGTTGCTATAATGAGTCATCACGGATATAACATGCAGGACGCAATTATCATGAATCGTGCATCTGTAGAACGTTCTCTTGGGCGTTCCTCATTTATGAGGACTTATAATGCAGAAAACAAAAGATTCCCTGGAGGACAAGAAGAAAGAATTGAAGTCCCTGGGACAGGTTTGGATGAAATTAAGGGATTGAAATCATTCAATAGTTATTCTCATCTTGAGAGAGATGGTCTACCAGTTCCAGAAGAATTTTTGACTAGCGGTAGTCCTGATTCTAAAGTTTTAGTCGGTAAGACAAGCCCTCCAAGATTCCTTGAAGAGTCAGCAGGTGCTTTCCTACAGGCTCAGGAACGCCGTGAATCATCAATGATGGTTAGGAACGGTGAATATGGCTGGGTTGACAATGTTTTCGTAACAGAATCTTTAGATTCTGGAAGGCTAGTAAGGATCACATTAAGAACAAACAAGATACCTGAATTAGGAGATAAGTTCGCTTCTAGACACGGCCAGAAAGGAATTATTGGCAGATTAGTAGACGAAGAAGATATGCCATTTACAGCGAATGGAGTTATCCCAGATGTTCTAATTAATCCTCATGCTATTCCTTCGAGGATGACTGTAGCTCACGTTCTAGAAATGATTGGTGGTAAAGTTGGTTCAATGGAGGGACGTCAAATTGATGGTACCGCATTTACTGGCGAGAAAGAAGAATCGCTACGTTCGGGATTATTGAGAAATGGATATAACCACACAGGTAGAGAAAAAATGATTAGTGGAGAAACTGGCGAAGAGTATCCTGCTGATGTTTTCGTCGGTGTAATTTACTATCAGAGATTGCATCACTTAGTTAGTAGCAAACTTCACGCTAGAAGCCGTGGTAGAGTTCAGATCTTGACTAGACAACCAACAGAGGGGCGTGCTCGTCAAGGTGGTTTAAGATTCGGAGAAATGGAGCGTGATTGTTTAATTTCACATGGTGCTTCAATGGTGATTAAAGATCGCTTACTTGATGAATCAGACGGTTGGAATCTGATGGTATGTAACACTACTGGATGCGGTCATATTGCTTATTTCGATTGGAAACGTAGGACTACTGTTTGCCCAACATGTGGCGACAGGGCAGACGTACACACTGTACAAACATCATATGCATTCAAGCTTCTTCTGGATGAAATGAAAAGTCTAGGGGTGGCCATGAGACTTGAACTGGAGGATAGAAAATGAGTGCTAGAGACGCAGCGAAAATCCCTAAGAGGATTCAATCAATAAAATTTGGATTATTAGAACCTAATGAAATCCGTAAAATGTCGGCTGTTGAAGTAAAAACAGCTGATACATATCGTGATGATGGTCATGCATTTAAACAGGGTTTAATGGATCCAAAGATGGGTGTAATTGATCCTGGAGTAAGGTGTGAGACTTGTGGTAATAAACACGAAGAATGCCCTAGTCACTTTGGTCATATAGCGCTAGAATTACCTATCATGCACATCGGTTTCACTGATTTGATAAAAATGGCTTTGAAGTCTACTTGTAATTCCTGTAGTAAGATACTACTACACGACCAACCAAACACTCACCCTCTTGACCCTGAGAAATCAGAACAAGATTATTATTATGATAGAGTCAAGGATGTAATGGTTAAGCACGGAGTTGGATCCAGAGAGTTCAAGAAAATTATCAAAGATATTGAGAAAGAGTGTTCTAGTAAAAAGAGAACTATATGTATGCATTGTGGTGCTGAACAAGGTAAAATTATTCTCGATAAACCTTCTACTTTCAAAGAAAAGAAAGAGAATAAAGGAGAACATAAACTGAATGCTAGAGATATTAGAGAATGGTTAGAAAGAATTCCTGATGAGCACTTGCTCTTCATTGGGATGGATAAAGACTCCAGTCGTCCAGAGTGGACAATCATGAAAGTTCTTCCTGTACCTCCAATTACTGTAAGACCATCTATTACTTTAGATAGTGGAGATCGTTCTGAAGATGATTTGACTCACAAATTAGTCGACGTTCTTAGAATTAATCAGAGACTAAGGGAGAATAGAGACGCAGGAGCTCCACAATTAATTGTAGAAGATTTATGGGAATTATTACAATATCACTGTACTACTTATTTCGATAATCAAACAAGCGGTATTCCTCCAGCAAGGCATCGTTCAGGAAGGCCTTTGAAGACTCTAACACAGAGATTGAAAGGCAAAGAAGGAAGGTTCCGTTCTAATTTGTCCGGTAAGAGAGTTAATTTCTGTGCAAGAACTGTTATTTCTCCTGATCCGAATTTGGGAATTAATGAGGTTGGAATTCCTGTTAAAACCGCTAAGGAACTGACCGTTCCTGTAAGAGTAACTAATAGAAACAGGGAACAACTTCGACAGATGATTTTGAGAGGCCCTGATGTACACCCGGGTGTTAACTATATTATTCGTGGAGATACACTCAGAGTAAGAATTACAGATCGTACCAAGTATATATGGGCCGGATTCAGATGCATGAATCCGGATTGTCATTCAGGAAGCGATGATGAGCCTTATTCTGGTTACAGACCAGACTTAAATCAAGTTTTACCTGCCCCTAATTTCCTACCCGGGATAGAGTTAAAGAGACAAATGAGGAGAAATTCCATCGGAGAGCTCGAAGAAGAATGGGGTGTTGATTTAGAAAAGACCCTTTCAAATCTAAGAGGCGAAGAAAGTGAAGGTTCCATGAAAGGGCAGAGTCTATCCTCTGATGACCCACGTGCTTTGATACACAGTAGGTGGGTTTGGGAACATTCTAACCCTGATGAAGAATATCCTGAACATTTAGAAGTTATTTGTCCTCACTGTGGTAGCCCATCTATTGAAAATGAGTTCGGAGAATCTTATAGAACTGATGTTGAAGATAGGCTAAGTACACTCGATAGAGATGGAAATCCTAAACCAGGTGTAGTTATTGAGAGACATTTGATTGATGGTGATGTTACTATATTCAATAGGCAACCATCTTTACACCGAATGTCAATGATGGTTCACGAAATCAGAGTTATGGAGGGTAAGACTTTCCGATTTAATTTGGCTGATTGTACACCATATAATGCTGATTTCGATGGAGACGAAATGAATCTCCACGTAATTCAATCTGAAGAGGCTAGAGCCGAAGCGAAGATTTTGATGCGTGTTCAAGAACACATTATCACTCCGAGATATGGTGGTTCAGTAATAGGAGGAATCCACGATCATATTTCAGGTTCTTATCTTTTGACACATGGTTCAAAACTACTTCCACAGAAGCTAGTAATTGAGATTCTTGGTGCAGTAGGTTGGGACGGAGGACTTCCAGAAATCAAAGAGATTGATGGTATAAAGGGATATCTAGGCTCTGATGTATTGAGTTTAATTGTTCCTGAAGGTTTTAATCTTGAGTATACAAGTAGATCAGGTGACCATGTGCAGGTAAGCGATGGTAATGTTACAGGAACGATTGACAAGAGAGGAATTGGTGCAGAAGACGGCAGGTTACTAGATGCTGTTGTTCAAACGCATGGTCCTGATGTTGGAGCAGAATTCATTAACAGAATGACTAAGATGACAATCGCTATCTGTACCTCTATGGGCTTCACTACGGGTATTGATGATGAAGATTTACCTCCAGAGGCGAAAGCGGCTATTGCAGAAATTAATAAAACAGCCAGCGATAATGTTAACATCGAACTAGAAAAGTTTGGTAAAGACGGACGTAGGTATGAAACAAGGCCGGGTAGAACCGCTGAAGAGACACTAGAAGAAAATATTCTCAACATATTAGATTCAGGTAAGGCGGAATCTGGAAAGGTAGCGAAAGAGTTCCTTGGTGACGACAATTCTGCTGTATTGATGGCAACATCTGGTGCTAGGGGTTCTATGGACAACCTGGCTATGATGGCGGGTTCAATTGGTCAACCTAAGGTTAGAGGTAAAAGACTAGAAAGAGGATATCAAGAAAGAGTCCTAACTCACTTTAAGAGAGGAGTAAAAGGTGCTGAAGAGAAAGGTTTCGTATCATCTTCGTTCAAGAGAGGGCTCGAACCAACAGAATTCTTCATGCTTTCTGTTTCAGGAAGGGAATCTTTAGTTGATACTGCTGTCCGTACTTCTAAGTCAGGATATATGCAACGTAGATTGATTAATGCAATGGATGATTTGAAGGTAGCAGATGACCACATGCGTTCAGTTAGAAATACTGCTGATAGAATCATTCAATTCGAATACGGAGAAGATAAAGTCGATCCTGCTAGGAGCAGAAAAGGCGAACCATTCGATGTGAACCAAGTTCTGGATGATGCATTAGGGGGTGCTAACTGATGGTAGTAAAGAGTGCAACAAAAAAGAAGTTGATGGATCTAGGTATTGAGGAAGAATATGCCCATAAACTAGCCGATGACAAGAAATGGGATGATGTAAAAGTATTAACCTCCTCTCAAATCGCTCAGATATGTGGTACTGACTCAGGTACTGCCACAAAAATCTTCGAAGTGATGGCTGGATCTTCTAAAGCTGCTCAGAGAGCAGCAGCTAGAATTGATAAGACGTTATTGAGGAGAAAGGCTGCTAGAAGGAGTAGAAGTTCTAAAAGAGCAACTTTGCCTATTCAAACTTACGATACTGAGTCAAAAATGATTCAGATTCTCAGAGATGTAGAT
>MDTC01111234.1_pt1 | contig 25325 bp, 21 predicted proteins | sample 811181 | NCBI WGS metagenome assembly MDTC01 (sample SAMN05326644, study PRJNA326480) | marine metagenome | isolation source: seawater | place: Pacific Ocean: North | collected 2011
GGATGTCTTTGTGATTGGCATTAAGAATCCTCAAGCCGAAAGCACGGCGCATTGTACGGTTAGTCATGGGAGGGTACTTCAAAAAACGATGGCGCTATTCTACGCGTTCAATTGAGATGGGGACAAGATGCTTGTGTGCTTTGATGTGATGATGGTGGATAGCTTCGATTATGTGGCAGGCGCTATGATACCCTTGGCTGTGAAGACCTTGGTGAATAGGACGATTTTTAAATGATACTGATATTCAGGATGCTAATTATCTGCTATGTCTCGGCCGCGATGGCCGATGATTTGCGCGTTATAGTAGATAAAGAGCGTCAAACGGACGTGGCAGTCACTATTTATAATGGCAACTTTGCGGTGGTTCGGGATAAACGTGATGTTCTATTGCCGGTTGGAGAGTTTAAGCTGGAATTCCAGGGTGTTGCGCGCAGTATCGAGCCAGCATCCGTGTCGGTCGCTTCTGAATCTGCCAAAAAGGAATTGCATGTTCTTGAACAAAGTTATCGGTATGACCTGCTAAACAAACAGGCACTGCTGGAAAGGTTTCTTGGCCGCAAACTCAAATATTCCAGAAGTATTCTGGAAGGTAGCCGTTTTGAGAAGGTTCTTCGCGAAGGTATTCTGCTATCGATCAACCCGGAAGTTGTCAGGTTTGGCGACGAGATCGAGATTGAGCCAGAGGGAATTATTTCACTGGCATACCTGCCGGACGACCTGAAAACCACACCTACCTTGTTGTGGACTTTGGAAAACGAGATTCAGGGCGACCAGGGTGTGACCGTATCTTACTTCACTGACAATATTTCATGGCAAGCTGACTATGTGCTGGAGCTCGCAGCCGATGAGTCGGAGATAGACCTCACCGGTTGGGTAACAATACGGAACCAGAGTGGTGCAGAGTATGGGAATGCCAGGCTGAAGCTGATTGCAGGTGATGTTCAAAGAGTCAGGAATCAGCCTGTTCTGGCACGGCGGGCACACCAGCGGGCACTGAGCCTTTCTGAAGCTGCAAGTGTTGAGCCAAACCGCCAGTCTTTCTTCGAGTATCACCTTTATGATTTCCCGAGGCGAACTACTCTTGAAAGCAATTCTGAGAAGCAAATGAAATTGCTCTCAGGAAGGGGAATAGATGTTGGAAAAGCCTATGTACTGCAAAATGAAGTGATGCAACACCAGGAACAGGGAACCCAAAATATCAAGGCAGATGTCATTCTCTCCTTCAGGAACAGCAAAAAAGAATGGCCTTAATGTGCCACTGCCAGCAGGCAAGGTGCGCGTACTCAAGGCAGACAATACTAGTATTTTACAGCTCGTGGGCGAAGATCGTATTCGTCATAGGCCTGTCAATTCTGATGTAAAAGTAAAAGTTGGCAGGGCATTTGATGTAACTGCTGAAAGAAAGCAGGTTGATTACCGGCGCTTGGGAAATCGTGGTGCGGAAGTTACCTACTCAATGACCGTAAAAAACCATAAGAATAGGCCGGTTGAGTTGATGGTTAAAGAAAGGCTCCACGGTGACTGGGCGATCATCCAGGAAAGCCAAGGGAGTGAAAAACTGGATAGCGCAACAATCGCCTATAGGTTAAAGCTGCGCAAGGGTGCCGAGCACACAATTACCTACACCGCACGATTCAATTACTAGGCTTCCTAGACCGATGTTCACCTGTTCCTGTTGAATTTATTCCACGATATTTCCCAAAATATTACCTGTACACGGGCGGGTTCAAACGCAGGTGGAATATAGTTTCCGGAGATGGGCTGGCGGTGCGCCTGCCTCTGATCGTCGGCATGGGGCATGCCATGGAGTTGCTCATTACAGGACGAACAGTAGATGCCTACCGGATGGGACTTGCCAATGAGGTCGTTCCGGAGGGCCAGGCCTATGAGAGGGTGCTGGAAATGGCCAATAATATCGTTGGTCTGCCAGAGGGAGCACTGCGTGCCGACAAGGAGACTGTGGTCAGGGGTATTGGCCGGACACTCAAGGAAAGGCTGAGGATAGAGACCGAGATGATGATGTCCATGTGGCTGCTAAAAGACAAGCACAGCGATGGTGCCCAGGCATTTCTTGATAAGGACTTCAAGCCGGAGTGGCCAAACCATGGATTGTAAGTCGTTGCGGCTGGGAACTTGCAAAATCCATTTTTTCAGTCGAAACTCCGAGTGCACAAATACTCGCCACAGCCACCCTGAGGCAACCTGCGAGTTACTATTTTTTGATGGAGAGCATAGGAATGACGAATCAATTGGCAGCGGACGGGGCTGTCCCGGAAACTAAAAGTGAAAAGCCTATCAGGCGAAAGGCCAACCAGCTGATTCCAGAGGGAAGCCCCTGGAACGAAGTAGAAGAGGCTTTTCTGAAGCGTCGCAGTGTGCGCAAGTACAAACGCAAACAGGTCCCGGAACATTACGTCAAGCGCATACTTGAGGTCGGGCGCTACTCTGCATCCCAGGGTAACTGTCAACCCTGGAGATTTGTCGTCGTACGTGATCGCGACATGATCAGTGAGATGGAACTCTTTGTCCAAAATACACTGGCGATGATGTCTTCTGCTCCTCCAGAGGAAGTGGCAAGTGAGGAACCGTCTGAACAACAGGGCCCACCTCCGCATCCGATACCAATCAAGCTTCTACAGGAAGCTCCACCCGGTATGGGTATCAAGGTGTTTCATGGAGCGCCAACAGTCATATTCCCCCTCATGGATTCCCGGGGCATTGGCCACCCGGAAATAGACCTGGGTATCGTTGGCACTAATATGATTATGAGTGCATACAGCCTGGGTCTCGGTACCTGCTGGGTAGGTTTTGCGGAGATATTGAACTTCAGTGATTGGCCACAAAGGCTGGGTATCGAAGAACCCTACAAGCTTGTTGAGGCAATAACAATTGGTTTTGAGGCCGGTGATGCGCAGCATAATTTCGTGCAGCGCGAGACGCATCGAACCGCCTGGTTTGAGAATGGCGAACAGCGTGATATGTACTAGCATGGTCTGCATAAAGCTATCGATGTTAAACACAAAAGAGTGATCGAAATAAGATTGGAGATAAACGATGGAACAAGAAAAGTTTGGTGATCTTGATTTCGCACCAAAACAGGAACGAACAGAATTTAGCAATGCCAAGGTAGAGATTGATGAGGATCTCTGTGATGGCTGCATACTTTGCAACGTGATCTGCCCAGCCGGACTTCTGGAGGTAGTGGGCACCAAGCAGGACAGAAAGACACGCGTACGCGAGGGGCAGGATAATTGCCTGGGCTGCGCATGTTGTGAAGCCATATGCCTGACAGATGCCATTCGCCTGGTTCTACCTTACGATTTGGGTGGCCCCTGGAAGCAGTTGGATCGCGGCGAACTTTCCACGCCTCGCCAATTTTAATCATCAGACATTTATTATCTTTGCCAGCAGAATATTAACAGGAGAGCAATATGGGATTTGCATTATCCAGCATGACAGTGACCAGCCCTGCGTTTGGCCAGGGGGCAGCAATACCGGCCGGACATACGGGTGAGGGGGAAGACATTTCACCTAAGCTTTCCTGGAGTGATGCGCCGGAGGGTACTCGCTCCTTTGCGGTCGTTTGCCATGATCCTGATGCACCCTTGATAACCCCCCAGGGTACCTATGGATTCGTGCATTGGGTTTTGTACAACATTCCAGCGGGCGAAAGTGCTCTGGCCCAGGGAACAGATCAATATACAAACGGCAAGAATGATTTTGGCAATGAAGGCTATGGCGGCCCGATGCCGCCGAACGGCCATGGGAAGCACCAGTATTATTTCTGGGTGCTGGCTTTAGATCAGGAGCTGGAGTTGGAGGGCGGCCTTTCAATGGGAGCACTGCTGGCAAAAATTGAGCCGAATGTTATTGGTATGAATCGGCTGGTGGGCGTTTACGAGCGCGACTAGACTGGCAGCCTGCTAGTATCGAAAGTCGTTTAAGCCGACAAAGGTGCCGCCATTCTTCTCGCAAAGAGTCCGCATCAGGATTGCAAATTTGATACCCGTGTCCTGGTAGCGTGGTGGGTTCGCAAACTGTACCGGAAAGCCGATGGCATGAATTCTGACCAGTCTATTTCCACCTGAGTCTACACGGTTGATCCGGTCAACGACGTTGACCACCTGCTGAATTGAGCGGCCGCTGAACTCGTCGCCAAATACATACAGGCTTATTTTTCGACCCGGTTTGTAGAAGGTAGATATAGCCTTTGTAATTCCCTCTACCGGACTGGAGTTGCTGAACACATTCCAGGTGCGCAATCGGTCAATTATGGCTCGGCGTCGAGCTGCTGTATCCGGAATCCAGTCATTAGAGTATTGGGTGAACATGTAGTTACCCATGTCATTCATTACCTGCATCCCTTTTAATCGCGGGTAGACGTCCAGTGTTTCGGAAACCTTCTGCAATACCAGTGGCCAGGCGTAGTTATACATGCTGCCGGAAGTGTCGATGATAAAGATGACATATTCGCTGTCTACAGGTATACCACCGATTTTGTCCTCATCCAGACTTCTCTTGTAATCTACCAGCAGGGCTTCCATCTCAGCGGTCAGTGACTGTTTAGCGCTGGCCAGCCTGCCTTCGATGACATTGTCTACTTTACTCTTGTCGATAGTGGCATCGAATTTTGACTTCAGTGCTGAAAGGTCTGCATTTAACTGGGCAAGCTCCTTCAGTTCGTCCTTCTTCTTCTCTTCTTTTCTTACCATTTCCCGGTTGAGTGCCTTGGTTTCACCACGGATATCGAACAGTTCCTGCTGAAGCGCTGCAAGGTAGCCCTGCAGGTTTTCAACCGTGTCTTCAAGAATTACAGGCTCAAAAACTTTGGTTAGCACTAACATTAAAATCAGGGCGCCAAATCCGCAGCTGATAACGTCAAGGAATGAAAGACTGATTCCCTCAATTTCCCTTCGTTGTTTGCGCATCAGGGCCAGTCCTCAGGTGGTGAAAGGAAAGAACCGCCGGTTATCTGGGCAAGGCGCCAGTATGATGGGGCTGCAATGGGATCCCCTTCCATCGGAAAAAGGATGACATTGATTGGGCTCGCGTTCGGTAGTTCCTCCAGAGCGCTGCTAAACAAAGCGACGCGATCACTGCTCTCAATTGCACTTCTTTTTGACTCCTCGGTTCCCCGTGTAGGTAAGCTATCGATGATCAGGAAAATATTGTCCGGCTGGGGCTCCATCTGCCTTGCCAGGGCGAATGGATGATGAAGGGAGGTTCCTCCTGCTGGGATAACCTTTTTGAGGTTGCCGAGCGCCTCATCGGTGTCCCCTTTCTCAATTGCCCTGAGCCATTCGCTTTCGGTTCCATCAATTGCTGGTTTTGTTTCGGTGTTAAAAGTAAACAGTTGGAAATTTGCATCCTTGGGCATATTGGCGGTGATCCATTCAACTGTCTGGATTGCGCGTTGCCATTTTTCAGATTCCAGTTTTTTGTCATCTGGCAGGTTACGCCTCCTGATGATGTTTACGATGGTTTTGTCGAGCATGCTTGCAGATGCGTCCAGCAGGATAAGGATGTGCTGACCGCCAATCTTCAAACCGGTGAGATACTGTCGGTCCCCTTGCCCAACGGTTGATCGTAGGCTCGCACCGCTGGATTCTGCACCGGCAACGCTTCCTTCGAGGCTCGCTGCCTCTTCTTCGAGAAGTTTGAGTTCGGCCTTGAGTGCCTCGATGCTGTCTTCCTGACTCGCTCCTGACTCGGCAATCTCTATTACCTTTGCCTCCAGTTCCTTGATAGCCAGGATAATCTCAAGCACCCGTGCCTCTGTCGTAATGATCTCGTCTTCAGTTTCCTCCAGGGAATTTCTGACCTCCACAAGGGTGAGGGTTTCGTCCTCTACCTTTTGTTCAATTTTTTTCACTTCCGCCAGAAGCTGGGCGTTGATCTCCTGGGAGGTGGCTTCAGTTGAGTGGTTGATAATAATGAAGATCAGGATAACGGCGCCGAACCCACAGGACATGACATCCAGGAAAGATAAGCTAAAGACACTGAACTCACGACGTTTGGCCATGGCAGCCTATGTGACCGAGATGAGCGTGATGATCTGTTCTCCGAGCTTTAGGGAATCACCTGGTTTCAGTATGGTTTCCCGGTCCGCAGTTTCCCCATTGATTGCGAGATCTTCCTCTGTGTGGCTGTCCACGAAAAGGGCATCCCCGCGTACGTAGAGTGTACATATTGGGTTTTCATTGTTCCTGCGTATGCCATCAGTTAGATCACGAGACAATTGAAAAGATTTACCAATGGCGACTGCGTGGTTGCCCATCAGCATGTGAGTTGCACGCGACCTGTTCTGTGTCGGCTTCGGTTTTTGCTGCTGGTGGCGGACCTGCAGGTTGGTGATGTGGTTAATTGCACCATCAGTAGAAAATATCTTCTCAGCATGAGTATAGGCACTGCTGATGGTCTGACTCGGTTCAACCTCTACCAGCTCAATATTGGTAATGAGGCCCAGCGAATCTTTCAAACCAGGAAAGCCAGAGAAACGGTGAGACAGGAGCAGGGTAGAGAACTCACTGTCTGCAACCTGGGTTCGGATGAACTGTACAAGTTGAGGGTATATTTGTGCACAGGCGCCCATCAACTGATCGCTGGAGATTGAGATCGAGTGATTGACATCACCAAGGTTCAGTTCAAAAGTATTCCCTCTAGATGCGCCAAGCTGGTCTATCCAGTCAGGCAACTGATTGAATAAAGCCTGTTCACTGGTTGCGTGGTGCATGGGGTCGAACCGGGAAGTCTGTATAAACTGGTCCGCAATAATATTTGCCCAACGATCCCACAGGGTGAAGACGCCGGTTTCTGTAATGGTGGTGGCGTCCTTCCTGTTTAGCGTATTGCTACTGGTGAGTCTGGTAAGCGTTGTCCTGTGAAGATGTATATCCAGGTGCAGGCAATCCTGGCTAATGGGTAGATCGCATGCCGCCAGCAGCGATGAATCAGCCACGCCAGATACTGGAATCCCGCACTCTGTAGCCATACCAAGCAAAAGACCCAGCTGTGGGTGCGCGAAATAACCTGGCACCAGCAGGATAACTCTGTCGACATCTTTTTTTAGCGGTTGCCACAGGGATTCCAGGTGCGCGAAAGCCAGGTCCGCATGATGACGAACATCATCAGTGCTGTTTGCGATGGGGTCAGTATTGAGTTGATTCCAGAAACGGTTGTTGGTCCAGCTCGGCAGGAGTCTCGCATTATGAAGTGCTTCGTTACCAACCAGGAGGTGGTCACCATCCATCACGGCGAACCCGGGGCTGGTGGATACGATTTCGTTATCTATTGCGACCTGGATGCCAGCGTCGTTGATATCAATAATTCCTAAAGCCAAGGTCATGTACTTCTATGTTTGCAGGTGTCTGATAAGTCGATTGTCGCAATAGTCTTCTGTATCCAGTACCAGCCTCTCCTGGGCCAGCTGTAGCTGGTGCATCAGGAACATGATAAAAATGCTGATCAGCAGGGCGACAAATGTAGAATTAAATGCAATTCCGAGGCTCTGAGTTACGCCAGCAATATCACCCTGAACGGCCTTGTGGGCCTGTCCTAACGCCTGACCTATGCCGCGCACAGTGCCAAGGAATCCGATTGAAGGAATTGCCCAGGCAATATAACGAATCATTGACAGTTCGGAATCCAGCCTCTCGGACTCGGAGTCACACATTGCCCGAATAGAGGTGGCAACATCCTGGATGTTCCTGGTTGAGCGAAACCTGTGCAGTGCAGTTAGAAGGGATCTTGGTAAAAGATACCTTTGCTGTGAATCCGGGAGGGCTTGGATGGGCCTTGAGTACTCGCGACTGTCTTCAGGCAGAATGCTCGTTCCCTGGTTCAGCGGGATAAGGTCCAGTTGCAATATCTTTCTCTCCTCAAGTGATTGCCAGGCCTTGTATCCCATCAATGATATGGCCCACAGCATCAGGATGAAGCAGGCTTCCTGTTCCATATCTCGAATAACGACATAGGTGGAGCGCTCCGGGACATAATCGGGGTTAGTGTTTATCTGTATTGCTTGTTCTTCCAAAATTGCCACCGCATTGGGTCTGATGATGGACACATAGACGCCATGGACGATGATCACTGAAATGATCAGTGAAAAAAGTTGGAATATGAACTCTAGGGGTAGCTGTCTTTTCATAAAATTCCCTTGGTTAAAAGGCCGGCTATATATCCACCGGGAAGGGTACGGCGTTGTCTGCACTTATTTCTTCGCTCGGGCGAAACTGTCTAAATGCTGCGCCGAGCGCGCGGTTCTTCAGGTTTTCAGCCTGTGGTTGCTCATTTGTTGGTAGCTGCTCGTTTGTTGTTGGTTGCTCTTTTGATAGCAGTTGCTCTTTGGTTGATGGCTGCTCACTTTCCGCTGCCTTACTCTGGTTCACTTTGGTATCTGCCTGTTCATCGGCCCTGGTCACCGCTTTTTCGCCCGTTGTTTCCTGTTCAGCTCGCAGAAGTGAAACGGGCACCGAAATCAGGAGTCCGCACATAAGGACCTTGGTTAGGGGCAATATCTTCATTCTACTGACCGTGCAATGCGGAACCCGACATCACGCCGTGCCTCACTGCCGTAGTCACGAAATGTCCAGCGCAATTCACTGAATCGACCATTAGTATAGTTTGACCCTCTAATAACATAGTAGTCTCCGGTGTCGGGGCCGAGCGGATCAGTAAGCTGGTCACGTTCGAGCTCTACCGAATAATAGTCCGATATCCATTCTGAAACATTACCAGCCAGGTCATAAATGCCAAGTTCATTGACTTTAAATGTGCCCACCGGGGCGGGTCCGCGAAATGAGTCCATATAGCCCACTATATGATAGGGCACCATGCCCTCGGCAGATTCATCAGCATAGTTACCAGAACCCTTGGGTGGTGGCATGGCGGCGCCCCAGGGGAAGCGCGTGGGAGTGCTTGCATAGCGTGCAGCCCATGCCCATTCGGCTTCTGTTGGCAGCCGATAGCCAGTGGTGGTTGGTGAGATAAGTTGCCATTTTCCATTCTTCTGGTGGTAGGCCACCGGCATTTGATCTCGTTCGCTCAGCCAGTTGCAAAAGCGAACTGCAGCCTCCCACGTTATATTGACTACGGGTCGTGAATCCTCGTTCAGCAGTGATCTGCCGAATACGCCGGAATCGTGAGTGGGATCATATGTCGCAAATTGTTTGTTGGTGACCTCGTGGATGCCCAGGTAGTAGGCTTTAGTCAGAACGACATCTTTTTGAACCTCATTGGATCTCCTGCCACGTTCACGCCTTCCTGCTCCCATTTTAAGCTTGTCGGGAAGAATAAGCGTCAATGTTTGCTCAGTGCTGGTAACAATGGTCTGGGGGATTGCCGCGACCCTCGCTTCATCATTTGTTTGCAGGGTAACGAGTAGCTGCTGTGATAAGCCGGGTTGTGGTGTCACGGTTGTGCTATAGGTCGCGTACCCTTCCTTCACAATTTCCAGTATGTGTCGGCTCGCGGTCAGCGAGAGCTGCTGCGAGGGATTTCCCACCGAATTGCCATCGACGAACAATTCTCCGCCTGGCGGCTGAACGCTGATTCGTATTGATCCAACAACAGGGTTAAGGGTCAGGTTTAGTGACAAATCTTCCTCTGGCTCAACCTGAATAGTTCTGGAAATTTGCTCATAACCAGCTTTTGACAACAGAACCTGGTAGGACTTGCCTGGGGCGAGGGTGACGGACAGTGGCGTCTGACCCCGATATTTCTCGTTAATCGTTACATTTACCGATGGCGGGCTGGTCTCTATGGAAATTTTCCCGTCTGATTTGATGAGGATGATCTCGGTGAGCTGTTGAGCCTGGCCATGAACAACTTCAAGTTCTGATTGCCAGACCTTATAACCTTGTTTTTTAACTTTTAGCTGGCGATTACCTTCAAGTATTTCAATACTTTCCGGTGTGGCCCCGGACTCTAGGTCGTCGACATAAATAGTGGCATCAGCTGGTAGTGAGCTAAGGCTGATTTCCGCCCAGGCGGGCTCCAGCTCAGCGTCGAGTTCCTGTTTCAGTCTCTTCCCTTCGATAACGATTTCAGATTCATAGGGGAGGTATCGTTCAGTGCGCAGTGAAATATCGTGCAGCCCTGCTTCAATTTCATCGAGCACCAGTGGCGTTTTTCCTGCGAGTACCTGGTCGATGAATACATCTGCGCCAATCTCCGGGATCGAATCGATTGCCAGCATTCCAGGCAGTTTGACCATCTCGAAGTCAAAATCCTGATCGGGGTCACTGCCGACCAGAACAGGTGCTGTCAGGCTTCTATAGCCATTGAGCTCTGCTGCGATGACATAGTCTCCTGGCAGCATCAGGAATCTTTCTCCTAGTCGGTAGTTAAAAAATCCTGTCGTGACAGACAGGTGATCAGGGATGGGAGAGATATTGAAGCGCACGGCTCTAGCTGTGAACATAAATAGTGCTGCGAGAAACAGCAGGATGAATATTAGACCGATTACGATCGGAACTGGTTTCAGTGACAGTTTTTTCTTTTTGCTCCCCGCGTCAACTCGAGTGAATGGTGTAGCATCGATGGTGACGTTGTCGGACATATCAGATTTTTTCGATGCAGCTAATGTAGATAGGGTCGGTTGCTTCACCTGCGAGCAAGGTCAACTCCCTGCGTATATCGCGGTATCCGCGGCGCCTTCCGACGATGGTGTAGTCACCGGGGTAGAGTTCTACCTGCGTGCTCCCAAGTTGTCCGTACTTGCCGACCCGGTAAATTTCGATGTCAGTTTTATTATCGGAATTCAGCTCAATCGTGATCGGAATTCGAGCAACCGATACCAGCCTTGAAAGGGTAGAAAGTTGCTGCTTCAAAAGTGGGCCAGGTCCGCGCACTCGACTAGCCTTAACCACGGCAGTTCTTGCCGCGTTAAGTTCCTCGTCATCGCGCATCAGGGCTGGCTTTGAAAGGAACCTGTTCAGGGTCCTTTCCAGTTCAAGTCTTTCATTAGCCACCAGAAGTCCTTCGCTGGCGAACACAAGGGTCTGGTCGAGTTTCAGAACGGATTCATATTCGCGGATGGCTTGCGGCCAGTCTTCTGCCTGTACGAATGCCGTCGCAGCAGATTTATGCGCTTCAATTGCATCCATCCGCTCAGCAAGTTCTATTTGCAGAAGTCCATCAGCGGGCTCCAATGATTTTGGAAAGATCGCCTGGGCGCGCGTAAAAGCTTTCTTTGACTCAGCATAGTTTTTTACCGCCAGTCTGGAGAATCCGGCTGACATTGCCCCGTCAAAATTCACCTTAGCGATTTTTGATTTTACACGTGCAACACCTTCAGCGGCTTGTTGCCATTTGGGGTCGAGCCCGGCTGCATCCTCATAGGCCTTTAGGGCATCAGCAAAAGCCAGTTCCCCCTCATGAAAAATACCGGTCTTCATGAAGGACAAAACCTGGTCCAGATTTTCCGCACGCTGTAGTTGGGCTTTAATATGGTTATTTCCTGGCTTTATGGCGTGTGCAATCGACCAGGCGGTGATAGCGCTCTCTACTTCAGCGGCGTTGATAGCCGCTTCTCCCGCCGCAAGGTTTTCGTCGAGTACCGAGGGCATACTTGCTCTCAGCTCAACGAGCCGATTGAGCGCCTCCTCATATGCATTCATGGCCTCCCTGAATTTTTCTTCCCGGTAAAATGAGTCCCCGGAATCCGCAACTTGACCAATCTCATGGTAGGTCGCGCCGGCCCACAAATGGACCCCCAGGTCTTCGAGTTCAACCTGGGAGCGCAGAAGCTCCGTAGCCTTAAGTTTGCCTTCATTCTTTAGAAACTCCAGCTGCGCGATTTCCAGTGGGGCAAGTTCCTGTACTGGTGGCTCCACGGGCTGCTCGCGCTTTGCCGGCGCAGGAGCAGATTCACTCGCCGCCCCTGTTGCCTCTGCCGGGATATTACGGATGGCCTGGGTATTGGGCAAAATAAAGAACACAAACCCTGCCAGAACCAGTAGGGCCGCCAGACCCATAAAGACGATACTGGTGGGGATCTGATTTCGATCCCGCGGTGACAGATGTGCTGGCAAGGGGCTGAGAGAAGTTGTTTCCGGTGCCTTTGATCGGTCAAAAGTTGTCTGCTGTATTTCAATCGGCTTCGCGTTCGAAATTCCAAGGGCATAATTTCCCAGCAGTTCCTTGGCTTCGTTGAGGTTGACCAGTCGATCATGTTGTGAAGGAGCAAGCATCACTGCCACAGTCTGTCTGACCTCTGCAGATATGGGCGAATTTGCTTCAAAGGTTCCACCAGAGAGCCAGGGTCGACCAGTTAGGAGTCTGAAAATAAGGCATCCAAGTGAATAGATGTCGTCAGCAGAATCAGCGGGCTGTCCGCTCCGAACCTCCTCGGTCAGGTAGTCAGCGTTGTTGTTGGCAAGGGTGGTTGGCAGACAGAACCCCGTTATGTGCAGTAGCCCATTACCATCGATCAGTAGATTTCCGGGCTGCAGGTGGCCGTGGCTGATACCCAGACTGTGGGCAAACTCCAATGCCGTAAAAAGTTGCTCAAGTACAGGCCAGCTTTCAGTAAAGTTTCTGTTTTCCAGGTTGAAAGGTTTTGCAGATTTTACATAGCTTGAGGAAATATAGAGGTTGCCATCTGCATCACCTTGATCAAAATTTCTGACGATATTGGCGTGGATCAGCCCTCGTGAATTGTCGATTGCCGTACGTACCTGTTCCAGCATTTCGGCCTTACCTTCGAAAATCTTCAGGCAGACCCTTTCACTGCCAGACCTGTCGAGTGCAAGCCAGGCTTCAGAAGATGGTGATTCCCCAATCCGGTGGAGTAGTGAATAGCGAACAGATATATCCTGTCCTTCGGTGAATTCGAGAGTCATGAGTTGTTGGGTACTTTTCAGGCCGGTAAAACGGGTTCTATTCTACAGGAAGACCGGTTTCTTCGACGTAGATTTCCCCAAGGATTTTTCGCCATTGCTGATACTGGGCATCTGCAGTACCCGAAAGCTCGATCGTCTTACCCTCAATATCCAATACATAGGGTGTAATTTCAGAGCCAAGTGACTGGCTCAGCTCCTTCAGGGACTCCGCATGAATTTCTGCTTCTTTGCGCCGGTCCAACCCGCTCTTTATGGCACCAATACCGCCGAGAACGGCGCCGGTCGCGGCCGCATCCCCGGCCCAGGTCTTGCTTTTGTTTGCAGCCACGACTCCACCGGCTATCAGTACCGCTCCACCTATCAGCCTGTTTCTGGCTTGCTTTTGCATCTGCCGCAGGCGTACTGCCTCATCGTAGGTCGCATGTCGCCATTCGTCGTATGAGGCTTTCATGTCCCGGTGAAAGTGGCCGTAGTAGTCATCGAGAGTGTCCACGAACAGGTATTCCTGCTCCTTGATTCTGTCAACCCTGGTGAGCATTGCATTGCTACTCGCCGGCAACTGGCTGATATCCACTTTACCCGCTCGATTTTCAACCAGGTAGTCACCAAAAGCGTCTGGAGACAAGTTACGTGCATACTTCAATGCCGATATCTGTCTTATCCTGGCGATTTGTGCGGCGGTGTATTTTTGACGAGCCAGTAGGAGGTCGTTGGCAATTTCATTGTACAAGTCCTGGAATGGATCCTCCTTGGGAGAGCGATAGGAAAACTTGCTGGCGGTATCACCGTACTCTTTTTTCAGCCAGACGTTGCCCGCTGAATCAACGGCCTGCATCCGCAACTTTAGTTGATCTCCGTCTGAAATGAGGATTTTCCCCTGCAGTTTGAGGTCTACAGCATCTGATGGGTCCGGGATGACCCGAACCGCACCCCAGTTCCCGGTCAGCTCAAGCGTATCCTTTAGCTGGTAGGCAATAAAACGGGATTCAGCGTTGCGAACGTCCGGGACGATCATTTTCTTTGCATTCGCCTCTTCTGTCTTTTCCAGGTTTGGATCGAGTGGTGATATGCCTATGTCCATTAACAGCTCATCCGGAATCTGCTCCATCGACTGGATCGCAGGCGTTGAATTTGCGGTTACCACTTCAGTAGAGGTGCACGCCTGTATAAAGAGGATGGATGCAAGAATCAGATATTTTGCTAGTGTAGTGTTCAATTTCTTCATAATGATTTTGATGACTTATAGTCCTGCTTTATATCGTTTGTACTCTTCCCAGAGTTTTGCCTTTAGATCAGGGTCCGCCTCAGCGATAGCCGCTTCGCGAAGTTGTTGGGCGACAATATCATCGCCCTGAGGGCTAGGGATATCCTCGGGGATCGGTGTTGCTGAGGAGCTTGCCACGTCGACTTCCTTACCTTCCGGCATGCGACCTTGTTGGATTTCTACTTCTGAGGGGTTCGTTTCAGTGTCGCTCATTGGGTCATCATCACCGACCGAGGCTCTGCGAAGCACTACATTGCCTGGAATGGTGTCATTACTAGTGGGCGGAGGAGCGGAGTCAATGATCGCCTGTCTGGCTTCCAAAATTTCCCCCTCAAATATCACCAGGGATTCGTCCAGTTCCTTGTCGAGTTCTCCGATTCTTCCAGCCTCGATCGGCACACCGGATAAATCGGGTAGCTCTATTTGGCTCGACAAAATTGAATCTGTTGCGATAACGATCGCTACATTGGCATCATTCAGTGCGTCTTCGGCCTCGTCAAAGATACCTTGCATTTCTGGGCTTCCACCCAATTCCGGCTCCTTAAGCCTGGCTGAAATCAAATCTTGACCAGCAATAATAATTGCGATTCTTGCATTGGAGAGAGCTTCCTTTGCAGCTTCAATTTCTTCGTCAGTAGAAGCATTTTCGAGCGTTCCTCCCGCCTTTTGCAGTGCAATGCCCGCTTCCTGAAGTGCTTCCTGGGCTGCACGGATTTCGTCGCTGATGGAAGCTGGGTCACCTGTCATATCACCCGACAGTTCTCCGCCTGAAGGCTCTCCACCCGCTGAGGGCTCTCCAGCCATCATCGGATCGGACGGTTCTCCTGCTGAGGGCTCTCCACCGGCTGAGGGCTCTGCATCACTTTCTGCGAATATGGCTGACTCGGAATGATCTTCACTTTCTGGAATCAAGGGGTCAGGCTCTCCTGAACCTGATTCGGTCATCAGGGGATCCTGCGGCAGGTCGCTTTGTTGCCCACCCGTTGAGGGCTGTCCATTCGCTGAGGGCTCTCCACCCGCCTGGGCTATTTCCTGGCCTGATCTGGTAACCCTCTGACCTGCTTTCTTCAGATCTTCGGCAGCCTGTTGCTGGCCCTTGGAGCCTGAGTTGGTGCTTTGCTCGCCCTTTTTTGAGGGTGAGGTTGGTGAGGCGGTCGGGTCAGGCATGGACAGATCAGGGGTAGAGGCCCGCTGTGGCTGGGATGAAGGGGAGGACTTCCTTTTGCTCCGGGACTGCTCGGGAGATGGTTTGCTCGGAGATTGGCTCGGAGATGATGGTGAACTTGATGGGGGCGAAGAGCTTGGCGAAGATGATGGTGGCTGCTGGGTAGGAGGTGGTGTGGAGCTCTGAGGGCTCTGACAACCTTGTATCCAAAGGGCTGCAGCAATACACAGAGCTACATGTTGATATCGGCTCGTCACACTCTCACTCCTGGGTTTGTATGGTAAACATTGTGAATTGGGCCAATTCTCTCAAACATAACCTGAAGTTTAACTGAATAGAACTCAGCGAGTTGAGAATATGCTCTGCTTCTATGTTTGACCCAATTTCTGAAGGAAATGTTCAATGCATAGGTTTAGTATTAATTCCCGGACTGCAAATTGTAAGGTAATTGAACCAGACTGGGTCATATAGAACTAATTAGTAGAGGTTTGCGCGAGCCAATGGGTCATTTCAATCACAAAACACAGCTGTTCATGCTGTTGTCGGCGATTTTGCTCGCATCCTGTACCACCAGCGTGACGGTGGAGGGGACCGTGCCGACTCCCCTGGTTGTGAAAATTCCAGCGACCATCGGTGTGCACTTTTCTGATGAATTTAAAACTTTCCATTACCAGGAAGTTCTGGAGGATTCCGGTACCTGGAAGGTTGACCTTGGTGAGCAAAACCTCACTTTTTTTCAAAACCTGTTTTCGAGTATGTTTTCAGCAGTAGAAGAGGTTTCCGAGCTGCCCTTTCAAGAAGGCGAAATGCAGCACCTCGACGGTGTGCTGGTGCCGCGAATTGTAAAATACGGATTCCTAACACCGGCGATCTCTGGCCTCAAATTTTATTCCGCTTCAATCCAATATCAGATTCTACTTTATGACCACGCTGGAGAAGTCATTGGTGACTGGAATATACTAGGTTATGGCAAGAGTGAAGGCGGGTCATTCAGTGCTGATGATGCGCTTGGCGATGCTACGATGCTGGCTATCAGGGATGGTGGTGCACGAATTGCCATAGAAATGTCCCAGCAACCTCAGATTATCAAATGGGTGCAGACTATTGATTCGGACTTAGTTGAACAAGAACTGGTTGAACAAGAAATAGTTGAATAACAATATGAAACCAATAGCGCCAATGGTCTTGCTTCTTTTCCTGGCGACGGGGTGTGTATCCTCACGTGTTGAGCAGTCCCGCGAAGCCGTCACGGGAATTACAGCAAGTGAGGCAATGGTGATACTTGGCAGGGCGAGCTACAACGATCACCAGACCGAAGAGAGCTTTACCGACTGCCTTTCAAATATCCTGATGAAGGGCGCAACCCCTATCCGGTTGATACCAGACCAGGAATTCAAGGACAACCTGTTTCCCTGGTTCGAACCGAGAACTGCGCCGACCTCTGCTGATGAGCTGGGCAGGCTATTTTCACAACCCGGCGTTCAGGAACGCATAAACGAAGCCAACGTGCGTTACCTTACCTGGATCGATGGTGATACCGTAACCGTGGACAAAGGTGGATCCATGAGTTGTACCATCAGTACGTTCGGTGGTGGTTGTCTTGGCATGAGCTACTGGGAACAGGACGCGTCCTATGAGGCCTCTATCTGGGATCTGGACAACCTGACCACTGCAGGTCAAATCAGTGCAGATGCCAATGGAACTTCATACCTGGCCGGTCTCATTGTGCCGATTCCTATCCTGGCTAGACCTGGTAATGCGGCTTGCAAGGGTTTGGCGAAGCAGTTACGGTCGTTCGTCATCGGCGGATAGATCCTCATTACCTTCTGTAGTTGAAATACTTGCATCCGTTGGTGCCGAGGCGGCGACCCGGTAGGTTTGATGAATCATAAGGTTGTCAGTAGCTACCAGTTCGCCATCGATAATTCTTGGCCGAAACCGGGTTGCCGAGAGCCTTGAGCGCAGGTTGCGAACCTGTGCATTAGGAACATTCTTATCGAGCAGCTCAAGGTTGGTAACACGGCCACTTTTACTAATCGAATATTCGACATCAATAAACAGTTCAGCATCTTCTTTCTTTGCCGCATCTGGCCTGCGAGAAAGATACAGCACACTCGATCCTTCCGGGTAGAGTCTTGTAGGTGAGCCGAATGTCTCGGCGCTTAACTGCATTTGTGCCTCGTCCTCCTGCATCAATTGCCAGGTCTGGAGATAGACGCTTTTTGCACGTTTGTCACCGGTTATCGTATAGATGTCACCCAGGTTAACCATCGCGGTGATGCGGTCCGGCAAGTCAGTATCAGGATTGGCTTCCACGATTGACAGTACCCGTTCCAGGGCCGCTTCTGATTTACTACGATTCGTGATTTGCAGGAGCCTTGCGCGGGCAAGCCCGCGTAGGGGTTCAACGAGGCGCAGATCCGAGACACCATAATTGTCTTCAATAATTTTTATCGCCCTCTGGTAAAGGTTGATAGACCGCCTGAAAACATCCTCGCGGTAGTAGCGGTAGTCTGGTGTCGTTGCCAACGGGATCATTTTTCCCCGTGACGCAAAATAGGCGCCAAGACGTTGCAGGATCGGCAGTAGTTTTTCGCTTTCTTCACCATATGCATGCTCACTGATGCGCAGGTTGAAGGCCTGTTCTCGGTCAGCATCAACAACTTTTCCCTGGCGGAGGTTCAGTCGGGTGAGGTGGTCAACAATTTCCATCTGCTCTGGTGTATAAACTCCACCAGCCCGGTGTGAGATGTGTTGTGCCCGCCGAAAAGATTCTTCCGCATCGGCGAAATTCTCGAGTTCGGTCTGTGTTAATCCCCTTGCCATAACGACATTCGTCAGTGTAGTGCTGAAGGGGTTGGCCCGTGCTTCGATAGACGCCAGCGCCGGATCCAGCACCTCCATCGCTTCAACCAGAAATCCCTGAGCAGAAAGTAGGATGCCGAGGTTTGTCAGCAGTTTCCCGTATAGGATCGGGTCAGCTTCGGCAAGCTCTGGGTTGTTGTCTATGAGGATTTTTGCGTTCTGTTGTGCGGGTTCAAACCGTTCATTCTGCAAAAGAATTTGAACCTGCTCAAACAGGTGGTGGTTTTCTTCGTCGAGGAAGGTCAGGTCATCAAAGTAGTATTCGAGTATATTTTCCTCCGCTAGCAGGGTATCAGGACAAACGGAAACCAGTAGGAGTACTGCAAAAGCTGACCTTCTTATTAATGTTTGAATTATCGCCATTCTAGTTCTCTTCTATCAGAATAGGAGCAAATAATTGCGTCAGGGTTACATTGTGCTTAGCCACGGGTTGTCCATCAACCAGGGCAGGCCGAAAGCGTGTTTTCTTCATGACTTGCTTCATCAGACGGTTTAGTTTTATCGGTGCATTGGAGTCTTCCAGTTCAATATCACGGATGGTTCCAGTCTTAGTGACCGTGAATTTGAGGGAGATGAATATACTTGCAAGCTTAACCTCATCGTATAGTGACCGGGGAATAACGGCTTTTATGTGCTTAAACATAAACTGAAAAGGGTCCCCCACCAGTTTTTCACTTGGCTCGGTATTTTCAGTTGACTCTAAAGTATCTCTGATTCTTATATCATAAGTATTTTCGGTTAGTGGAAGGACAAACTGTTGCGGCGGCTGTTCTGATAGGCCAAGCCGCTCTTCCAGTGCCCTGCGGTCCATTGGCTGATATCGATATCGATCGAGCAGGTTGTTACTGGGTCGATAGATCTTGATGTTGTCGTTTCTGCGGCTATCGAGCTGCTTTGACATGGCGATCATCTGTGGTTCCTGGTGCTGGCGGGTATTCGAGTGCTGAGAAGCTAGGGAATAGAAGCCAGCCGCCTCCTCAAACTTGCCACTGATTGTGTACGCATCGGCGAGTTCGGCATAGGCTGATGCCGCCGTATCCGCAGGGATATCCTGATTATTCTCAATGATGTCCAATATCCTGGAGAGGTATTTCTCGCTACAGCAAACACCTTGCAGCCTGCGGCTTTTTGCAATCAGTTGAAGTGGTTCGAGCAGTCGCAAATCGCTTTCGCCCGCTGAAGCTTCTATCAGAGTAATGGCTTCCTCCAGTTTTTTTCGAGACCGATGATATTGCCCAGTCTCCATGTACCACTTGGCCATCTCTAGGTAGGCAGGCAGAGCCTCCAGTTTTTCGAAGTTGTGGGTGTTGATGAAGAACAGAAATTTCTGCTGTTTGTTCGCTTCCAGGGGGTCTTCGAGTCGTAGAGCCAGCTGGGTCTTGCGTTGAAGGATAGTGCCTTGTGCCGGAGAATAGACCCCGTCATTTCTGTGGGTGATGTGTTGGGCACGGTTGAGTGCTTCCAGAGCCTGCTCTGTATCTCCATAGCGTACATAGGCCTGGCCTAGCTGTAGCAAGGGTTCAATCAGTTCCGGGGCGAACATGCCGTGTTCTTCAGAAGTGCTTTCTATGAGGGATTCCAGTGAATCAATTGCAGCCCCCTGGTCCTGTTCGGTAGCAGGCAAAATGCCTGAACTAGGGGCGTCGGCTATCCCCCCATTCTGCGCCATCGCGATTGACGAGGGTATGAGCAGCACAAATAGAGCGATACCCGAGCTGTAGTTCATAGGGTTTACTTGCCTCCAGAGCATTATCGTGCAGTGGGCCGCCGGTGTAAATTCCCAGCATTGTCCTCTCAAGAGTTACCAGTCAGAGTGCTAAAGTTCAGGTCTCCTTCAGCTTTAGCGCGTCATAATCCCCTATATTGGCACTGGCGAGAGTCCTTCGTGATTGAACGGCTGGGGTGGTGAACGGAACAACTAGTTAGTTCTTGTCCATCTCCAACTTCGAGGGGACCGGTTCCTCTAGGTGCAACTATTTTGACGGGCTAGTGGTCTATGTATTTTATGGAGTATAAGCAATTTGCGTGCAGGAACCAGCTAGGAGGTCACTGGTGGCATGTGATAGATTCATACTCTCATTTGGAGCACATATTGAAGAACATTGTCTGGCTTTTTGTGGCTATACTTTCGCTGCTGGGATCACCCCAGGCTTTGGCCTTATCCGAGGAGGAAGAGGTCAAGCTGGGGCAGTCGGAACATCAAAAGATAATGGCAAAATTCGGTCTATATCGAGATAAAGATCTCCAGGGATACATCACCATGGTGGGCGAGCGGGTTGCCAAGGAAAGTAGCCGGCCGGAACTTGCGTTCCATTTCACGATTCTCAATGATGACATGATCAATGCATTTGCGTTGCCGGGTGGCTATGTTTACGTCACACGGGGCATGCTGGCACATATGAATTCAGAGTCAGAGCTAGCTGCCGTGCTGGGCCACGAAGTGGCCCATATCACTGAGAAACATGCGATCAGACGGCAGAACCGCCAGAAAGGGTTGAATGTCCTTAACACCGTATTGGCAATCGGAACAGGTCAACCTGGGGTTTATGAACTGGGCAATATCTTTGGTGGGGTATTGCTGACTGGTTATAGCCGGGAGTATGAACTTGAAGCGGATGAAGTTGGGGCCGAGTTCATGGCCAAGGCGGGTTATTCTCCTGAAGCCATGTTGAAAACCATAGAGATCCTGAAGGCTAAAGATCGAATTGAAATAGAACAGGCCCGTATCGAGAATCGAAAACCTGCTGTTTATCATGGTTTTCTTTCCACTCACCCGGATCACGACACTAGATATGAGGAAGCCATCCGTGCCTCAGAGAAACTGGTTAAGGATTATGACGAATTCATCAAGACAGATGAGTTCCTGGAGAAACTAAACGGATTGTCATGGGGGAGTGCGCGTAAGGTTGGAATCGTCAGGAAGAACAGGTTTTATCACCCCAAACTTGGAATAATGCTTTCTTTTCCAAAGGGCTGGCGAATTGAACCAGCGAGAAGGGGGGTTCAGATTGTTTCTGCCGTTGCTGATGCCTCCTTCTTCATTTCAACAGACCGGCTTTATAAGGGTGCGACGCCAAAGAAATTTGCCACAGAAAAACTGCAATATAAGGTTCGTGAGGGTCGAGAAATCACCATAGCGGGTCTGCCGGCCTATCTCGGCATTGCGGACAGGGCGGACTCTCCCTTTGGCCCGCGACCGGTTCGTTTTGCCATCCTGTTTGATCTGCGCAAACATCTTGCCTATGTGCTCCAGGGGGCAGGCAAACATGATCTGCGAAAAATCGCCAGTGACAAGAACTTTATTGCCACCATATTCAGTTTTGATCGTATGAAGCGTGAAGATTTCAAGATTGCCAAGGTTCCCAGGGTGCAGGTGGTCAGGGCGGAGGAAGACACAACCATGGAGGAATTGGCGTCCGAGTCTCCCATAACCAATTATGCGCTGGACAAACTACGGGTCATTAATGGTCTGTATCCGGATCGGCAGCCAGAGCCAGGTCAGTTGATCAAGGTAATTGACTAGGTGCCAATACTAGGGTTTAGAGGGGGCTAACCTGGCTGCTGTTGAAAAGCACTTTTTCTGTAACCTGTTAAAGGCTAGTGATTTTGGCGAGTTGCTCTAGTGAAGCTATCTGGGTTTTATTGTCGACACCGGGGATTCTTCCCCTGGCGATTAAGTAGTCCAGCGCGAGCTTTTCCTCGTATTCAGATATTTTGTCCCTGACGTATGCGCTGTCTCCTATAATGGCCCAGTCATCCAGGTTGGCAGGCTGTTCACGCATCCGGTTCATGCCTTCTTTTTCCAGACTTTCCCGAACCGTAGCCAGCAATTGTTTGTTCTCGCTGATAAAGAGGGTGCGCATTACGGGTCTAGTTTCAATCGTGGCGTGACCAGCATTTTCTGAGTGATCCTTGTGCTGCCCGTACTTGTCCAGCAATGAGTCCAGCGTTTCCATGGGAGAAGCGATATAGGGCAAACCTAGGGTGCCAGCCTGCTTGATTGCGAGGGGACCAAATGCGGCAACCCAGATGGGGGGGTGAGGTTTTTGCACTGGTAAAGGAGCAAGGAACGCCGGCTTGCCATCAACGTCCTCTGCCACGGGTTCTCCCTGCCAGGCGGCAATCATGATTTCCAGGTTTGCCTTGAAGCGTTTTCGTTTGTCCTTAATGGGTACGTCAAATACATTAAACATGGCGTCTTGAAATCCGCGCCCGACGCCCAGTATGACCCTGCCATTGGACAGGCAATCCAGGACCGCAACCTCCTCCGCCGCCTGAATGGGATGGCGAATGGGCAGCAGGTACGATGTTGAGCCCAGTTTGATTTTGCTGGTTCGGGCAGAGATGGCCCCAAGTAGCATGAGCGGTGAGGGGATTGAGATATCCCCGCTAAAATGGCTCTCTGGCAACCAGAATGAATCGAAACCAATTTGCTCAGCAACCTCTCCCTGTTCCGCCATTTCAGCAGCACTTCCACCGGAACCGAACATCCATGCGGTAACGGCAACTTTAGTTTTTCCCATTAGTTAGTTCCTGTCCGCAAATAGGTTAATTCTGCTTTATATCGCGACACTGAAATAATGCTTGGGAACGTCTGATTAAGGTCTATTTTCACCATAACAGCGTCAGCGTCGCACTAAAAAAATTTGTTAACTTACAGCACGTTAACAAACTTCCTGCGTCCGATCTTCCTTGTTCTGGCAAAAATATCCTCTTAATCAGGGGTTACCTAGGTATACAAAATAATCACTTACAAAGAGCGGGGCCGCCTAGGATAGCCCGCTCAAAGTTAGAAAACGGACAAGAACTAGTCAAGCAGAACACAATTGCACACTTATGAAAACTGATTTTGTCTGTGGCAGAATGCGTGGCTTCCAAATTCATTATTAGAGAGAGTCGTTCCTTTGAATCCGAATACACCGGTCATTATAGGTATTTCACAACTGCTGCAGAGGGAACCAGACCCCGCCCTCAATGATGAGCCCATCGATATGATGATCAATGCTGTTAGGGCCGCGGCGGCTGATGCCGGCAACGAGAAAATGCTGGCTACCGTAGAATCCGTCAGGGTCATCAGGGGCATATGGCGTTACGAAGAGCCTGCCACATATATTGCCCAGCAGATTGGGGCAACCGGGGCGGAAACTTTCGGCACGGCCTATGGTGGGAATGCAGTGCAGTCAATGGTAAACCTGACGGCACGGGAAATCCTCGGTGGTAAGAAATCACTGGTTCTACTCACCGGTGCTGAAAATGGTAACAGTATGGCCAAGGCAAGGAAGGCCGGTTTCAAGTTGCCGTACAGGGACTTGCCTGGTGACTACGACCGTGTACTGGGTAAGGATAAGTCCATGGCCGGTGAAGCTGAACTGGCTCGTGGTATCCGGCGGGCGACCGAGATGTATCCCATTTTTGAAAATGCTATCCGCTATCAACGTGGTGAAACAATAGAACAGCACCTGGATCGAATATCAGCCCTGTGGGCGGGTTTTAGTCAGGCGGCGGCGGACAATCCTTCCGCCTGGATTCGTGAGCCAGTGGATGCAGTAACCATCCGTACTGAGTCCGCAAAAAACAGGATGATCAGCTTTCCGTATCCAAAGCTGATGAACTCAAACAATGCGGTGGATATGGCGTCTGCCCTGATCATGTGCAGCGTTGAAAAAGCCAAGGCACTGAATATCCCTGAATCAAAGTGGGTATACCCCTGGTGTGGAACGGATGCGCACGATCATTACCTGGTGTCATCAAGGGACAATCTTTACTCATCTCCTGCCATTCGTTTTGCCGGCAGGAGAGCCATGGAACTCGTTAGTCTATCGCCTGATGAGTTGGACTTTGTCGACGTCTATAGCTGTTTTCCGTCAGCAGTACAGGTGTCTGCTGGTGAACTGGGGTTGTCTTTCGATAGACCCTTAACGATTACCGGCGGACTTACCTTTGGCGGTGGTCCCCTCAATAACTATGTTATGCACAGCATCGCAAGAATGGTTGAGCTTAATCGTGAAAACCCAGGGGCGGTGGGGTTGATTACCGCAAATGGCGGTTACCTATCGAAGCACGCCTTTGGTATCTATTCCTCGCAACCACCTGAAAAGGACTTTCAATATGCAGGCCTTCAGGCTGACGTTGACAAGACGCCCAGCCGCGAGTGGTTGGTAGACTACGATGGGGAGGTCGCTATTGAATCCTACACGGTGATGTATGGCCCTGATGGAGTAAGTATGGGGCACGCTGCCTGCCTCACGGATGATGGTAAGCGCACCTGGGCGAATACGGAGGATATTGATCTGCTCACGGAGATGACTAAAACAGAGTTCTGTGGTCGCAGGGCAAAAATTAATGGAGCGGGCGTACTAAGCATCGGCTAGGAATTATGAACACCTTTTTGCATAAGATGGGGTTTGCCGAGGATGATAGGGTTCTCATTACTCATATTGACGACATGGGATTCTGCCATGCTGCCAATATGGCATCGTTCGAATGTTTGGACTCTGGCGCTGCGAGCTGTGGATCGGTTCTGGTCAATGCTCCCTGGTTTCCCGAAGCGGCCGCAATCTGCAAGAATAGTCCTCAGTATGATGTCGGCGTACACCTGACCTTTACCTGTGAGTACGATACGCTTCGATGGTCAGCCATCAGCACCACTGACCCACAATCGGGCCTGGTGGATGCAGAAGGATATCTGTGGCGGACGCGTGAGGATTCGATACGGCATGTGACGGAGAAAGCCGCCGAAGCAGAGATGCGTGCGCAAATTGACCGGGCAATTGAGGCTGGTATTGATGTCACCCATATCGACACCCATATGGGGTCTGTTGTACACCCGAAGTTTATAAGCAGTTACTTGAAGCTGGCGGATGAGTATGGCGTGCCTGCATTCCTTCCGAACATTACCAAAGAACGACTTTCTCAGTTGGCTGAAGGTGAAACGGCAGACGACTACGTTGAGGTGCTTGAAAAGATTGATAAGGGCCAAGTGCCCACGCTTGATGCGATCATCATCAATACCCTGATAGACATGGATGACAAGAAAGCCTACTACCGTGAACTGATAGATGATCTTAAGCCTGGATTAACGCACCTTCTATTTCACCCGGCGAAGAAAGGCGATGAGCTAAATGCGATTGCCGATACCTTTGCATCAAGAAATGCCGACTACCTGGCGTTCAGTGACCCTGAAATGAAA